>Ga0115856_100415_pt1 | contig 15956 bp, 11 predicted proteins | sample InSIn4gowninarea_FD_83870 | JGI IMG/M metagenome (GOLD analysis project Ga0115856, IMG submission 83870)
GATGTTGATAGTGTGGGAGGATGACGCAGATGCAGAAGTGGAGATGGTCTTACTGGATGGTGTCGAGGCAGATGGCTGATTAATAGGTGTGGGAGCCTGATATCTGACCTTTGTATTTGCGCCACGGAGTGTGGAGAGTTTGGTTTCGCCTCTCACAACTTTGCTATAGAGCGCGTGACTTTCCGGAGTGGGAAGTGGGCGAATTTTTAGGAGCCTGCGGACCGCGGGTTGACGGAGGGAGTATGCGGTAATGCCGCCGAGCATCGCTGAGACAAGGAAATACAGCTGAATCGCGGCGGGCTGAAAGGTGGTGATAAAGGTCATGACCATGGGCATAATGATTTGCAGTTGTTTCTGCATGCTGCTGACGGTGCCTTCATTACCTACACCAGTCTCACCTCCCATCTAGAGTGATGTGTTAGCGTGGAAAATATGGGAAGATGGGGTAAAGAATTACAACGTACTCTCATGATGACATACATGGTTCCTCCCGTCGCCAATGGCAAAAGATACGTAGGATCAGAGACGGTGAGGTCATGGATCCAAAACAAATTTTCGGTGCTCATCCCTGGGACAGGCAGAGTACTCATGCCTCGCAAACATCGAAAAGCGCCAAAACCTAAGACCATCTGCAGAACTGGTGTTCCCAGATTTCTGAACATGTCTACACCGACCTCTTTCATAATGACCTGCTGCTGCATCTTGAGCCGCTGGACCTCTTCCTCATTACCGGCTTTTTTGGCACTCTCCATTTGGTCCATCAACGGCTGCAGCACCGGCTTCATTGCGGCCAATTTAGCCATCGAATCCGATCCACTTCGTTGGAAGTAGAAAAGGATAACACGGAGCACGACCGCGGAGCCCGCGATAGTACCAGCCCAGCCAAGCGAAGTATTGAGATGCACAAGTTCAATAATGTTCTCGAAAAAAGCTGTGGGACCCCAACCATAGTCGAGCCCCATGTCCTTCAAATGGCCCCAGTATGATACGGGAGTGCTGATGTCTACAGCGGATGTCGCGTCTACTGCGGACGAGGCGGGCTCAGCACCAAGTAGTTCCTCGACAGTCTTGGGGCTCGCAGCGGCTGATGCGCTGTTATCAACCACGGCAGGCTTGTCAATTCCAGCAGGAGCCAGCTCAGGCGTGGCTGATGTAACTACAGGTTGGGATACAGGGGTATTGTCAGGGACGAGCTCAGGCACCACTGAGGTGAGAGATTTTGCGTCGTGAGGTGTGAAGGACCATGTCCACGGCGCGTACCAAGAGGCATATCGCACCGACGAAGGAGTATAGCGTACAGCACGTGTCGATGTCGAACTAATGTGCCGGTTTGCGGGATTGAGGGGGATCGAACGAGAGGACGGTGCGGACAATGCAGCCTTGCGAGTGATCGAAGAGAACTATGGGGGTTTCCATTAGCTTTTGTTCAGTCTTAGAGACGAAGCCAAGGGCACCTGTTTTGAAGCCCCAGAGCGAGCGAGTAGCGAATGATGAGACATTAAGTGAGCCACTAGATGTGGCCGCAGCCCTCTGCTAGGAAGCATTGTGCCGTGTCGTCCGAGATGCTGCTGCGGAAGAGCTCTCCAGTAGAGTTGAATATGGAACATGAATCTTTTAGCACGCCAAGAATAGCCGCATTAGCGCCAAAGCCTTAATTACACATATCACTCTTTCACAGTCAAATACGTCCAAGCACCACATTGAACTGTTGATTGTCCATTTGCTATTCTTGGTCATTGAATTACAACACCCCAACCCATCCTCAAAAACCATTGGTATTTGTGCGACATAGCCGCTATTCGCCATAACCCATGGACGAACACCATCCCGTGTAGGTAACAAAAGCCAACCAACGACTACCATCAAACATGGTAAAATACAATGCAAAGTCCGATAAATGCGCATTACAGCTGATTTATCCATCTTTAAAAAGAAAATCCTACATGTAATGCAGGAAGAAAGACAAATGCGAATATTAGCCCATCTGGATGAACAGGATCACAGGAAAGTGATGTACATGGGCAGCGCATGCTGCCAGTGAAGAATTGAAATCGGTATCGTGTCATGTCGTAAATATTTGGATATCGAGACCGGTACGGATTGTGACGCCGGAATGCCACTAACGCCACCCCTAAGATGCATGGTATGATGAAGAGAAAATAGCGTCGGCAATTGAGCTGACCCAGTCCTTCTGAGAACCAGTTGCGTCTTGCCATTACATGTGTGTCACTTCGTGTTTGGTGGACTGTGCCATGCTGGTCCCCTAGTCTAAATAGCTGTTTCCTTCTGTCATAGCGAGCGCCTCTTCAGCCTGGCGTCCAGTCTCCATCACATCACCAAATAATTCCTGCCCACTGCCAGAACTTTTGAATACATCCTGCATAGGACTTGTTGGACCTTGTTCTTCAAAGAGACCGGGATCAAGAGGTGCGATAGCGGCACCGCCGCCAAAGTTTAGTGGCGCATTAGTCGCAAAAGTGGGTGAGTTGTTATACCCCGTGCTCGTGGATGTGGAATTGAAATATTCTTGATCTGAAAATCCGCGACGCATCCCCGGCGGTTCGCCTGGGGGGGTATGAGATTGCTCCGGAGCAGGCTGGAGGCTCTGTGGTTTTGTCGGGTCAAGAGACTTACGCTGCTTAAATTGGTGAGTTTTGGTTCTTAGGTGTGAAGGAAGATCTTCAGGATTAGTAATTCCGAGTTGAGTCATCAGTTTCTGCTGTTTCGTGGGACGTGGCTTGCGTGTGGAGAGCGAAACCTGCAGTATAGGCGGAGGCGTAGGAGCCACCGGGGCCCATTTGTGTAATTCCTGTCGGAAGAAGTTGATCTCATCCGAGAGAAGAATCTCGGCACCTTCAAGTTTCCGGAGGTAGAACCGCTGAGTAGTAAGCTCTTCCGGGCTGGACATTACAGGGTTGATGTATTGCGCAACAAATTCGCGAAATTTAGTGCCGTGTTCAATGAGTGAATCGAGCGTCTCCTCCTCCTCTGGTTGGAATGGAAGGCTTGATAGTTCATCTTGCCAGATTTGCAGGTCTTCAAGCTTTGGTCTAGTAGCATCCCGAGGGATCTTGACGCGGTAGTCGCAGATTGGGCAAGTGAATTGGTCATCTCCCTTTACTTTACCTCGAGCAATCTTGAGACATTTGGAGTGATACCTATGAGAGTCAATTACTGAGCATGGCACCTAAGTTGTCGTACTTACCACTCATGGCAAAGTTCGCATTCAATCATCATGCCAGCTTCTGGCTTGCGACAAATGCAGAAAACATCCCGACTTGATCCAGAACCGTCCACATTCTCATCCTCTTCTGGCGAATTAGCTCGGGAAGATGGCTCCACAGGCATTCGAGGTTGGTCGGATAGATCAAAACAAGAGCGGTTCCGCTCATCGACCTGTTTCATATGGGCGTGCAAAATATGTAGTGGAGCATTTGCTTTGCCAAATAGTTTCTTGCCGCGTCGCATCCAGTCCTCGTGGCGCTTTTGCTCTTTCTCGAGGTCGATTGTACCAGCTGGCTTGCTGTTAAGTGCACTCAAAGCCTCCATAGCGTTCCTCACATCCATGTATTTCGGTCGTTGTCGGAAGTCAGGATCTTTGCTGCGTTCGTACAACGATAATATAAGTTCCTGAGCATCGCGTTGCTTTCTTAGGATAGCTTCAACGGCGGCAAGTGTGTCTGGGGTGACAGGGATGGTAGTAGCCTGCTTGGATAAGGCATCCAGCTGCTGGTAATGCACATTTTCAACCGACATGAGCTCTTTAGCCTTGGCCTCCCAAAGTTCGCCTTGCTGTTTCTTTTCTTGTAGATAATGTATCTCTGGGTGATTCTCCGGCATGCCAAGCTCAGTTCCTTGTTCGATTAGATCAACAATATCTTGCAGAGTAGATTGCTTGAATTTGCAATCGTCGGCAGTTTTGAGCCATTTGAGCTGTTGAACCACTTTCTCAAGCGAGTCTAGTTCCGGTAAATCCACGTTGAAAGCCTTGCCTTCCTCAAGGAGCTCGTCTAGTCTTGTAATGCTCTGCTGCGCGGGTCGGTCTCTTAGCGCTGCGCGAGCTTTATTCTGAAACTCTGTGATACTGTCGAAGCGCTCACGAAGCGCAACAATCTCTGGGCTGTCGAAGCAGAGACTGTTTGCGGTCGTGAGCAGCTTCTGCAAATTTTCAACTTTACGAAAATCCCGCTCTTTCTCGTCCACTTCAGCGGCCGATGCTGCTTTATTGGCTGCACCACGGCCGCGCCAGCCTCCACGTTCGTTTTTGCGACGGGCCTGTTGTTTGCGCGTTGTATAGATCAACGCTTCCTCCGCTACCTCCGTACACTTTTCGACAAATTCTCTGAGATCCGCTAGGCCACTCAACTCCCAGTCGATCTTTTCACCTTCATTAAGAAGCGAGCGCAGAGCCTTGAGTTGGGGCTTAGGACCGTCATCCAGAACAAGGTCTAATTTTGCTTCCCAAGCTTCCGGAATACCTGCTTTATCGACGATTCGTTGTACAAAAGACGAAAGCACGTCATCTGACATGCGATAAATCAGTGTATGCTCACCTTGAGCACCAGAGTACCGTTCTTCTTCCAGGCTTCCAGAACAACATTCAAACCAGCCAGCATGGCGCAAGCATACAGTTTTCTTAGCATGTGAACAGTAGTAGCGCGAGAGATAACTGTATGCTTTGCAGAATGTGCAGATAAGCTCGTCTTCGTGAACATCTGCGTCGTCAATAACAAAGTCGATCTTACATGTTGCGCCCGCTCCTCCTGTACCATTGATTTTGCAAGTATGTTCTTGCGTGGCCTTATGTTTTTCTAGAAAATCAGCGCGAATTTGCAGCTCACGGTCGCGCATTCGCTCTAACGCTGGAGCTAACCATTTAGCGGTTTTGATAGTTGTATCTTTGCGAGCAGCTGCAGCGAGAAGCAACTCATCATGTGAGAAGCACGGCTGTCGTCTGTAGTCCTGTAGGCGTTGAACACCAAGCTGGCCAAAAGGTTCCCAATCGTGTGGTGCAAAATTCACGGCTTCATTAAAATTGAATCCGTGATTGAACCCTGCATGGTATGCTTGTGGGAAGGTGATAACGAACTCTCCAGCGCGTTGATCCAGCGCAAACACTCTAACACCGGCCTTTTTCAGTTGATCTGGAGTCAACAATGTGACGAGCTGGAACAATAAGTCGGGCTGAGTTTCGAACAGTTCAGGTACTGCATTGCGCATTGCTTGCTCAAACTTTTCCGCGTCTTCGGCTGGTATTCCGTACCATGTCTTGGTTGCGCCAAAGTGCTGATAGTTCGCTGAATAAGTATAGTGGTCTTCATTATGCCAACAGAAGGTCGAAAATACCATCCCAACATAAAGCCACGGCACTGTCATGCCAGAGATGTCGGATTTGATGTGGCGGAATAGAGACTCTGGATGGTATGGCAAAATATTCAAATTCCATGCGTCAGTGGCATATGCATCACGGGGATTGCGCTCGATGGTTGGAAACCCGCTACCATGAGTTGTCGAATGCACATCGGCACCGTACTCTACCTCAACCGTTTCCGTAATGCTTTCAACAAGCCTCCAGAATTCGCGTTCGATGTCATCTTCCGCTATGGGCTTTGCAGTATTTGTAACAGGATCGAATGGCATCTTGTTAGCGAAGTGACCTTGTTTGAAATTGTGTGCCTTCTCCTGGAATTGTTTGAGCGAGTACACGCCACCTTCCTCAAAACCGAATTCACCAGTGCCAACAAGGCATTTGGGGCAATGCCAATCGTATTCAGGAATACCTTTAATTGGTGGGTCGAGGCAATATCCATGGTAACCAGCATCGCAGCTGTCGCAGAGCAAAATGTTTGACGGGTCGTTGTCAGTGCCGCATGTCTCACATCGCTACAAAATGATCAGCATCATATTTTCCATGATAGGACAAGCAAGAGATCGACTTACATCTCCCGGATGATCGTCGGAGGTGCGAACGCGGGGGTATGAACCTGGCGTTGACTGGCGAGGCTGGGTCATGTGAGAGCCCGCAACAGTGGGTGCCGCATCTGCAAGTGCTCGCGTTAGCCAGGCTCGGCAACCATTAAAGACAACCAATCAGCCGTGCTTTGAACAAGGTCTGATAACAGCCACAATCCAGGTTGTGAGAACAAGGTGGGTGGAGGCTGCATATTTCTACAGGCATTTACAGGCTGCTTACCTTGCTTCAGACGCTTACTACGTCGGCCGCTTGCCGCATCCGCTTCACCATTTATACCGACATCGGTCTCCTGTGACATAGTTCGCTTAAGATGATTGAAGGCCTGCCCATTCGGGAGCGGAGTCAGCCCAACAGCTGACGGTCGCAGATCCGGTGTGTTGTGGGCTGACAGCATAGGGCTGCCGCCGGTGCGCAGCGGTGTAGAAGTGCGAGAGTCGGCATTAGTTTGGTGAAGACCGTTAGGAGCATTGACTGCAGAAAATGAACTTGGAGTGGGGGTTGATACGGCCGAGGGGGTTGGTTGTGGCGGTTGCGTTGGTTGCGCATTGACTGCAGTGAAGCCGCCTGCATTCACAGCCGTAAACCCTGATGAAATGGCAGGCCGTGGCAATTCCGGGGGTGGTGTTGGCGCTGGCACGGGCTCAGACTGCATGGAAGCATTCAGTGCTACCGATGCTCTCATAGCAGGCGACTCGGTCAAATGGGCCGTCGGTGTGCCTTGGGCCGACTTTTTCATGGGTGAAGGAGCAGGCGAAGGAGTGTATGGACCACCATTCTCGAACTCCAGCATCTGTTGAACGCCGGGCTTCACCACTCTCAGATATTCTTCATATGGATAGAGCCATTTCTGGTACGAATTTTTCAACGACGTGGAAAGCGAAGACATAATCTTGCCGCTGTAGCCGAGATCCCGGCCTATCTCTGCCCATTTTTTCTGCTTGCAGACGCGGTCGAAACCGCCTCGTGTCTCAACAGCCTTCTTGAGCTTGTAGAGATCAAGCGGTCGTTTGTCGACACTGGGAAAGCGAGTCAAGCTGTTGCCATGCTGCTTGTGAAACTTGGCCAGCTGGTCTAGGTAGTTTAAATTGGCACGTGTACCTGTGTGCCATGTTAGCCGTGGTGGAACATGCTACGAGATGGAGTGCACACCTCCTTCGACCGAATTGAGTTCCTGACGCCGTGTGCGAAAGTGAAAACGCTGTTACATGTCAGCTTTGTCTGGCGTACGCCGCTCGAAAGAGCACAGAGAAACATTCATATCAAGGCATGCACTGCATACAAGGAATAGGAAAGGAATGGCTGACCTCGGTGTCAATCGCAAAGGGTGGGTTCCAAGAGTCTGGTGGGACAATCTTTGCGATGCCGTACTGTTGTGCCTCGTCCCGAATCTTCTGGATGTATTGCAACGGATCCTTGAACTCCTCAGCTGTTGGCCTGTATGTGGGCGCTTCTTGCAGGCCAAACATGCGATTCGGCTTCGGTGGCGGGTTGTTCGGGGGGCCATGGTCCCTCCTTTCTACAGTTGCGAGATCCAATGCCGGCGCCCTCCGTGATGAAAGGGGCGGGTTTATGGTGACAGGCGGCGTCGCAAGCGACGGCAGTGAATTACCGCCCATTCTCGTTGATGTAGATTTGGGAACTGCGGGCATAGTAGACGGACCGCTGGCCACCCGAAACGTGGTCATGATGGCACTCGCATTCGCTCCGGGTAGAGAGTCGACTTCGGCCATGCCCACTGCTGCACCCAGCGGCGCTCACGTCGATTGTTTGCGATATTAAAACGAGAGTGGTAGCAGCTCGGTGACTGTTGCGGTGGGGGGGTGTATATCAGGTGTAGGTGAAGGCTACGCACTGCGGCGCGCAATATAGAGAGGCATATGAGCCTACGACGGCTGCTGGACGGATTGCGGGCGGATGTAGATGCGCCCAAAGGAGTGTCTCGTCGGCGCAATGGTTCAAGGCTCTGGGAGCGATCGGAACGGGGCTCGGGCGTCGCAGCGTGGTGAATGCCTCGCAGGTGGTGTGAGGAGCGTCTGGTGTATGGAAAGCGGCGAGGCGGCGCTACCACCGTGGTAGCGACGCTAACAGAACTCTTAACCTTAGGTCAAAGAACCACCCCCGCGAGTGCATGCTCTTTTTTTTTTCGGGGAAAAATAGTACTATATGCCTTAAGTACTATTCCAGACAAAAAGACCGTAGGTGTTTGATATTATGTCTCTACAGAAACTTCATTCATAGTCGGCAACCTGGTGAGCCCACGATTAAAGGAAAGGCTTGGCACCTGCGGGCCTTTTGACATCTTCTACTCTGAACTCCTCACGCACAGGGAACCTCTGACCTTTATGCAAGCATCAGAAGGCCGGAACGCATATACAATGCCAGCCGCTGGGGTCATGTTGGCACCAGCGCGACAACAGCATCTAATATTGCGCAGGTATGCTAGTCAAGCTTGTCTCACCATAGCAGAGTTGACGTTCTGCTGCAAGGGTTAGCTTGCACCTGCCCTTAGCTTAGCGCAAGCTAAGCTAAGCTACATTTAGTATCAGTCGTCCCCCCGTGTGTTGACGTTGCAGCGTTCAAACATCAACCACTGAAGCATATGCCACCCTCCCCCCTTCCACAGACAAAGGAAAATGAACCCCAGCATGGAACAACCCATACCTGCCTTCTATTGCTGCTATCTGCTACGCTCAAAAAACCGTAAATCATGGTACATTGGCAGCACGCCAAATCCTTCGCGGCGGCTTGGACAGCACAATGGATCGAGCAAGGGCGGCGCGAAACGAACTTCGGTGCAAAGCAAGAGGCCCTGGGAAATGACATGTGTCGTGACGGGCTTTCCTTCCAGATATGCGGCATTGCAGTTCGAATGGGCATGGCAGAACACCCATGCGACAAGGCACATCCAAAGGGAAGTCAGAGACGCCAGGCTCGAAGAGCTACAAAGAAACAAGAAAGGTTCGCCGAGCAAGAGGAAAAGCAAGCCGCCTATGTCACTGGAAGCGAGGTTGAAGAACTTGCACCATCTGCTGGGCGTACAAAGTTTCAACAGATGGCCTTTGCATGTTCGCTTCTTTGCGTCGGATGTGTTTGGGATGTGGGAGAAGTACACGGCGAAAATGGCACCAAGATTGCGAGATACGGTAGTAGTGCGGCTTACCCCGGCAGAACTTCCGGCATCATCAACAACCACCCCAACAGACCCAACCACTGGGGATCAAGTGTTTCGAGTGCCCCAGATCATTCAAGCAATACCTGTAGCCTACGAGGATTGTAAATCTTATGTGGAGCAGGCTAAATCCATATTCAAAGAGGCCAACTCACATTCTTGCGGGATATGTAGAAGCAAATTAGATGCCGCGAGGACGTTGACCGTAGTATGCCCACTCGAGAGTTGTCGGGCAACTTCTCATATGAGCTGTCTCGCTACTCGATTTCTGGCGGAGGAGAGCAACCGAGACTCCCTAATACCTATTAAAGGGACCTGTCTACGTTGTCGTACTCCATTGAATTGGTCCACTCTTATGAAAGAACTGAGCCTGCGGACACGCGGCCAGAAAGAAGTCGAAGCTATGTTCAAGCCAAAACGGAGGAGAAAGGCACAGAGTACGTCTGAACCAGAAGCTCCAGATCCAAGGGAGCTTGGTGAAGAGGACGAAGATCTGGACGAGACATGGATGGAGCATGTATATGATGGAGAGGAGGAACTGCCAACCAAAACTAGGTCTGTTGTAGGATCCGTATGAACAGATGGAAACTACCACGATTCTACAAACCTCAATGGCAATCCGTTGTTATCGATTCTCTCGATCATCTGGTCCACCTCTGCCCTGATCTGAGATTGCACCTCCTCCAAACCAACCCCAGCATCAATCTTCACAAAGTCTTCCTTCTCCTTGCTCTCCATTAATACTTCAAAGAGCTCCCTAACACGATCCTGCATCTCCTTCTTCTCATACTTTTCCATCCCAAACCCACCCCGCTTTGCCGCATCTTCTGCCGAGATATCAAGAAAGAGGCAAAGATCCGGGCGTGGGAGACCAACTTCAGGATGCCGCGCCCAAGATAGGGAGAGTGTGGAATTGTTCTTTGCAGCGCTGTAAACGCAGCCGGAGTAGTAATAGCGGTCTATTATCACTGTAGTGCCAGCAGCAAGGTCGGCTTGGATGGTAGTACTGCGTTTTATTTAGTTAAGGCTTTTGAGAGCCAAACTGAAAGTCACACTATTTTTTGTATCCAACAGCACTTACATTGCCTCCCATCGATTTGCCGAGAACAGCAAATGAATGACATGATCCTCCTGTTCGCTTTGACCACTTAGGTAGCTATTTATCATCTGTCCTATCGGAGTCGTCCTGTCTACAGCCCATCAGCTAGGTTACAGCAAATTATGTATTGGCCTGATTTACTCGAGTGCCAGCGATATGACCCTTAGACCTGATGTGTCTCAAAATACGTACAATGAGAACTCACCTGGAAATCTCATATGTTTAATCCTTAATCCATCCTGTTGCAGCGCGTCCACAAGCATTTGGCATTGTGTCGATTTTCCTGCGCGATCGAGGCCTTCAAAGACGATCAATTTTCCACGTGTCATTTTAATGTGAATGGATCTGAGATTCAGGTTGGTTGATGAACGGCGTGGAGGAAAGTAGAAGCGAGACCGAATCAGGACTAACGTGGCTTACATCATCTGCACTTCTTGTTGGATGGTTCAATGTTAACAGTGTGCCCTACCTGGCCAGTGCATGCGTAGAAACACCAATCTTGCACTTTCTGTTGGAGGAAGACCCTATAACATTATGATGACCGATTTAATGGGCTTGAACAAGCATTACAACGCTCTGTAGGGTACGGAATATGTTGAAGGTGTTTCTCGAAAGATATAAAGATGTGATCCTTATCGCCATCATAAATAGAAAGACCATTGCAAATACATTTTATGGCATTACCAAGAAAGAAGACAGAAAAGATTTGGAATTTGTTGCCAATTGGCTAGCTCAATTATAGGGAATCCTAAATTGCTTGACAACAACTACCGTGCGGAAGATAATAGCGACGACAATGACGCTGGCTCACATGACAGCAACCATAACAAAGTAGAAGATTCGCTTGATAAAGCTCGATCGTTTGGTATTGAGTATAGGTGGGTTGGATCATATTCCAGGCTCCATTAAAGGACCTTATCGACTAGGTCGATGCACGGTACTAAAGGGATTTCATATCTTGCATCTCACTGCAATCGATCCCATATAGAAAGTCATTTCCTTAAACAAAACTCCGCATTAAGATAGACCTATTTTCAGGGACGAAACATCCAATCAAAAGGCGCAACTGTGTCGCCTTGCGAAGTTGTGGTTGCGCTATTACATGGTGACGTAGCAAAGCCAGCGCCTCGATTGCTCGTCGTCAAATAGTATAAAGGAAAAGTATCATCGCTTAATTAAAGTATGGTGTACAGTTTCAATTATAGAACAAAAGAACGGGTCTCCATCACGTATTATGATCGAATTCGGATCGTCTACCAATAAAGTCCGGATAAAAATTCCTATCTACAATTTTCTTCTGAACAATGCTCGGTGCCTTCGCGTTGAGTGCTTCGCGGAAAAGCAGTCCCCTTTCAGCTCCGGTGCCACTAGGTGAATGAAGACCCCAACGCGGTGACTTGTAACAATGGCTTGCGGGGGCTTTTCATGCTAATGACAGTCAAGACAGACCTGTTAATGTAAGATACGATAGCATACTCTGGGCTGATGAATCACTTAAGCCCTCCAACTTGAGACTTTTCAAGCCTCGCCAACGAGCGAGCGATAAGATTGTCGATATGGACAGGATGCGACTCCGCAGCTTATAGAACAACTATCCCTAACATCGTATGGGACTGTTCACTGATCATCAGGTAGGCTTATCCGATTTTTCCGAAACTATGTTTTATTAATCGCGTCTAAAGTGATTGGTCTACAATCGTTTCAAGATCAGTTGTTCACAGTGGTAATCTATACAAGGATGGGTTTCCGGGTGTTCGTTGAGTTATACCCCCAAGTTTTTCAGTCATTATAGACAATTTCATGGATATATTAATATCTTCTTAAACTCAAAATCCCGAAAGCCAAAAAGCTACATCACTACGTGCATGGCTGCATCACCCATGGTAAACATATTACTGGCAGAACTTTTCTTGTCTTCGATGATCATCTGATATAGAGTGGCAGGTCACTTCGCTAAGATCCAGAGCAGCTACAGTATCAAGTCGCTTGGGCTACATCTTGCAAGACTTAATTGCCAGCATACAATATGAAAATGAAAGCTTCAACGTGGAAGGCGAATGTGACAAATCAAGGATCATGCTAAGATAATACAAAGTATTGTAAAATATACCATTACCTGGATTGGGTGGATTTGAATCTTATAAACACAAATTTACGTAAAACACCTACCAAATAAAGGTAGATTCTAATACTTATAAACTTAGACACTAGCCTGTAGGCCACTAAAACACCTACAACTATACCTTTCTACTCATACAGTTTGCTAAATAGCCTGGCCTATGTCTTCGATTGTGGCCGATTCTGCGCAACATTCAAGACGGAGGAAGCTAAAATAGAAGATTTGATATCAAATTCCGCAGAGAAGAGCATGAAGAAGGTCAACACGAATGTTTTTGAGAAATCTACGTTTTACCAGTCGTATAATCATCTATGTAGGTTAATACGCAACTGTGCAACCTAAGCAGTTTCCCTCACTCGGTGTAAAGACATCTACAAACAAACAGGTAACTGAAAATAGAGCATCACAGTCTTAGTTGAGTGTTTGTGCCTAGCCATGTCATACACAAGTCCTTTTGCCGCGCCGTTGCCCATATTCGAGCACACGCAGCACCAACTCAGATCAGCTAAGAATCAACTCTATATTGTTAAATTGAATAGAAAATCGCTCCTGCGTCACTTCGTAACTCACGGTACAGGAAATTTGGCGGGCATAATCTGAAGATCTGATTCAAGGGGTTGGACAACAACAAGGTGTGATTTGATGAGCTGTAGAAGCCAGCTGAAGGACAAAGGTGGCGGTTTCATTTCTAATGACGACTCATAGTATGGTGCTTGAAGCTTCGAAACAAGGAATTTTTATCCAGGTTTTCGTTCATCACTGTCTCCATTCTAAATCACCATGCTTAAAACATCACATCGATAATCTCAAGCTATAAAATCTATTGAAGACACAAGTATAATTAGTTATTCTCACATGTAACAGATACTCAAACACATATCCAGCTTTTATCACGGTTGCCATTTCTTATCAACGCTAGATCCATTGCCTGAGACCGATAAAAGCGTCAATATCATATGTTAGTAGATATTTTCAAATCAGGAGGTCTTTTTTGAAAGAACTTGATGGGTTTGATGACTACACAGAGAGAGCATACGGGAGTGGGAGAACGAAGAGTAACACTGGTCGACGGAGACACCCTAACAATATTGATTTTACCACCAGTTCAAAGTTACTATTCTCCAGCCGGAACTAAAGTAATAGAAGGCTTCAGGTATGTTGACAGATTCTGTAAGCTTATTATGTGTATGCATCACTTCACAATGCTCTTCGTGCTATCAATAATCGCAAGCCAGATATTTGGACCTGCCACTTACCTAATTTCAAAAAACACATAGCATATGATACGGTTAGAACCTGTACTTTCTAAACTTTCAATTATCTATAGCCACATATCCCTGAATAACCGCGTTATAGCGAGAATAACCACTTTGCTTCATTGGTGGTTCCTCCACTACACCGACAATAAGCACTAATCTAATCTTATCAGATCAAATTTTTTTCAATCTCCGTCAAACCTCCGACATCGCTCGACTCACAGATCGTCTGACACTCACCCCACCTTCGCACCATCTCCGAAGCATCTCCGTGTAAACCTCCACCTGGATTCCACAGTGCGCCTATCAAACTCTTAGCGTGCAATTGCACATAGTATCACTCCCATTAAGATTTCTTGGCCGAGGGAAATAAGTATGGCAGTAACGAAGGTCTAGATATTGTTGTGCGAATGTCATTGGTCCTTGATTTGTAGGTTATGACTAGGAGTCGTGTTTCACGACCCCCAACCAGCAAACCCTTAACCACAGTGACGTTATCCATCTGCATATGTTCAAAGAACCGCAGGGTAATCAACACTCAAGCTTCACTCTTTTAGGAATATACGGAGCATAGCCGCTTATATGAAGTAATTCACGGGTAGTACAACAATGCCCAGAAAGTGCATCGAGATAACCATGAAGAGGTTTTACAAACAGAAGTGCAGCAGAGAATTACTGAAGTCGTCCTCAACTGATAATGTCCAAAATGCTGTCATTGTAACGCCGTCACTGTAATGCTTTTCTGTTGTACAGAATACGAATGTATATCGAGAAAAGTAGTGTCTAATGCTGGGTATCATATTCACTCCCATGGCCCGGCAGAAGTGGTGTCATTGACAAGCGATGAAACAGGTAGAGGAGAGCCGGTGCTAGCTCTAGGTGATTCGGTACTCCTTTGGAATTCTTGCGCCATGCGGACGAGTTGGACATTGTCCCCATCTGATGGACGAGGTTGGATTGGCTGCATAGTGCTTCCTAGAGTAGCTATAACGCCAGCAGTATCGAGCTCAAGAGCGCTATATTTTCGAGTGTGCTGAGCAATAGTATCTCTTCTAGTAGCTGATGGCAGAGGCTTTAGGTTGGCGATCCAGTCCATCTTGTCCTGGTCCATCGGGACACGACCTTCAAATAGTTTGAATGCCTCATTGCATCCTATTGATTGCTTTGCAAGATAAGATGTAGACGCATCCGGAATGCGTGGTTCCATCGTCTCCAAAGCACTACCAATACTTGACGTACGTGATGATGGTGATGAACGATAATCATTTCCTGAGCCTTTGAGTTGAGCAACTCTCTGACACCAAGCTTTTTGACGCGGATTCGTCTGACAGTCCTGACAGCTGCCCGGGCCAGTCGTGGCAGTGCTAGTAGACGACCGCTTGGCTGCTGGTGAGGAAGATGGTACCACGTCATCGCTAAAACGATGCACATCCTGATATCGTAGCGACTCGTCCTTACACAAACAATTGGAATCGTCAGTACAGAAGCCACATTTCGTATCGGCTTCGCTCGCATCTGTGATAAAAGCAATTGACGGGCGCTGTTGGCGACCACGTTTGCTCGCAAACTGGGCCGTAAAGTCAATCTCGCGGTCAGCAAAGGCATCGGCAGTCGCTTGAACCTGGATACCCTTCATGGGCGAGATGGAGGCGCGAACAGGCGTGCGTGAAAGCGGGACAGTAGACATGAAGGGATTAATGGGCGGTATTCTAGCAAGCTCGGCAATGCAGGCGCATTCGCCATCGGCTTTGCAGTTGCCGCAGCCAATATCAACGGCACCCGGCGTGTTGTAGCCAGTGAAGGATGCGATAGAAGCGCGGGTCGGCGAGTCCTGGCGTGAGCCGGGCAGTTGAGCCTGGAAGAAGACGGCTTGGTTCTCGCCTACACCGGTGAGGGGGTAGTTCTGCTCACGCAGCTGGCGCTCAAGCATCTGCAACTGCGTCTGCTCATGGGAAGCCCGCTCTTTCCAGAAGTCACGCTCCTGCACCGTCCGCTTCTGCGTCTCGCGCAGCTCAGCCATGGCGAGCTCGAGCTCCTTGATGCGCATGTGACTCTCATGTAGCTCCGCAATCTTCCGGTTCATCTCTTCCTTGTGCTTACTCTCCGTCGTCTCCACCTGGGCCTGCATCTCGTTGAGCTTGGCCGCCTTGCGTGCGCGGAATGCTCGCTGCGACTCGCGATTCTGTGCCTTGCGCTTCGATGCAGGCTCATCCGTGGCCGGCTATTTAGCAAACTGTATGAGTAGAAAGGTATAGTTGTAGGTGTTTTAGTGGCCTACAGGCTAGTGTCTAAGTTTATAAGTATTAGAATCTACCTTTATTTGGTAGGTGTTTTACGTA
>Ga0115856_100416_pt1 | contig 15947 bp, 17 predicted proteins | sample InSIn4gowninarea_FD_83870 | JGI IMG/M metagenome (GOLD analysis project Ga0115856, IMG submission 83870)
GTATTTTCTTACAGTACAGCTAGAAAATTGAAAGGACAGCAAGACTCTTACAGAAAGTCGATTATCCTTGGTCTGCTGTTAATGACTCTTGGTTCTGCTATGATGGTGAGTATTAATCACTTTATATTATTTGTTAGTTCGTTAGTTATTTTTTCAAGTGGGTTTGGTATACTGCTACCAGCTGCAAATGCAGCTCTTGCTTCTATTGTACCGAAAAGTGAAAGGGGAACGATTTTTTCTTTGTACTCGATGATGAGATTTTTAGGAGTGGCATTGGGTCCGTTATGTTTTGGATTGTGGATACAAAACATAGAGCAAATGGTTTTTACTGCTTTATTTTTTATTAGTATCAATTGTGTATTCGTTTTATATAGTTGGTCTTGTTTGCCAATTGGAAAGAAATGTGAGATGTATGAATTATCACGTGTTTAATTAAAATAGTGACTAAAGTCCCTTTTCATTAAACCCAAAAAAGTGTTTCTTATTTAGTAGAGCCCTCGTCTATAAGAGAGCAGGGCTTGGAGAAAGTTCTAGTCCTAGAAGGAGAGTTGATTAGAAATGAAATTGTTGAAATGGAAAAAGCGAATTGCCCTTACGCTAGTTTTTGCATTATTGTTCCCTATGTTTGTTTTTGCAGATGCTGTACCCGGAGACGTTGTTATTACATTAGGAGAAAACTTATCTGAGACACAAAAGCAAAGCTTGTTAACTGAAATGGGTGCAACTGAAGATGACCTCGTTATTTACGTAACGAATGCTGAGGAACACCAATACTTAGGGAATTATATTAGTGCTGCTCGAATTGGAACTAGAGCCTTATCTTCTTCTAAAATAACAATGAGGGAAGCGGGAGCGGGACTTACCGTTGAATCAAAAAATATTGATTGGGTTGCAGATGAGATGTATGCGAATGCGCTTATAACGGCTGGTGTTGAAGATGCCGATATTTATGTGACAGCCCCTATTAATGTTTCTGGAACAGCAGCTTTAACAGGGTTGATAAAGGCTTATGAAATTGCAACAGAAATTGAAATTCCTGAAGAACAAAAGCAAATCGCTAATGAAGAGATGGTTCGCACTGGAGAATTAAGCGACTCAATTGGGGTTGAAAAAGCAACAGAGTTAATGAATCGGATCAAAGAAGAAATTGCAAATAATCCAGTTGAAACAGAGGATGACTTACGTGAATTAATTCGACGTGTAGCAGCTGAATTGGGCATTACTTTAACAGATGAAGAGTTGAATGGTCTGGTCTCGCTTTTTATGAGAATGAAAGATCTTAATATTGATTGGAATCAGGTTCAAGATCAAATCTCAAAAGTAAGGGATAACTTAGGCGATATTCTGAATCGAGAAGATACTCAAGGATTAATTAAGAATTTCCTTGATCTAATTAATCGCCTTATTGATTCCCTTCGAGGTTTATTTAGTTCATAATAAGAGAGGAGAAATCTCCTCTCTTTTTTATTGTGTTAACAGATAAATATTGTAACTATATTTAAATTAGGCTGCATGTAAATTTGATATTAATAATAATACATTTAATACCAAATTTAGTGAAACATTAAGGTTTTAGACTCGTATACATACAAAGGAGGTTTAAAGTATGGAGTGGTTAAATTCTGCTAGCATTGGGTTTGTCGTTGTTTTTCTAGGGACATTATTTTTAATTGGTGAATTACTGGTTCGAGCAAAAGGACTTTTTGCTATTTTAGGTGTAGCTATTATGGCTATGTATTTCTCCTATCATATTTCCGGAGATGTTGGATTCTGGGTAATTATTTTGTATATGGTCGGTTTGGCAATGATTGTAATTGATGGAAAGGTAATTACAGATGGAACGATTGCTCTTCTTGGAGTCTTATTAATGATTATCGGCATAGCAGTCCCAGCCCCGACCTTCATCTATGGTGCGCTCGTTTCAATGGGATTTTTAGTAGGGGGATTTAGTTCAGCACTGTTTCTTAAAGTTTTCCCATCAAGAAACTTGTGGGCGAAGATGACATTGAAAGATCGACTAACAGGGGATATTGGCTATAATTCGATAAACGAAGGATACCATGAGCTAATAGGTAAGCATGGAAAAACGATTAGTACATTCCGGCCAACAGGTACTATTGAAGTTGATGGTGAACAGTATAGCGCAACAAGCGGTGGTCAATGGCTTGATGCTGATATGGATATTGTTGTAACCGCTGTTGATGGAACCAGAATTCTAATAAAAAGAGAAGAAGAGACAAAAAGCGAGTGAACCGATTGGTTATGCACTCGCTTTTCTTTTTGGAATGGTTCTAATGGCTACGATTACAAAAATCATAGTAGAGAGTATAAAAGCGCTGAATGGAATTGAAAACAATAATGTATCCAACCAATAGAGGGCAATAACAGGCAGTGTCATTGCGTGAGCGGTAATGGTCCATAAATGACGGTACTGTAAGGAAGCACGATCTCCTTTAAACAAGGTTGCAATAAACGCAAATATAGAGATACCCAAATAAGCAGCTCCTGATAGTCCTACAAAAAGTAAAAATGTGACAATCAGTAATAAAATAGGTAAGAAACCATGCAAGTCCTGGATGCGTTTAGTGAGTTCTGCATTTGTAAATTCATTTAATCCCAGTAAAGAGTATGAGATGGTTTGGATGTTTCCATTTTTTATAAATAGAATATTTTGCTGTTGCAATGCAATACCTTCATTAAATTGAATCAAATCATCTTCTGAGTATTTATTATTTGGATCAATTAAAACAAAACCTTCACTTATTTCTTCAGTGAAAAATGTTTCCTCACTATCTAGATATAAAGAACCGTTGACAAGTTGAAAGGAAGGTAAATCACTTATTAATAGGTTGTTCAATCGGTCAACACCTGTATATGCTGTTGCATTTAAAGAAATAAAATAGGGGATACTCACCATCATAGCAGAACCAAGAGTCATTAACAGCAGACCAAGGATAATCGACTTTCTGTAAGAGTCTTGCTGTCCTTTCAATTTTCTAGCTGTACTGTAAGAAAATACAGTTAGCATGAATAATGGTACAGCAAGAAAGATTCCATTCCAAAAGCTAGAAAGGGTTGTAGCTTCTAATAAATAGGAGAAATAAAACAAATAACCAAAAAGTAAAAACATACCTACCGCACCAGAGGAAAAAACGGGCAGCAACCAACGCCAATGAGAAACAAAAACCATCTTTACTTTGCCTCTCTTTTCATTATTACCTTCACCTGTTTTTTTCAAAGTAGTCTCTGTGTTGATAAATAATAATATTCCTACAAAAGCAAATAAAGATAGTGCTAAAAGTACGACAAAACTTAGTGACCAAGAATAAGACAAGATAATTCCTCCAATAATTGGGCTCACCACCTTACCCATACCATTAAAAACCTCAATGCTTCCTAGCGCACGATTCCTTTGTTCCCCTTCGTAAATATCAGAAATAAATACCATCGCAAGCGGCGTTACTAATCCTGCTCCAATGCCTTGAAACACCCTGCCTGCCATCATTAACTGAAACACACTAGCCGAGCCTACCCTTAAACTAGCAAGAGCGGACATTAAACAACCAACGATAATTACCAGTAATGCAAGGAGCGCTACTTTTTTTCTCCCATAGCGATCTGATAAAACCCCTCCTAGTGGAACAAATAGGGCTGCTGGAATCGAAAAACTCGTTAACAACCATCCACTCTCAACAGTAGATAATCGTAAATCCAATTGCATTTGTGGTAATAATGGAATAAACATTGAATTTCCAATAACCATTATGACTGGCAAAAGTCCGATAAAGAATAATATATAAGTTGGCCGAAGCGTCATATCTTCACTCCTTTTATTACTTTGATTTGTTCAAAACTCAGGCTCTAGAATTTTTTTCCTTTACTTTGTCATAAAAAGGTTAAAAGAACATATACTTTAAATGAATAAATGACTTTTAGAGGAGGACAAGCTGAATGAAACGTATAGGTACGATTTTCATTATCCTCGTTATTTTATATAGTACTTATTATGATCTAACCATTGGTACTTTACCCAATGGACTAACAGAAGCAACTGAAACGATTACCAAAGAGAATACCAACTCTGACCTAACAGAAGAAACAACGGTACTTGTTGAATTAGATCCTTTTCAGGAAGTAACTGTTGAACCAGGTCACACCGTTCTTTCCATTGTTGAACATCTACATGAAGGAACCATTAAAGCAACTATCCAAGAAATTGTATTTGACTTTCAAGAACTAAACGGTGGTACTAAGCCTGAAGAAATTCAAATCGGCAAATCCTATTTTTTTCCTGTCTACCATTAATTTATTTGTTAAAAAAATCAACATTTAAAGGATAATACGAGTATTGGGAGAGTATATTACTCCCTTTTTTTGTTTGAGCTTTGCTGAACTTCTTAAAACGTTATTCTTTATCCTTGCCAAACAATTACTTACATTGATAAAATGAAGACGATTCTCTTTATGAGACTAGGTGAAGAGTCCACTCTTCAATATAAAGGAGCGATAGGTCTATGACCGAAATTATTCATCGTACAAAAACGCGACCCGTTAAGGTTGGCAATTTGACGATCGGCGGGAACAATGAAGTAGTTGTACAAAGCATGACAACGACAAAAACTCATGATGTTGAAGCTACAGTTGCTGAAATTAAGCGGCTGGAAGAAGCTGGGTGTCAAATTGTGCGTGTAGCATGCCCAGATATGCGTGCAGCTGAAGCTATTGCTGATATAAAAGCTCAAATTAATATTCCACTTGTTGTTGACATTCATTTTGATTATAAGCTGGCATTAAAAGCAATTGAAGGTGGAGCCGATAAAATTCGTATTAATCCAGGAAATATTGGAAAACGGCATAAAGTCGAAGCTGTTGTTAAAGCCGCGAAAGAAAAAGGAATCCCAATCCGTATTGGAGTTAATGCAGGCTTTTTAGAAAAACGAATACTAGAAAAATATGGTTACCCTACAGCTGATGGGATGGTCGAGAGTGCATTACACCATATCCAAATTCTAGAAGAACTTGATTTTCATGATATCATTGTTTCGATGAAAGCCTCAGATGTAAATTTAGCTATTGAAGCTTATGAGAAAGCTGCAAAAGCTTTTGATTACCCACTACATTTGGGAATTACTGAGTCGGGAACATTGTTCGCTGGAACAATCAAAAGCGCGGCTGGCTTAGGTGCTATTCTTAATATGGGCATCGGAAACACAGTTCGGATCTCATTAAGCGCCGATCCAGTTGAAGAAGTCAAAGTGGCTCGAGAGTTATTAAAATCTTTTGGGCTAGCCGCAAATGCAGCAACACTCATCTCTTGTCCAACTTGTGGTCGAATTGAAATTGACCTAATTAGTATCGCTAATGAAATTGAAGATTACATCTCAACGATTAAAGCCCCTATTAAAGTAGCTGTACTTGGTTGTGCTGTTAATGGACCAGGAGAAGCCAGAGAAGCCGATATCGGTATTGCAGGAGCTCGTGGAGAAGGCCTTCTTTTTATGAAAGGTGAAATTGTTAAAAAAGTTCCTGAGGAAAAATTGGTAGAACAACTTAAGATTGAAATTGATAAACTTGCTGAAGAACATTACGCAAAGCAACGCGAATTAGAAAAAGCTTAAAAAAGAGAAGCACTAGCCATTGGCCAGTGCTTCTTCTTATGTTCCCCGTTCTCCCCCACTTATCCTATTAGAAAAATGGTGAGAAAAAGACGGTCATGAGAATCGAAATTGCACCAATACCAATCGCCCAATTACCAAGCGCTGTGGAGCCATAACGACGTGAAACAAATCCTACTACGATACCAGCTGCTCCAAGCAATACTGGTAAGAAAAATAAAGAGAGAATAGATAACACGATCGCAAATGTTCCAACACCACGGCCAGCCGTGACATCATCTTCATTCATTTGCGCAGTCTCTTCTCTTTCAACCATATCGTTCATTGCACTGTATTCCACTGCTGTTTCCTCTTGGAAATTAGTCACAAATGGTTGGTCTTTTTCTTCTTCAGTTAATTCTAGACTACGGGTATCACTACGTCCGTTTTCATATTCGTCACCATCAACGTGGTTATTAACCAACGTTAACGAACGATCATCTTCATCAACTAATCTTATTGGTTCGTCTTTTGGATGTTCTCTGTCTGCCATGCGAATCCCTCACTTTCTTTATTTCGGGGAACAGTTCTTAGTATGACGCAACACTTAATAAATATAGGTGTCAATCTTTTCATGCGAAGCTATCATACACTAGACCAGCTCCATTTTTTCGTGTAATGTAGAGGAATCAGCTACTTATGAGGTGAAAATATGTCCGTAAAAAAAAGAATAGGCCTTGATATTGATGGTACGATAACAAGTCCAAACACATTTATTCCATACTTAAATAAGCATTTTAATAAGACGTTAACCTTAGATGATTTAACAGAATACGATCTCACTTCAGTTTTAGATATCACAGAAAAACAATTTTGGGATTGGATGGAACATCATGAAGGATTGATTTATCAAGAAGCACAATTAGCTCCACACGTAGAGAATACGTTACATGATTGGACTAAATCTCATGATTTAATTTATATCACCGCAAGAAGAAATCATCTCGCAGATATTACCACTAATTGGTTCACAACCAATTCCATTCCTTTTGATCATATTGAATTAGTTGGCAAACACGATAAATTAGACGCTGTTCGTGAACATCAACTCGATATTTTCTTTGAAGATAAACATGATAATGCTGTTGCTATAGCTGAGGAATTTAACATTCCGGTTATCCTTTTAGATACACCCTACAACCGACTCCCTTCTCCTAAATCAGTCATACGAGCTCATAACTGGGTTGAAGCAAAAGATTGGGTAGACAAGTGGTTAAAAGAAAATGGTTAATTAAAATAAGAGGACTAGCTTTGCTAGTCCTCTACTAATGTTACTTCATTGGTTGAAAGGTATGACAGCAAGTTTCCTTAATTGCATGAGCTTCATCCTTATGCTCTGCTTTTTCGTAAGGTTCTTCTCCCGCTTCCATGTTATAATCACGGTTTGAATGTGCGTCAATTTCAACGAGAATGGATTCGGCTTGACACTTGTTACCTTCTCCCCAGAACGTACAATTTGCAACATTACATTTAACAATCGGATTAGCCATAATATCATCCCCTCCTAATTGCTAGGTTAGGGGAAATTGGAGTTTTTTATCCTTATCAAATTTTGGTTATAACTGTGTTAGATGACTCATCATCTAACCTAATCAGATTCGTACTTTTTCTACTATTTGCCATCCATTTAATGAACTCAAATTCATTATCATTTAGTGATCGTTCAAGCTTCTCTTCAAACACTCTCGTTAGTTCAGTGACATTCATTTCCATGCACTCACCTCATATATTTGTTCTTAGAAAATTAATTTTAAATAATTGTAAAATTCACAACAGTTAATATTATACACTTTACAACACATTAAGTAAACGCTTTCACAAAAGAGAATTAAATGCAGTATTAAAAAAACCAATAAAATTGTTTCATTTAATGAATAGATAAATGAGACAATTTTGTTGGTTTTAATGAATTGTAGCTTTTTTCCAGGCTTCCCTAAATACTTAAATGGTCAACAGATTTAATTTATAGTCACACACTCTTGACATTTTCCATATATCTCAAATTTATGACCCGTCACTTCAAAATCAGGAAATTGTTGACGAATTGAATCCATTGGACAACTTTCGATGTGCTTTGTTTTGCCACACTCAAGACATATTAGATGGTGATGATGTTTTGAGATTGAGCAGCTAAAACGAAATTTTTTCTCTCCATCTAACTCTGTCTCTTCAAGAATATGAAGATCTGCAAACAAGGATAAATTCCGATAAATCGTATCAAAGCTCATTCCCGGATATTCACTCTGTAGTTTTTCTAAAACGTCTTTAGCTGATAAATATCGTTTTTCTAAAGCAAATAAATGTAGCATATCCTCTCGCTTATCAGTATGCTTATAACCCTTTTCTTTTAAGAGCTCCATTGCCTCTGTTACATTCAAATTAAGCCCTCCTTGACTTTGCTTGCACTTTTTTTATTAGTAATATTAAGATTAGTATCAATAAGCTCATTACGACAATCATACCGCCTGTGGCGATGGAAAATTGATAAGAAAAAAACAATCCAGACAACATTGCCATTTGAGCAAACACAATTCCATAAACTACCAATTGCTTAAAACTTCTAGCTACTTGAATACTTGTAGCCACTGGTATAACGACTAAAGCCCCAACCAACAAAATCCCTACTACCTTCATAGATAATGAAATCACTAAAGCCGTCAACAAAGCAAACATAAAATTAACTGTCTTTAATGGAATTCCTGAAACCTTAGCAAACTCCTGATCAAAAGAAATCGATATAAATTCTTTATAAAATAAAGTTATAATTACTAATACCGATACAGCTGTAAGCAAAATAAAATAAAGATCGCTAATGGTTACACTCACAATACTTCCAAATAAATATCCATACCACTCATTATACCCTGTTCGAGCTAAGGAAATAAAGATCGCACTCATTCCAATTGCCGTTGACAAAATAATTGGAACGGCGAGTTCTTGAAAATGTTTGTAAACCGTTCTTAATCGTTCTGTAACTAATGCTCCTATTAAAGCAAACAGCACACCGACATACATTGGATTCACTATAGTAAACCATGATCCTAGTGTCCCGATAAACACCCCCGCAGAAATTCCAGCCAATGTAATATGTGAAATAGATTCTGTGATAATGGATACTCTACGAACTAATAAAAAGGCCCCCACTATCGGAGCAATAAACCCAATGATTATACCTGCTAAAACGCCTCTTTCAATAAAAGTTAGTTGTGTTAATACATCCATCCCTGAGCTCCTAACATTCGTTATTTCTCAAGCTCATTTTTTGTCTTTTAACCTTTCTCACTTCTCCTAATCCTTTTTCTAAGAGCATGGTGAAAAGTAAGATAACAACAGCGATCATTACAATCATCCCGCCAGGTGCGAGATCAAAATAAAATGCTGAGACGAGCCCTCCTATTACGGCAATTTCTCCGAATATAATAGAGTAAAAAAACATTTGCTTAAATCCCACGGCCAATCTCATGGCTGCAGCAACTGGTAAAATCATTAAGGAAGATACAAGTAAAATGCCTACAATTCGCATAGAAGCGGCTATGACTAATGCTACCATGACAATAAAGATAAAATTAATCACCCTGCGATTAATACCTGAAACCATTGCTTGTTCTTCATCAAACGACAAGAAAAATAATTCCTTATATAAGACGATTAAGATAGTCAGTACAACAACCGTTATGACAGCAATCGTCCACAAATCGGACCTCGTGACAGCCATCACACTACCAAATAAATAATGAAATAAATCATTATTAAAACCATCTGCAAGTGAAATAAAAACAACACCCAACCCTATTCCACCAGTTAAAATGATCGGTATCGCAATCTCTTTATAATATGTGTACACACTTCTTAGTTGCTCAATCAATAAAGAACCACTAACTGAAAAAAGCAATCCCATATAAAGTGGATTGAGTGTTTGAAAAAACGCTAGATGTTTAGCTAATAACAAACTTGCTGCAATACCAGATAAAGTAATATGCGATAAGGCATCCGCAATTAAAGAAAGCCTTCGGACAACTAAAAACACTCCTAGGATAGGTGCTAGTAATCCTATTAGTAACCCTGTATAAAACGCATTTTGTAAAAACTCATAACGAAAAAAAGCATCTATCATCTACTAATGTCCCCCATGACTATGGTTATGCGTCAATAAATGAACATCATGGCCGTAAAATGTCGACAAATCTTGATTTGCTTCGAAATCTGCTGTATTTCCGTGGAAATGAAGAGTTTTGTTTAAACATGCCACATCCGTGACATGATCAGTCATGGCGCCAATATCATGTGTAACCATAATAAGCGTAATTCCTCTATCTTTATTTAAATGATCAAGCATATCATAAAATTGTCTAACACTAGTTGCATCAACACCTACTGTTGGTTCATCAAGTATAAGCAATTCAGGTTCACTAACTAATGCACGAGCAATAAAGACACGTTGTTGCTGCCCACCAGATAATTCTCCAATATTCTTATTAATAAAGTCAGTCATGCCAACTTGATCAATCGCTTCTCTAACTTGTTGTTTATTCTCGCGCGATAAAAACCGAAATAAACCTATCTTTCCATATAAACCCATTGAAACAACTTCAAAAACCGTTGCCGGGAACCCTGTATTGAAGCTATTCGCTTTTTGTGAAACAAAACCTATTTTTTCCCAATGTTTAAATTTTAAAGCTTTTTCGCCAAACAACCAAATATCGCCTTGTTGTGACGGTAATAGTCCAAGCATCAATTTAATCAGAGTTGACTTTCCAGATCCATTCGGTCCTACTAATCCCAAAAAAGATCCTTTTTGTATGGTTAATGATACATTTTCGAGAACTTTTTGATTACCATAGTGAAATGAGATATTTTTTAATTCTACAGCTTTAGTTTGAATAGGAATATGCATTCAGTTTTCTCCCTTCTTATTTTTTCTTTATCAGAACAATTACGATTTAGTATCATATCATTTCTTATTATAAAGGTTATTTTAAATCTGTCTACCTTTGAGAACTAGTTAATGCTTTTGGTATAATTAGGAATAGAATATATCTTTTAGTTAGAGGTGGATTATATGATTAACAATCAGTATGCAATTATCGACATGGGGTCAAACTCCTTTCGTCTTGTTATAAATGAAATAGATAATCATGGTCAATATAAAGAATTACATAATTTTAAAACAGTTGCGAGACTCAGTACATTTATAAAGGATGACGGCAATTTAGCTGAAGAGGGAATTAAGATCATCTTAGACACTCTTTCTCGCTTTAAAGAAGTAACCCACTATCATCAAGTTAATAAAATGATTGTGATTGCTACAGCAGCCATGCGTAAAGCACAGAATAAAGAAATGATTATCAATAGAGTACAAGAAAAGCTTGGTATTACTATTCGGATATTAAGTGAATATGAAGAAGCTTTCTATGGTTATTTAGCTGTTGTGAATTCAACAAATATGACTGAGGGTTTTACCGTTGATATTGGTGGCGGCAGTACAGAGGTTACATTGTTTCAAAATCGCAAATTGAAATATTATCATAGCTTTCCTTTTGGAGCGATTACGTTACATCAGAAATTCTTTCATCCAAACCAGAGCAACATGGTTGCCATACAAGCTCTAAAAAAGTATATCCATGAACAATTATCGACACTACCGTGGCTAAAAGCAAATTTACATTATCCGGTTATTGGGATAGGTGGCAGTGCGAGAAACCTTTCACTTATTGATCAACGACAAAAAGAATACCCACTTGCTGGAATTCATCAATATGAAATAAATAAAGAGGATTTATTTGCTATAAATGTAATGTTACAACAATCAAACACAGAGGAAAGAACACAAATTGATGGACTATCAAAGGATCGAGTAGACATTATTATCCCAGCGGCTGAGGTCATTTCCTCAATTGTCGATCATGTTCAAGCAAGTAAATTCATTATGAGTCGAAAAGGATTAAGGGATGGAGTATTTTATGAGGAACTCCTTAAAACAATGGAAACGAATCATTTTCCAAATGTAGTAGAGGAAAATTTACATCAAATCACGTATAAATATGATCTGAAATTAGACCATGTAAATCAAATTTCTTTACTTGCGACACAACTCTATAAGACCTTATTACCATACTCTCAAATTGAACACAATACAGAAGAGGCATATAGATTACTTAATCTTAGCGCTAGAGTTTTATACATTGGTGAAACCATTAATAATGAATCAAGTAGCCAAAATACTTTTTATCTACTTACAAATACAACCATTGAAGGGTTGTCTCATCAAGAAAGATTAGCCGTTGCATTTATTTCTTCTTATAAATCGAAATCTCAAATGATGCAATATGCTGAACCCTTCAAAAAAATGATCGATAAAAGGGATTTAAAATTGTTTGATTTCCTTGGTTCAATTATGAAACTTGCCTATTCCTTAGACCGAACAAGAAGAAAAGCCATAACTGAAATTGGACAAGCAATGAAGAACAACAATGTATTAAGTATTCAGCTCTTTTATAGAGAAGATCCTTTTTTTGAGAACATACAAGCAACCAAAAATAAAAAATCTTTGGAGAAAGCAATAAAACATTCAATTGAGTTTAATTACACGGCTATCTCATAAGTTCTGAAATTGAATATAAAACATAAAATTTACAATCACCCGTTCAAAATGCAGAAAGGACTAATTCGTAGAAAGGTTGAGTACAATGACAGAAAATAGAAATCAAGATTACATTGATCTCAATAGCCCAACCTTTTATAATAACCGTGAGTTAAGTTGGCTTGCTTTTAATGAACGAGTGTTAGAAGAAGCCATTGATGAACGGAACCCTATATTAGAGCGACTTAAATTCCTAGCCATTTTCAGCTCTAATTTAGATGAATTTTTTATGGTGAGAGTAGCTGGGTTACAAGATCAAGTGAAAGCTGGATACAACAAGCCTGAAAACAAGGCAGGCTTAACACCTAAACAACAACTTAAGCATATTGCGGATAAAAACCATAAACTAGTCCGTTTACAAGATACGGTATATACAGAAACAATTGTTCCAATGCTGTATCATGAAGGGTTTCAATTTATGACAATTGAAGAGTGTAATGCTGAACAAATTGAATTTCTAAAACAACGTTTTAGAAATTATATTTTTCCCGTTTTGACTCCAATGGCGATTGATGCATACCGTCCTTTCCCTATGCTATTAAATAAGAGTTTAAATCTGGCTGTTATTTTAAAGAAACTTGGTAACTGGGAAGAAAAAGAACAAATGGCTATTGTTCAGGTCCCTGCTGTATTAAACCGTTGTATTAAACTTCCTTCTAACGGAGAAAAAGAACAATTTATCTTACTTGAACATGTTATTGGTTACTTTATAAATGACTTGTTTAATGGCTTTGCAGTTAAGTCTGTTTCTCCCTTTAGAATTACTCGAAACGCTGATATGACTATTCATGAAGAAGGGGCACGTGATTTATTGCTAGAAATTGAAAAGGAGTTGAAGAAACGTAAATGGGGATCTGCAGTTCGATTGGAAATGCAAGAGGATATGATGGACCAGAACGTATTAAACCTTTTATTAGATGTGTTGGAACTTCATAAAAATGATGTGTATGCATTGAAAGGCCCAATGGATTTATCTTTTTTATTTAAATTGTACGGACAACTCGCAAAAGAACATGAACATTTAGCAAATGAAACTCTAATTCCTCAACCTCCTGAAGATTTAATGGCAGAAGAAGATATTTTCCAAGCCATATATAAGCGTGATATCATTCTTCATCATCCTTATGAATCGTTTCAACCAGTTATAGATTTTATAGCACGAGCGGCTGAAGACTCTAAAGTACTTGCAATTAAACAAACACTTTACCGAGTGAGTGGTGATTCACCGATTATTAATGCTTTGGCTTTAGCTGCAGAAAACGGGAAACAAGTAACTGTATTAGTTGAGTTAAAGGCACGGTTTGATGAGGAAAATAATATTCAGTGGGCAAAAAAGTTAGAAAAATCAGGTGTGCATGTCATTTATGGAATTACCTCTCTTAAAACTCATAGTAAAATAACGCTTATCGTCCGGCATGAGGATGATAAGATTCAACGTTTCGTTCACTTAGGTACAGGGAATTACAATGATTCCACAGCAAAGTTATACACCGATATCGGCTATCTCACTGCTAATGAACAGTTTGGCATCGATGCGACTAATTTTTTTAATTTCTTAAGTGGATACAGCGAAAAACCTGTCTGGCATCATCTCAGTATAGCTCCATTTGAAATTAGAAGTAAATTTCTCAGTCTCATAGATGAAGAAATTGACCTTCATAAGCAGAATGGCAAAGGAAGAATTATCGCAAAAATGAACTCTCTTACAGATAAACCTATTATTTTAAAATTATATGAAGCATCGCAAGCAGGAGTAAAAATTGATTTAATTATTCGTGGAATTTGTTGTCTTCGCCCTAAAATAGAGGGAGTTAGTGAAAACATTCGTGTTTTCAGTATTGTAGACCGCTTTTTAGAACATAGCCGTGTTTTTTACTTTCATCGAGGTGGAGAAGAAAGTATGTTTCTATCCTCGGCTGACTGGATGACTCGAAATATGGATAAGCGGATTGAAATTCTATTTCCAATCTTAAGCCAGCATAACAAAAAACGAATTAAAGACATTTTGATGATTACTTTAAATGACAATACTAAAACGCGCGAACAAAATGCTGATGGAAGCTATCATTATGTAACAAGACCTCAACATGAACAACCTGTTCAAAGCCAGTTACAATTTCACGAACTAGCAGCGAGATTTACCGTTAGTGAAGAATGAATGTCTCATCTTTTATTGTTTATTGACTTTCACCTAAATAAACATTGTTTTCTCTGTAAAAAAAACGAAGCCCAAGGCTTCGCTTTTTTTATGCTATGCTCTCTGTACCTTTCTTGAACGCCACTTTCTTGTAATGACCCCTTGTTTTGGTGAAAAGAAAAACGCTAAACCAAAAAATAGTGAAGCTACAAGAACAATGGACGCACCAGAAGCTACATCATAAATGACCGAGTAGAACATTCCTATGACGGCCGACAATACACCAAACAAAGCAGATAAGGACAGCATGACTGGTAGGCGATCCGTTAATAAATACGCTGTTGCTCCTGGAGTTATTAACATGGCAACTACAAGAACAATCCCTACGGTTTTAAGAGAAGCAACCGTAACTAAAGATAACAGAAGCATGAGTAAGTAATGAATGAGCTTTACTGGAATACCTGTTGCTTTTGCCATAATCGGGTCAAAAGTACTTAATAGTAAAGGTCTATAAAAAACAATAATCATTAACAATACAAACGAACCAATCCCCACCGTGACATATAAATCCTCTCTAGATACAGCTAAAACATTTCCAAAGAGAATATGCCAAAGGTCTACACCTGTACCACGGATACCAGTAATAAGGACAATCCCAAGCGCAAAAGCGGCTGTAAACATGATTCCAATTGCAGAATCATCTTTTATTCGACTGTTCTGTGAAACGTACCCAATCGCTAAGGCTGTTAATACCCCAGTAATAGTCGCTCCGATAAAGAAACTTGCACCTAACATATACGCAATAACAACACCTGGTAAAACAGCATGAGAGATAGCATCCCCCATCAATGCCATACCCCTTAAAATAATAAAACAGCCAATTACACCACAAATAATTCCAACCAATATCGCTGCAATTAACGCTTGTTGTAAGTAGGCATAGCGCGTTAACTGGTCAATGAACATTAAGATATTACTCATTAATCACTCACCACCATTATATTTTCATCAGCACCAAACAATTGGATACTCCCCTTATACGTCTTCGATAGGATTTCAGGCTGATAGACATCCTTCACCCGACCAAAGTCAACTAATTCTTTGTTAATAAGTAACAGTTGGTCAAAGTATTGTTCTACTTTACTTAAGTCATGATGAACAACAAAAACCGTCTTCCCTTCATTCCTAATCTCACGAAGCAAATTAATGATAATTTTTTCAGATGTTACATCTATACCAACAAACGGTTCATCTAAGAAAAAGAGATCTGCCTGTTGAGCAAGTGCTCGAGCGATAAAAACCCGTTGCTGCTGCCCACCGGACAGTTCTCCAATTTGTCTTTTTCTAAAATCTAACATTCCTACCTTCTCAAGAGATTGCTCGACAACTAAGCGATCTGCCTTCCCAGCTTTTTTTATACCAAGGAATATGTGTAAACCGCCCCATTAGTACAACATCTTCAACTAAAACAGGAAAATCCCAATCAATTTGATTTCTTTGAGGTACATAAGAGATT
>Ga0115856_100420_pt1 | contig 15898 bp, 14 predicted proteins | sample InSIn4gowninarea_FD_83870 | JGI IMG/M metagenome (GOLD analysis project Ga0115856, IMG submission 83870)
GTCAACTGATGTCAACCGCAACCATAAGAAGCATGGCATCAACCGTTGCCACCTTGTCATCGTCCACGCCCACTTCAATGCCTTCACCGACCGACAACGCTGACAAGATACCATCCAATGGTCGAGAGCGCTGGTACGAAGGAATCGCACCCGTTCTGTTCGTCTTCGCATGTATCTTAGGGATACTGGTGCTGGAGTGCTGCCCATGAGGTTATCCACCAATGACAGCGCGGCATGGGCTTCTCGATCAGGACGCAACAAGGGCTTCTTCGACGAGGATGCAACAAAGGGCTTCCCAATGAGGACACTACAAAGGGCTTCTCCACAACGCGATAAAGAAGAGTGAAAGATACGGAAAGGAACCTGTGTTGGGCACTGGGCACAGCGCCGGCACAGGATTGGAGAATGGCACCACCACATCCAGGGTGACTTCAATATGATTCGCGTTGGCGTTCTGGATGATGATGAAGGTGGAGCGGGGAAGAAAGAGTGTGGGGTATCGTCGTGTTTTGGGAGTTGACGATACGCTAGTGGGGCATGCAAACGGGCTCGCGACGGTGAAGACGCTAATCACGGGTAAGTGCATGTTGTTGGTGAAGCAACCTGGTTTTTAATGACTTTGAACCAGGTCCCTTTCGGCGGTATCCTCAAGTGAGTGAGCTGATTCTCTCGATGCCACTGTTGCGTGCTTGAGAGCTTACCTGTGCGTCATGATCCATGTGCGAACGTGAAGTTATGTCTCTGGATCTTTGCCATCATTTGCACGTTGTCGCAATACTGAGGGTGGCTTCGGCTGGGGGCTTTCATCCTTGCTGTGGGCATCTCGAGTGATCGAGGCCACTACGATCAATCGATGTCTCTGGCACAGTAGTAATGTGAGTGCGGAGAGTTCTTCGCCGTTTTGAGTCGAAGCACACAGCTGGTGGCATAAGCCAGCATCAAATGCGGTCGCCCCTCCTCGGTTCCGATCAGGATCACTCGACTCAGTGTGATGTGAGAGCGAATTCCGAGCCACCGCCTCCGTGAGCTCGCATGCAGCTTGATGTCGGTGCCAGTCAAAAAGGAAAGCTGATAGCTGTCAATTTCGACGTCCCACAGTAGCATCAGGATTACCCACAAAGTAAACTTACATTGCGCGCGCAATCGATGGAATAATCCCAGCCTGTGCATATCGTCCAGCGACTCTTTCTACCAAAGCTGGTGTTTCGGCAGCAAGGGACAGTAAGGTCGTCAACATTTTGCGATGGAAGAAGATCCAGGAGATGATGGTATCTAGATAGATGATTGCCAATCGAAAGAATTCATCGAACAGGTTTGTGCTGTCTGAAGCTGTCAATATTCCTCCGTGCCTTGTTCTGCAGGCCTGTCGTATCCGGTATAAAGCATCATGCAAATTAGCAAAGGTAGCTGCACGTATAATAGCACGGGTATGTTGAACTTACGCACCTTATGCAACCTACAAGCTTGCTATACACTGTATGTACCGACCAGCATCGCGGAAACATTCACTAGATCGTCTTCCTCGTTGTCGCGCCGGATCTACGATTATTAGCCAGATGGCACGAATGCAGGACCTGCCTCACTCACCCAGTCTGTTGACCTTACATGCAGCCTCAAAGGTACACACATTCCGCAGCCCTTTCCCTCACAACTCGGAACACACGACGCCGCGTTTGAGATTCAACCCGCTCTCATATCCACGATGTAAGCTCCCTAACCGTCATCTTCAAATGCATACCACATCGCATTTTTACCTTTTGCATCTTACTGAAGTATCGGCATAGGTGGACTGCACCTCTCGTGTTGAGACCTCCTCGCTCATGCCCGTGTTTCGAGAATGCCGTAGATCTGGATATAGGTTGGTAGATCCGGTGGTGTGCATTGTCAAACATGATGGTATTTTGTTGATAGGAATTGACGCTCAGCGTTAGGGATGCGAGACGCGGGAGGAAACCTGCAGTAACTGTATGAGAGCGGGAAGGTGTTGTGTACAAGTGTAGCCGCGGTAGTGCAGATGGCCGCTGATACAATGACTGTTGTTGGCTGATGTTGCGGTCGCAGGTATGGCCTTTTGTTTATCGAGGTGAATGAAGACACGGTGTATTATGCGCGTTGAGGGAGAGTAATGTAGAGAGAATTTAAGGCCAGAGTAAAGACGCGAGAATGAAGCTATCACATAGGGAAATGGAGCAGGCATAATGTAGAGGATGAAAGGCAGATAATGATGAAACATGATTATATATGATGACTAGAAAGTACCCCCATATGTGTAAGGAAAGCAACAAGTGTTGTGCATGTGAAGTTATGAGCGCGCGCGGAAGTCGAACACGATACGCCGTTCGGACACAAGACGCGCTTGGTGTGGAAGCTCCAAGACCAGCAGCAAGCGACCCAATCGAGGCTCCAAAGCCAAGGCGGTTTCTCCATTGGTCGTCACGGCGTTTGTGCGAGCACACTGCGCAAGCAAAGCTTCCTAGGCTCCTTGGACAGTTGAGAGCCTACCAGAAGTCAGGCGCTTCGGCTGAAACAACCTTCCAAAATATGCATACCACATCATTTCCGTCAAACGAAGCCCGTGAACGTCCTCTGTGTACGAAGCCGATTCCCATGTAGTATGTAGAGATGTTGCCCCAATGATTAGTACCGTGTGGCTGTCGCGTAAATATGGTGGAAACATACATCCCAGATCAGAGCGAGACGATCAACGGTGCCCAACCTCCTATGTATTGAAGTATAGGTCCGTTAATTTGCGACCTATGCTGTGCCTTGCGAGGCAAGAATGCGATGCAAGACAATACAACGCGATAATACAGTCATTCGTTGGAAGTCCTGGGCTTTCTCGAAGTTGTTCTCACCCCCTGGATCGTCCATGGCAGCATCAGCAACGGAGAACGTCGTGCATGCACGTGACCGCGATAGGAGTGAGAAGTCGGGTTCGTGTATGGCTCGGCTCGAGATCGGAGGACGAGAGATCGAAGGGGAAGCTGGGCCCGCCGAAACGCAGCTCTAGGCATACTGAAAGTTGGTAATTGAACTGCAAATGCCTTGAGTAGCTTTTACATTGTGAATGAATTCGTCAAGCAACAGGCCTTCATTTGCGGATAAGCTGCAATGCGCCTTGGCAGAGAAGGCAACATTCTCTGGTCGCACAAGCATCGTGGTTGTGGATTCTGGGTTGAAAGACACATGCTCAACAGAAAGCTCGTTCTTCGGCGAAGGGCCCGGCGGCGCCGCAGGACCCATAGGAGGGGCCAATGTGGAACGACCAAAGGATAGACAAGGAGTACGTTGCCGAAGACGATCTGGAAACCTGTTGGCATGTTTTGGAAGTGGCGATTGCATGTTTGATGTGTGTCTGTATGTGGGTAGACTCGCGAGCGGGTTGCTTTCCTGGCTGCATAAGTGCCATTTTTTGTACTCTGGGACCATAAGGGCTATTTCTCGGAGGCCGCCAACAGACAAGGTGTCGATCCGGGGAACCGCTTGTTGCTTGAGCTTGAAAGCGGGTGGAGATGCTTCTTGAGATACGCGGCACCGATATCGTGTAACTTGGTCCTTCGAATCGAGTGCATAGTGCATCGCACAACCTTGGGAGCTCCAAGAGTCGCAAGCGGGGCATCCATATCTCGAAAATACATGGTAACCTCCAATGAAGTGGCCGACCAAGTCTGGTAGCCGCTCGGATGTCGTACAACGAATGTGACGAGTGTTACAGCGATATGGAGCGCTACTGTCCATGCTCGGCACTGCCGGGGAGAGAAGTGCTCAAAGTCGAAGTTGTGACGTTGCGGGGACACAAACGACTACAGACCCACATGCAGACGAGCATGCAGATTCGCCACTATTCAGCGACCTCGAGGTATCGTATCGTTCTCGTTGGAACTGGAGGTACCTAGACTGATTCTATTATCAGTCGCATCGGTTTTCGTGTCGCACCGCACCCGCCAACGCCATGGGTAGTGACTGTTCTGTGATGTCGCGGCCACAGTTACACGGGATAGCTCAGAGAAGCTGATTCGTCGGAAAGCCTGCCCGGAATGCAGTGGGATCATTCCCGCCCACGCGGAAGCGGGACGGATCGAGGCTGATTGTTTCGAAGTCCCACGCCATCTGCACGACGAGAACTGAGATCCACGCGACAAACGCGGTTCGCTGATAGGCGTATCGTTTCGGAGGACGACATGCGACAGAGAGTCTCAACTCCGCGGAGGCAGGTAGAGATGGGCGGTACTGCGAAAATGGACGATCGTGGCAACGAAAGCCTACCCACAACTCTTGAGAAGCCCTCTCTCGTGTTGGAGGAAGCCATGTTGCGGATGTCTGGAGCGTCATTGCGAAGCCTATGGCGAAAGAACGGCCAACACCCCATTCAAGTGCGAGCACCTTGGCAGGGTGCATTTGGGGCTCCACGACTACGAGAAAGATGCGCAGAGCCGGTTGGAAAACATCGTCTCAGTGTGTCGTGCGCACATCAAGATGAGCCGTCGATGCCTTCGAAGCTTGGTGAGAAGTGAGTATGTCTCCGTTGCGAAACGAAGGAGGCACGTACCTCTGTACTGGTCTAACCTATATCCCAGGCGTCGCGTTACTTTCATCACCAAGGAAGGCGAGCACCGTGTCTTCCATGTCGACGACGGTACTCATCTCCTCGAAGTTGCGCTCGCGAACCAGATCGAGATTGAAGGAGCGTGTGGAGGATGTTGCGCATGCTCAACCTGCCATGTGATTGTGGATTCACACGATCTGTACAGCAAGATGTCCAAGCCTACTGAGGATGAGGTTGATATGCTGGATCAATCAGTTGGCTATTCAGACACGAGTCGATTAGGATGCCAAGTGGAGATGTGTCCGGAGCTGGATGGTCTGGTCGTGAGGTTGCCGGTGATGACGGACAATATGCAAGCAAGTGGTGGGAACAGATGTGACATTTGATGGGAGTTGCAAAGCTGCGTGTAAGCTTATATATGACTTTGGAGTGTCCTCCGTCCGGATCGCAGATGGCTTGCCTCATATATGTGGTGTTTGTGTCCAGCATACTCGTGTAGCGAAGGCTCTCCAGGCTGATACGATGGCCAATGCCGCGTTCTCCCGTCAAAGTATCGACGCCGTGGAATTTCGAGCGAGAGTGCGGATGTCCTGACAGCTGTGACATGTACTGTCGCAGCCCAAGCGCACGACGATGACGGAAGCAAGTTGATGTGACAACCGCTCATGCATGGAGGCGCCGACGCATGCCTGAGTCTCGATCTTGCAATCTGTCCGGTAGATACGTGAAGCGCGACACGGGCGGCGATTCGTAGGCAATCACATCGTGTAGGGCCGACTCAACCATCTCCCTAGGACCAAATGGATTGATTCTCAAATGTTTGGCAGGATATTTTTCCGAGGCAAGAAGTCAACGCCGCTGTGTCGTGCTCCGATCCCATGTCAGTGACCCGAGAAACCACCTGCGCACTCAACAACCGTTACTCTCTCCGCCCATGGACTGGCATATCCCATCTCAAAAACCAGCATCAACACTATCCGCCTCTTCACACACACTCGAATAGGTGTAGCTGCGGAGGTGCAGCCGAGGTGCTGCCGATGGAGTGTGGGTGAAGAACTGGGGAAGTGGGCCAAAACTGGATCCCGGGCCGACTCAGCCGATGGTCCGTGCTTCTCCCCCTCCTCTATATCCTCTCTCACCTCGACCGCAACGCAACCTTTTGCTATCGCGTCGCACTTTTTTTTGTGGCTTTTTTGTACTGCATCGCATTTTTTCTTGCATTTCCTGTTGTATTATATTGCAACTTTTGTCTCATTTCTTTTTGTATCGCGTTGCGTTTGTTGTTTCTGTTTTGTCTTCCATTTCGCATCGCATCGCAACATTTTTTGTCCATTTTTTTTTTGTAGCATCGCATCGCAGCGTTTTTTTGTGCATAATTTTTATTGCATCGCATCGCGACGTTTATTGTTCCGTTTTTTTTTTTGCATTGCATCGCAACGTTTTTACCGCAACGCTTTTGTATGTCTTTGCAGCATTGTTTCCGCGCCTTTGCGCATCTTTTTGCACCGCATCGCAACGCTTGAGCTCCCCTCAAGTGTCCTTGGTTTCCGCCTTCGCCTCAGCTTCCCAATATCGCTACCCCGCCTCGTCCATGGCCGAATTCATCCTCATCGGACCACAGCGCGCACAGTCAAACCAGCAGAGCTTGCCATGGCCTTCAGTCGGTCGCAAGTCGGTCGCATGAATAGGGCGCAACTCCTTGGGCGTGGCGAATCATTATCGAAGGTACGCGTCGCAACTCGTCATCGGTCGCGGTCGGTCTCCACTACAGCACCTGAGAGCAGCATTTATCCACTCGCACCTATGTAAGGAATCCCACGCCACAGTATCAACCGCGTGCTAACCTTCACAGTAATGCGTCTCTGTTGCTGCGTGTCGCGCAACAGACGCCCCGGTCGTCCACACCTGCCATCTTTTGCGGCACGACATCGATAGTCCACCTTCGCGCACGTCCGCTCTCGCCCTCGGCCTCGTTCACTGTCGCGCACCGGCGCATTGCTTGGTCGACAGAACATTCCCACGCGCTTTCATCGCTCGATGCGCATACAATGCCCAAGACCGATAGACACACTTTGGCAGGCCATGAAGCGGCCTTGTAAAACTAGGCGAGGCTTGGACCGAAGTGCAGGATGCAGGGCAGGATACACAGCGCAAATGGCAGGAGAAGTCGTGCATGGACTCGCGCATTATTTTTGGAAAGCGCAACGGCCGTCGAGCCCGCTGGCACGATATCTACCTCGCAGCCATTGTCGTCTCTACCACAGTCCTGTCGGATCATTCTGCCGACATCATAGTTCCAAGCAATCCATCCACTGCACAAGCAACACTTCCATCAAACCCATCTCGCTCTCTTCCCACTGTGACTGCTTGACGCATACTACTCCCTTCATCCCAGCTCCCCTTGTCGCCGCCAGAACAGCATACCAGCAACCTCTCAAATTAATTCCAGACCAGACTAGCGGTCTTCCTCTCCGCTTCTATCCTGTCACGTCCCTCAGCCTGTTTCCCCGGCCCTGCCACCCGTTGCTGCAACCTGGCCTGAGTCCGCACATTGGGCCCACGCACGTTTCAAGCTTCCATCCTACAGTCCTGTCGACCAGTATTGAATTAGTAAAATATATACGTGGAGTTGGAAAGATGGCCGTGCTCTCCATCGCTGACTTACTTGGTGCACCTCCATCACACCCAGACTAGACACGCATCTCGCGATATCAGTACTGACATCAATCTTTATCCCCACTTCTGGTTTCGTCCGCAAGCTTGGCCGTGGTCCCCGTGCTGCCGGCTTTCGTTCTATTCCGCTCCCTTCATGCCCCTTCATCCCCCTTCATCCTAAAGTTTGTCAGTACCATGGGTATGTCCGGTTACAGGTGCTGTCTTCAGACACGGTACAGTAGCCGCTCAAGCACCCAGCTCAACTCGATAAAGAGAGCCCAGCTCCAGCCACACCCCAAGCCAAGCCCCTCCGTCTGCACAGAGTAGGATGTACGCATACTTTCAACGTCGACATCAGCATCTATTCCCTTTCCACGATGTAAGCTGTAATCGACTGGACACCAGAGACACATCACAGCATGCAGAATACCATTGAATCAAATACCAGATACGGGAAATAAATTATGATATCGTTATCCTGCAACCAAATTCCACATTCATGATTCGCAAACGCCATGGAAACGGCGATGAAAAGCCGTTGTTGAGAAATAGGAATTGGTGGTGTGCGTGTGCGTGTGCGTGGGTGTAGTACATATAGCTTTGTAAGGACCGTGTTGTAACGCCATACCATCACTACCCAAATATTCCAAGACAAGCCAACCCCAACAAAAAGAAAGAATACAAAGAGATCGATATCGTGATGGGACTCCAATATTTCGCAATCGGCTGTGTAGTGTTGCTTTCTTCCCCGACGATGAGCATGCCTTACTCGCCTCATGATGATGGGGACTGCTAGTAAGCTGGAGAAATCCCATAAGCGACATAGACAGCATCTTTTAGAAAACGCAACGTACGCTCGTTATCACGGCGAAGGTCTTGGTTGTGCTCACTGGGATCTGCAACGTCTATGCACGAGTTAGCGGCAATAAAGCATATGTCAGCAGTCACTTACGTGTTCGAGAAGACGGGTTGTTGTCACTGGCTTGAAGAATAGCCCGACGGCGTTGAGGTCTAGCCATTGCCCTCGAAGCACTGGCCGAGTGGTCTAAACCTGCTGGAGCAGATGTATCGGTGTCACTGTCTTGGAGAATAGGCGGACGTGGTTGACGTCTAGCAGCCCTTGCCCTTTTAGCACGGAGAAACTCATCAATAGCTGCATGACGCTCAACATCAGAGGCTGTGCACAGATTAGCATGAGGAAGGACAAGTTTCAGGAAGGGTGGTTACATAGTCGGCGCCTCTTATTGGAGTTTCCCTTTTGGGTTCCCAGAGCGTGGCAGGGCGCCTTTCGATTAGGCTGACCAGATTGGGTGAGATCTTGAGAACTGGAAGGTTCTGGATGTTCTCGACTATCTTGCGATTCTTCTGGTTTGGAAACGGTGTACGGGACAGGTTCGTACTCCGTCTCGTAGGCTACCGGAGGGAAAATTGCCTTTGCGGGTGGTAGCAATTTAAGCTCATCATACTCTTCGAATGAAAGCCTAGTCTGAATGCCAGTCAAAGATATGGGCAGCTCATCAGCCGCGATTAACGGCACATAAATGGCATCAGACCCTGGAACTGCGCGCCTACAATAGGCCTGAACTTGGTTCAGGGGTATCCCACCGAATGATAGTGACCGATTTGCTGGTGTGCCTTCCTCTGAGGGCAGCATCCTGAAGGATACGAGCGATATCCAAAGACAACGCAGCAGAGCAGAACGGGTTGGGAGGATTGGGTGAAGAACAACAATTGCGAGCAATAGGAGAGGAGATGTTAAAGAAGAATTGATGGTAGCTGACGGAAACAGTAGATAATTGATCACAGTGGACGAAAGATTGTGAATATAAATGGGGGGAGGACTTTGGCAAAATGCTAAAACTTGCACAAGCTCAGAAAGCTTTGACGGGCGAGGCAAACGATTCACTGCCTCGCGAAGTTGAAACAAGCAGTTAACCGCAGCCCTGGTACCCAAATGCGCGGAGAAACGCGCTTTTTCCACTGGCCCGCTCCCGTCCCGGAAGCAGAATTACGGATACTTGCGATTCGCGATAGTCTAGGTGTATGGTGTGGTTGTCCTTAGCACATTTCGTGCGACCGATGGGCCAAGCTCTTTCTTTGCGAATCAATCTACCTGCATACGTTGTTGGACGTGTTCCTCGCATAGGCCTTTGAAACTCTGGTAGTTGTCGCGGCCCAGATTTTAGCTAACCAAAGGTGAGGCATGAGTCAGGAACTGGGAACTTGGTAGACCGTTGGCCGTGGCCGGATGCAGCGTTCCTGAAGCCGAGCGTACAAAGTGGGTGACAAGCTGACTGCGATTTTGAGACATGGTGAGCGGGTAGCAGCATCAGTCCTGGCGCCATAATTTCGACGCGTTTGACCTGACCGCAATGGGCAGTGATTTATTCTGCATGCGATTATCCTTCTTCCGCGTAGATTGAATGGAACACACGATGGATTGCTGCAATGGTCATAGCCTCACGCTGGTTTCCCAAACGCTTTTCGGGCCAAGTGCATCGAGCACTGGCGTTCAGTCGTAAATCTTCGCCGCTGATTTGGTGTGTACGCGTGCGTTGGTTACAGCAGGAAAAAATCGCACTGCTGTTAGGACGGCCCGCACGGTCAGCAATCGAAGTGTTGTCTCATTTCGAATTTTGTCGGCAGAGTGAAGATGTTAAGAGAGATTTGGCAGGCTGCAATGACCATGTGGAGATTCGGTGGAGAAGAAAGAAAAGACGGGGGCCACGGCGGAACACCGGCCAGTAATCTCCGTCCAATCACAACCCTGCTCCTTCACAATCGGCCCCCGGCCATCTTCCTTCAGGCCAATCACGAGTAGCGTTCGCGGACTTTCGCATTTTAGACTACTACGGAGGATCGGGTGGTAGGATCTGATTGCAGGCATCACCCGAAGCGCCAAAATGAGGTGCAATCTCAGTTAGGTTGAGTCTTCAATTGGTGCTATGAACATCGAGCTCTACCGTGTAAGAACGCTATCCCATTTGAAGCCAATGCTGCAAGTGCATACAACGACCACACTCCGTGTCTCGAGTTTGCACCGTCGACTGCTCGTTACATCAGGACTGCGATTACATGTCCTTTCACCTTATTTTCGGTTGTATCTGAGCTTCGCGATAACGTGAGCGAGGAGGGTAAGCCGGTTGCCCACAGCGGCGTACGCGTAGACGTTCTTATCCTGACAGGATGGGTTAGCTCATTGACGGTTTTGGTAGTGATCAGTTACGCACTGTAACCACAACCTGTCGCAGCAGGGTGTCCAAACTATTCATGTGGTGTTCTATCTGCATTGCGAGCGTTGCCGCAGTTGGGATTGAGCTTTGCTGGTGTGGAAACAGAGGAGGTGGAGGCATCGTATTACTGTTTGCGTATTGAACGTTTGGTCTGCTATGTGCCGGTCGATAAAAGGTTGGCACAACTAGTTTGTAGTCAAGGGGATGAGTCTTGTAGAAATGAGCCAGCTCAGCGTGTATCGCACGGTAGTCCACTGTAGGACCACGTGCCGTAGGGTCGTGTGCCGGAGGGTTGAGTGCCAGAGGGTTGACAACGAGCTCTTTGTGAACGCTCTGTGTGGAAGGCGGCTGTCTGTGATTGAGGGATGCCCCTACAGCCATGGTGGACTGACAGGATGGGTGACCATGGCCAGCATTTCGCAACTCTTCGAGAGCATGGGCCGCCTGAAGTTCCGATAATGAAGAGGAACGATGTTTGAAAGGATGGACAGGCTTTATGAGTGACATGGGGATCACATCATTACTAGTAGAACAAGTCCTGTTCAAGGCAGCGTCAGCCTCACTGACTTGGCGTAAGCCATTCGCAGCGGCTATAGTCTCATCATAGCCGTAAGTTGTTGACTGAGGAGGAAGCAATTTTGTTGCCGTCTCATGTTGTGGTCTATCGGCCGTTTTGACATGTGTATGATGAACGTTATTCTTGACTGTGCGTGAAATTGCGGACTCCTGCCGGGATAAGCGGGTTGGAGCGTGTCGAGAATCGTATGTCTTGTGAGACCTCAGGACCCTCCCACCTATTGCCGTGGTATACTTCATGGAAGAAGCCGTGGGATATCTCATCGGGAATGTTCGGACATAAGTTCTTCTTCTCTTGGCAACGGGAGTAAGCGGCGCATCGTCAGATGCTTCCCTGTATCGCGCATTCTTGTCAGTAAATACCTTCATGCATGTCACTTGCCTCAACATACGACATAGAACACCCAGACATGCCCTTCTAGCGCTTCGCGACGACAGTGGAGTATAGAGCTTGATGCTCGACCAGCCGTGTGAAGTATAACTGGAGGAAACCTGCAATCGAGTCCGGGAAACAATGCAAGATCGATAATCGACAAATATGCTATCTGCGGATAGAAGTATGCATGCAAGAGATCAATGCTTGGAAGTCCGTTGATTACTGAACTGCAGCGCAGGTGAGGATCACTGATCTGTTCGTCACTTCCTCGACGTGACTGCTCGAGTCAACGACGACGCACGCTGCACCGCATGCACAAAAGCCGGGATTCTCTAGACAGGCCAGCACGAAACGATGATCTTCCGCAGATTCGTGGGACTATGGCGGCGCTGTCATAAGGCCAGGGTAGATTGTCCAGCGTCCTCGATCTGGTAAACCCCGAAACATGGACAGATCTTCGCATGCAGATTTTGATGAAGCGTGGGATGAGAGCGTGGTACAGAACTCCTAATGGGAAACGCAGAAACGCCGTCTCGCGGGCCGCAGGGTTGAACTGATACGGTAGCCGCGGCAGCGGGCGTGCATCCGGGCCGGGGAAAAGATTCTCTCGCATGTGCGTCTATGCACGAGTTCTACATCATCGTATCGCTGGACGCTGTGTACAAGCTCGTGCTACAGTGGCCCTTGTTCAAGTGACTGGTCAACGCTGCAGGCAGGCTTGACGCCAATATGGATCACGCCGTTCCACAACGTCTCGTAAAGCATGCATGGCTTCTGCATGGACAGGGTCGGTTGCGCACCCGCAGGTCCTGTGAGACTTTAAGCTTCCGTGTAACATTGGGGGGGCACAACCGGGCCAGGGTTAAGCGAAGGCGTCGCAGCCGCCAGAGACGATCAAGGCTGGACTACAAACGCTGCAGGGCGATCGAATCGTGCGTGAGACCTGGAAGCGGACTTCGTGGGAAAGAGATACCTATGTACTTGATGAGATTGCGGGGGAAGTTCGATGATCCAGCAGCGTCTGAGCGCGCTGCACGGTAGAATGATGCCAAGCCACACCAAGCCGTATGCGACTAGCCCTTTCTGCTTAACATGTGCGGGGATCTTCGACACTCCTCAGTATGATTTTGACATCACGAACCAAATCCACATATGATCCCTAACTTCATCACACCGAGGTCGTCTCGCGTGGCGAATTATACCCGTCAATCTCGCCTACCCATCGATCTTGTCAATACATCGCGGACGCTTCGAGCCTCTACTGCGACATTCTTTGCATGTGAGAAAGCGAGTTAATTTGCACATCCATGATTCTGTACGACATTCTGAAGTGGTTAGCAGGCTGTGATGCAACTTCATTGCGGCAGACGACATGGCTACTCGCAACTTCTGCTCCACACCGTCTTTTCTTCACAAATCCCAATCTTTGTTCAACACACCTTGGCAGTATCCGCGATGAAGCATGTTGAAGACGAGATTCTATACGCGGTACAGAAGTTGTTGGCCGACCTGCTTGGAGGAGGGAAAAAAATGAATTGCAAAGGTCGACATCAGCACCGGCGCCGCCCCCCCCTCCCCACTGCTGTCTCAGCAAAAGCCGCCCACATGACAAACATCGCCTGCAGACATGTTCCGGGGGCATGAACATAGCCTTGCTATGCACATTGGCACCGCTGTTTGCTCTCTTCACTAGATGAAGACGCGCTGAGATACTAACGGGAGCCTGCAGCAAGCTTTGCCCACACGTCCACTTCCACCCAGGATGCTTAACGCTCTGCCCGCCGATTCGCTGTGTAATAATCCTCTATGTCGCGTTTTCCCGAATACCTGTCATTCTTCGGACTTTGACTTTTTCATCCAAACGTCTCCTTTATTTTTCTTGCCATAGTGCACGTCTGGAACTCTTCATCTGGACAAACTTCGAACATCCCTCTCAAAGCACTCGTCAGCAGCAAGGTCCAGTACGAGGGCCAACTCACCTTTGCCTGCCATGTCGCCCTCATCTGCCATGTCGCCCAGGCCTACAAACGCAGACTCTTCTGGAACTAGGCCTTGTGTGCGCTTGCAAAAGGCATGTCACATCAACACAGCGAACTCCTCTTCCGACAGGCCTTTGGCACCGAGTTCTTCGGAGCGCAATCGTCACTTGTCCGTTCCTCTGTCTGATGACGAATCGACGTCACAAACAGCAAAAAAGGTCAAGCTTGGCTTGACTGACGCCTCATATGACGGCGAAGACGAGGCCGACGAGACGGACGAAGGGACGGACGAAGACACCGACGAAGACCATATATATGAGAAGAACAACAATGACTGGCCCAGCTCTCCTAACGTCTCAGAGGACTGTTTGGACTTTTTCTCTGATGTCTCCGACAACGGCGGCGAGGAAGAAGCCGTTGCAAATTGCGAAAGCGACGACGACGAAGACAATGAGGATTGGCTTACACCGAATGAGGCAGGCGACATCGCAGTCGCTTATGCTGTGAAGAGGTTACTAGATCTTGGCCCAGAAGGCGTCAAGGTGAGGTGGGCCCGCTCCTGGGTTCCTATCAGAGACGTTGAATGGGGAGAGGCCGAGGGAGAAGCGTTCGTTTCTCTTCCAGACGGTGAATACAAGATAGAGAGAAAGGGGTTCAATGTCTCCAACGTCGTGGACTTGTATGAAGATAATACATGGATCCGTTATCAGAGGGTTAGGTGGGTGAATACCTGGATTCCAGAGGGATTCCTGAACCCTGGTATGAAAGAGCAACTCGAGGCTCTTAAGCTGTCTAAAGAGGAACACGTTGACGTGCCCAACGCTTCAAAGGGCTGAGCGGAGTTGGACTGTTTTGCTCATTTGGCGTTTATCAAATGCGGGTAAGCACACGTTTTTCAGGGTTGGGCTGCTGTGTCTTGCAAGGACGGTACAACAGATGCAGCGTTCTTTAGGTCCCTTAGCTTAATACATTCTTCTTGTTGCTCCGCAACTGGATGCCCAACATGTTTTGTCAAATGGTCTGCTGTTGATAGAGGACCACAGCCAGCCGCAGCTGCTCAAACCAATTAGGCAGTCGCTCAAAACTTTGAAGTCAAAATAAGGTTGCAGGTCGCATGAAGTCCGTTGCTTTCCACCCTTCTTCAAAGTCTGCCCTCCTCGACCCCTGCCATGGAGGTATGTTGCATGACACTCTAGCCCTGCATTCTTGACTGTGGCCTCGACTCGTACCTATGGCTCTGTCCCAGATAGGTTTCGATTGTGGTTGCAGGTTACCCCTGCTGCATGCCGAGGACACGACCTTTTACTATGCTACCGATACCACGTCTCCGGGGAGACAGCACAACCATCTACACTAAACGCAGAACCGGGGAGTTTGTTGGCCTCTGGTATTACTGATCTCCGTGAATGGAAATTGTCACACGATGCGACAGAATGTCCAAACTGCGCTGGTCAAAACCCTCCATAGGTACATGATACGCGAATGCCCAAAGCCACGGATGACTGCCTTCTCGTCAAAACCAAGACTCCCTCTGCCAATCCTGTGAATACAACTCTCGTTGGAGCGGTAAGCTGGATCTGATCTCGCTGGTGTTGTGGTCCACCTTGATCCAGAGGCCACAGAGCTGGGATCCCAAGTAGGGTATCGTGTCTGGACCGCTGTTCTCAGAATGGGCACTATCAATCCTGCTCCCGCTGCATTGCTATGCATCGGCAAGCCATTTCCAAGGCCGTGACTTGTACGCTGAGGTTTCAAGCTTGCGCATGTTCGCGCTCACTTCTTCGCCACCTGCATAGTCAAGCGCATCGCATCGACTGAGCGATCGGCCTGCACCTCCACAAGATCGGCTCTGGCATCTCTTTCAAGCCGTGCGTTAGTACACGCCATGGATTTGTGCGAGCTCAGAATGCTTTCATCGATTATCAGGAGAGGCTGCGTCCCGCTGGCGCCGCACGGAAGTTCTCTTACCACATCAAATCGAGACGGAAGTGCGGGTGGGTGAACTTTATGGGCATGGTCATGACCAACTCGAATCTCGTGGCAAACGCGGAAGCCAATAGTCGAATCTATGTTGCGACTGCGGACGATAAGCACCATCTCGCCGTGCTCCAACGTTAACGAAGCGCCTTGAGCTTTGACTTCTCCTTCCATCAAGCTCTTGCAGCCTTCACGAACGCTGGCCTTCTCTCTGTCGGGGCTGCCCGCAGCTGAGGATTTTACTGGATACAGACCGGCCGACATGGCTTGCTTCTCCGTACGGATAAAAATGTGTATGCTAGCGATCACTACCAGGCCCTCCACTCCTAAGTTATATGCTCCCTGGCTACACTATAAGCATTCTTGACGAAAGCATGCCACGGTTGGTTAAGTATCAAGCAGTCGCACAACTCCACCGGTAGGTACCCCATCATCATCCACACATCACCCGAACATTGTCGAATGGATCCTATTGAGAAAAAAATGAAGTCGAAATTTGTGCATGTGGTGACCGGCACTGCGTAGATCCCGTTTCGAATAACCATGCATGTGAGCG
>Ga0115856_100423_pt1 | contig 15854 bp, 7 predicted proteins | sample InSIn4gowninarea_FD_83870 | JGI IMG/M metagenome (GOLD analysis project Ga0115856, IMG submission 83870)
TTTCTGTCGCTCATTATCAGATAATTTTTTCTAAACAAGTTACAAAAACACTTAGTAAACACATGCAATAAAAATGGATATATTACCTTTCCTACACCAAACAATTGCCTTATAATGGAGAATTCCTTACAAACTTATAATTATAAGCTAGCCTATCTATTTTTACTCTAACGGGTCTGAGACGGTCATTAGAAATAAAATAACGCGAGATACAAGACCGCCCGTGTGAGACACGGGCATGTGCAAATTTGCCGGTAACCTCCGCCCGTGTCAGACACGGGCAAATGCTTTAAGGGGTTAAAGCATTTTTGCGATTTTTTACGCCAACAAAATCCGCTCCTTGGTAATGGCAAAGTACCATTTCGTTGGCAAACTGCTGCATAGCGTTTTTAAAAATAATGAAAGACCTTTCAATCTAAAAATCACGTAGACTGATGAACAACTGGAAATTCCCATGGAGCTATTGACTATACAGTTGTGCTGATCATTAAAAGAATGAAACAACGTACTTCTGTAAAAATATGACTACTGATTATACTTTAGTGATTATCAATAATCGCCATAATTTCAACATATTACCTGTACGTTTCAAATCAATATTCAAAACACATATACCCAATAATAGATGGCAAAAAAAATATTTCCCATTGTTTAATATTGTAAAAGCAGACGTACTAATTTCTGAATAATGGGTTTGTCATCTCAGAACTGTTTTTTCTAGGTAAAAAAGCGGCTTAGCGTTCAAGGTCAGAGGAGTGCGTCGAAACGGTAAGTTAATTTGTGTCTATTCAGATTTACTGATAGAAGGCCACAAGAGAATTGGAAGAAAATCGGATTATTGGACACTTTTCAATGAAGCGTAATTTTAAAACACATAAGCATGATATTTAAAAATCGCTAAGCCCAAAATTATGTCGATTGGAAATGTATTAGAATTATTCTTTTCTGTAGTTAGCTGTCTCATCTCATGGAATATTATATGCAAAATAGACACAATTATTCGTAATTATTTTTATTCATCTTCATTTAAAATCTGTGCGTGAAGTACGTTTCGAAAGTAATGAAACCAATTTTCTCTTTTTAATGAAAAACAAAACAAAATAAAATAAAATTCTTAAATAGACTTCGTCATCATCCGTTCGCTCTTTTCAAAATACATTTATTTGGAAAGCATTTAGAAATAAATATCTGTATGTTGTTGCACAACGTAGTTATTTTTTTGATAGTTTTACGATTTAAAAAAGAAATAGATCAAAGTTTGTTATAGAATATTTCAAATATAAAATAAAGCTAGTAAATCTATCATTTTAATCCTATAGATGTATGTGAGTCATTCCACGGTAACTGACGTAACATTTGGTAACAAAAAGTTAACTTTAGCTAAGTACAGGGTGTCCATAATTTAATCACCCCATTACAAAAAATCATAAAAAATAAAATTTACACAGTATGGAGAAACGATATATATCGATATATTCTGTAGTTCAAAAATTTTTTTTTCAGTAATGGCAACAGTAGTAACTTGTTTACCTTTTTTTCTACAGACAAAATGACGTCACATAGCGAAAAAGCAATGTGCGTTCTGTGGTTGCTCTTGAACAATTTGCAATTTATAGGCTGTTAATTTTAACCGGTTAGTGTACAACTTTATGCACTGTTGATTTTGGAATACCTAATTGAAGGCACGGAGAACAGATTTAGAAGGAATGCGAGTGAATTTTTCCTGTATAGCGGAAACATCAGCTTCACTCACACTAGACCGTCCGGCACCTTTTTGCTGTAAAACATGCCCAACATGTTAAAACTGCTACAACCATCTTTTAATTGATTGTTTAGTTGGTGGAACTTTCTTAAATTTACTTCTAAGCTTTCTCAGAGCTGTTATTGGGGATTTTGTTTCCCACAACCACAGAACGCACATTGCTTTTTCACTGGGTGACGCCATTTTGTCTGTAGAAAAAAAGATAAGCAAGTTAAAACTGTTGCCATTACTGAAAAAAAACTTTTTGAACTACAGAATATATCGATATATATCGTTTCTCCATACTGTGTCAATTTTATTTTTTATGATTTTTTGTAATGGGGTGATTAAATTATGGACACCCTGTATAATAAGTAAAGTATTAAATATAAAATGGTTAAAATTATTGTGTCATACGGCTGCATAATACGTTATATAAATGTGCTTATTTAAAACCTTGTTATCCACCTGCTTATGAGAATAAAAAATAAAATGCAGGCCCGGATCTAAGGGGGGGGGGGGGCAAACAGGGGCACGTGCTCCGGGCGGCAAAACAACAACGGAGTATTGCTAAAAAATTTGCTTCATATGGAGAAAAAAGCAACTTTTCTTGGATTCAATATCGTTAAAAACATTTTCCCACAAGGCAAAACAGACAAAAACAAAATTGAATGAGAACGGTTCTCACAGTAGGCAATACTGCCTTTCCAAACAAACAAACAAAAAAGTTTGACGAAGAATGTGAAGATGAAGTTAGAACACCAGAACAATTGTTCACTCAAAGTATAAACTCTGTTTTCGACCGCATAATTTCGGAAATAGAAATTAGGATCCAAAGTTCTAAAATAATAAACACAAATTTTGCGTTTTTAAATGACTCTCAATTATCACAGTTGACAGCAAACAATTTGGAAAAAATCTGTGCAGACCTCAGCTTTAAATATGCTCAAGATCTAAAAGCTGTGGATTTCAAACAGGAGCTCTTGGTATTTAAAGATCAAGCTTCAATTATGTTTGCAAATTTTTCATAAATGAATTCTTTTCGACTTCTTCAAAAATTTTAGAAAATGATTTACAAGATGCATTTCCAAATCTTTGTATCGTACTTCGGATCTACGCAACACTCCCAACATCATCTGCAAGCTGTGAGCGAAGTTTTAGTAAAATGAAATTAATCAAGAATTTACGCTCTTCGATGAGCCAAGAACGTTTATCTGGTATATCAATCCTCGCTATAGAGAGTGAGCAAATTAACAAAATTAATACACAAAAATTAATCGATATATTTGCAGAGCAAATGGCTCGGAAAGTGAATTTGTAATTCATTAGTGCGATATTACCGAATCATTGCTTTTTATACGGTTTTTGGCCTAAAGACAATTAAAAACCGAATCACTGCTTTTTGTACGTTTTTTGGCCTAAAGCTTTAAACAAGTGTGCCACGAAAGGTGACTTGGAAGTAGTTTTTTAATAATAAAAAAACAGAAAAATATTTTTAATATTTCTAAAAAACAGGAGTGAATCCGGGAAATGGATTATGGAGCTGAATCCCTTCCCTCCTCCCCAGGGAAAAAAAATAAATCTGGAGTCGCCACAGGAAAAATATGTCTAATGTACGAGTAAACAGATCGTTTTAAAGCCACCAATTCAGTTTTTACAAAAGATAATCACGAACTAGAATCAAATTACTTACTAAAGTATTTGAACTACAGCTTTACAGATCGAAAGTATCTTTTTTTTAAACATTTATTTCATTTATTGTTTATTTTCAATTATCTTCTATGTTTTTCCCGAATTTGAAATCTGCACTATAGTTTAGATAGCAAAAACAACTTTTCAAGCACTTTCTTTAAAAACAAAATTCAGGATTCCATTATTTTTTAAATTGGGGGGCGGCACAATTTTTTTGCCCCCTCTGGAAAATTTCCTAGATCCGGCCCTGATAAAATGATTACAATAACTGACACAACATGGAATGGACATATTTTTTGGAAACATATAATTACATTAAAAAACCTGTGAATTATGAATTTGTTTCATGGAAACTTTTTTATTAATGAAAAAAAAATACTTGTTTGAAAAGATGTATACTTCAGTTATTCTTTGGTGTTATGCTGATTATTTATATAGATGAAAAATGGAAGTAACTGACGCAACACAAAATGTAACTGACGCAACATATGTGAATATCTTAAAATTTATACGAAACATGCCATTGGCCAACTCCGACTCTTGTCTTCTTTGGCACTTCAATTGTAGTGTTTATAAATTAAATTAGAAGCCTAACAAACCGAAACAAGTTATATTTGTTACAAATTTTTACTTTAAGTTTTTTTCAAAAATGTCCACTTTTACATGGAATTCCTCATATAAGAATGTGACTGACTTTCTATTCTGTCATCAGATGGCAGCACTGGGATTATGCGATTTTCTGTCAATGACTGCTCTGTTTTATTACTTATTGCGCAACACTTCAAGTGAGGACAAGACAACAGCAACCGTGATAGACCGCAATTTTTCTTAAAAACAGCAAAAATGCCCTAAAATTTTGAAAATGCTCTCAAAAAATATGAAAAAAAAAAACCCGAACGTGTCATTGAAATATGAGTCTAAATCTTATTATAAAAACAGAATTTTCAGATTTTATATGAGCTTTATTATTTATACATACACTAGTACGATTTTCAGATTATGAAATTATGTATGTATTTCCTCAAGGAAATTTCCCAAACTTTTTAAAGTTTTCCGAAATACATGAAAAATTTTTTTAATTAAATTGTTGAAAAAATGATATAATCCTAAAAAAGGGAATTTATATTTAAAATCTATTAAAAAGAGCTATTATAATTTTGCACCAAACACTTCTATGAAATTCCACTTTGAACTTTCACCCAACAAACGATTATGTCACAGGAAAAAATTTTGAAGAAATTTCCCGCTATACATTCAGCAGGAACAAAAATTTGAAAGATATATACACAGGAAAAATAGTTAAAAAAACATTATTTAAGAGTCTGATTTTAAGGAAGTTATTCTATTTAATTATTATACGTTTTCGGGTTTTATTCTGTATCCGTACAATAGTACTTCTATCTATAGATTAAAAAGCATGACTTTTCAAGTGCATCGTTTCGACATAACTTATAATAATTTATTCGGTACATAATAAATGTAATGCAATTACATATGTACAAGGAAAACAACATTGAGTTACCAACATTTTAACGCAATGAGGTAAAATAAAAGTTAAAAAAAATACTATCAAAAACAAATCAACGTAACATGAATAACTCAAACTTCTACAGTAAAAAGATTATTGTGTATGTGCGCATGGCAGCCAAACGTGAAATATCACAATACGTAATATTATGAATGTTAACTTCATATTTAAAATCTCTATGTATAAAAAATAAAAGAATATTTGTGTATTTGTCTTACAATTCATCTTAAAATTACCGACCTACTTAGACCAAATTTGAGAGACACAACCTTTGGAACATGGAAAAGATCATTATAAAAACACATTTGGAAAAACTTTTGATCCAACCCTTTAATCTATTTTTCCAGGAAATCAGCTTTTGTAATGTTATTTTTATGGGAACACATCTCGAATACTAAAATAATTCAGGAATTCGTGAGGTATCATGTCGGCGATAGTTTATATCGATTTCATAAAAACAAACCGTAAACTGTTATAAAGAGAGAGCGTTCACTGTTTAAATGAACCAATGGCTAAAACGTAAATGGTTGGTAGTAGGTATATAGTTTATTTATAGTTAGTTACATAATATAGGTAGTACAGTTATAATTAGTTAGCCCAGCTAACACACATACGTTGGCCGGCCCAACGTAACTTTCAAACGTTGGCCCGACGTAGAAATGGTACGTTGGCAAACGGTTGGCCAACCGTTGGATATTGGTTATTTTCAACGCATTCCCAACACTTTTCCAACGTTGTCCCAACGTTCAATATATATACAAACCTAAGCCTTTTTCAAACAACATGTTATATTACTTGATATGGATAACAAAAAAATTTCTTATCATACGCATAAACATTACAGTTACTATAAATAGAAAATACCTGTAAAAAACAAGAAAACATACACCTTGATTCTTTAAAATAAACCCGGAAAAAATACAAGCATCAACTCCTTAGCACTAAAAAATAAAATTGGAGGTTTTAGTTTTTAAATACCGCAGATGTGCACAAGTGAAATTTCACTTCTTCGCCAATCAGAAGTGATTGTTGTACATCGTAGTTTTGTAAACGTATCACCAACGGTATGCCAACCGTTGCGATGCCTACGGTTGCGCGTCCTACGGTTCGCCAACCGTTGGCCAATGGTCCATCCAATAACCAACGTTTAGCCAACGGATTGCCAACATGTATGTGCTAGATGGGTCGGTATCTACTTCAAGCCGTAGGTCCCGGGCTAATTAGCTCTCGTGTACGAAAAACGGCCGAAGAGTGGAAAACCAATACAAAAGAATTGTTTTCATGATTTCGAAAGTTTTGGTGTATTAAATGCACGGAATTACGGACATTTTATATTGCAATTTGATCAATATAATGTACCTAAAAATGTTTTGAAATGCCACAAAAATACTCTAAAAAACCAAAACAAATGCCTTAAATTAAAAACAAAAGTATTTTTAAGGAAACGTAGTCCAAAAATTTATGGGTCATCAATGTTGTTCTTTGGTGTTAAAATTTCGCAATGTTAATGAGGAAACGTCTTAGAATGATAAAGACAATAATAATTCAGCAAAGTCTCCAGATTTTCGGTATCATGAAGTTAAAAAAATAAACAATACAATTTGCCCCGCTTAAACGAATATCAACGGTTCTAGCCTATATTATTCGATTAAGCGGGGTATTCGATTAGGCGGGGAAAGAAATATAGGTACAAGTGGTGAAAGAGAGAATGTGGTTATAGGATCAAAATTCGAAAATATTTACTGTATTACTAGTAATGAGATACACTTTAAATATAATAACAAAACATAGTTTTATATTATTGCATTTTCATTGCAATAAATATACTACGACTTCCGATTCGTACTTTCGTTTTCTGTCTAAATTTCCATTCCTTTTCCATTTTTCTAGAATTTTCTGTATATTGCGATTAATGCTCGACACTTAACGTCTGTGAAATTGGAAAGCCTTTGATAATTTCGACTTGCTTTTTACGACTTATAGCATAAACTAAGGTCTTTACGTTTCGAGATAAATTTCTTTCTGAAGAAAATCCTTTCAACATTATACAAGAATGCGATGACGCACGACCATTGACTGGGGTTGTTAAATGTGACCATCCCTAGTTGTCAGGTAAAAAGGGGGAAGGTGGCTCTCAACAGGGTGGCTACAGTATATCACCCGTTCCCAGATCCAGAAATAATTTCGAAGAGTAGAGGAGGGGAGAGACAGACGATCTGTAAGGATAAAAATTTCATCTACGCACACTTGTATTCTTTGGCTCTGATAGGAAGACATTCGGCCTTGGAAGAGTTTATTTCGTTGTGGGGGAATACGGAAGGGTTACCTCAAGAAACTGCCGCCGCTTGGCGAACATTGTTAGGATTGGTTAGCTGAATAAAAGAATCGTATTGTTTTTCGCCTTTTCGCGAGCTAGTATAAAAGAATACGACTTCAACGGCTTGCTTGTTCAGCTTTTTATTAAATTGTGACTTCTGAGTGTGTGTAATTTTTTAATACTTATTTATTTATATTTTTGTGTTCTTTGTAATTTTTTTTCTATTCAGAAATTCCTGAAAATGTAATTTAAATTATCATCTAAAGAACAAAAATAATGCGATTCCCTGATTTAAAAATATAAAATTTAATGATTAATTATTATTGTAAATTTTGGTTTAGATGGAAAATATTTTGTTCTGTTTTCTAAAGTAAATAAGGTTATGTTAAAAAACACGTGCAAAATGTGAAGTTTTTTCCCGCTAAATTTTTGCTTTAATCGCCAATTCTGGAAGCACGGTTATCGTCGGAAGTTTCTACCTGTCACCGATTTCAGGTAATAAACTCGTCCAAAATCACGTGGCTCATCTGCCAAGTTATCGGAGCCAGACTATACTTTGTTTAAATGCATTTCGAGTGCTAATGTTGGAGCAATTTTATTCGATTCTCCGAGGAAGGCTTCTGAAAATTATTTGTTAAAATTTGTTAAAACGGGGAATATGGGAATAATTTTGGTTCCAATAGATTTTATTCTAATAAGCGGTTTATTCTATTATCCGTGGCCTCAATAAGTGGGGACGACTTTAAATAAAAGAGTTCGTCTGCATACGGTTCCCATTGACAGAAAACTAATGCATACGTTGGTAACATCATATTGGTCATGGGAAAGAGAAACATTTTTAAACCTTAATGTTTACCTTCTCCACAACCAAGCAAACAGCAAATGAATTCATGTCACGAAGAAACACTTACATTTATTTCCCAAAGAGTAAGTCTTTGGGAACCGTTGCAAAACGACGTCTCTCGTAACCTAACTCTGGCAGCAGAGATCCTTTGCTTCGTGCTTGGTAATTTGTTTTCGACTTCCTCGCTTCCAGATACAGCAATTCGATTCTTGGGGAAGGGTAGTCTCTTCTTAGGCTTCTCCTCCCAGAGATAGGGAAATTAGTTTAGTATTACCCGGAAATGAAAAAAAAAAGAAAGAGGTTCGTGGACACGTTTAGGTTTTTTGCCAATACGAAAAAATAATGCAACTGCTATCGTCAGTGGTGAAAACGCTATATTTAAGTCTGAGATACAGATATGATATGAAGAATTTAAAAAATATATGAATACGGTATATAACAGAGAGAAAACATTTTGCCGTATTTGAAATGAGCGTCAAAAATATGTTTTCTAAGGACTTGACAGGATTTACTGTCCTAATTCACCCCTCTATATTTTTTTAAAGCTACTATTTTGCCTGTGTAGAGTATTACTTTAAAAAAGGTACTTTTAATTCGACGTCAGCTTTTAATAAGTTGCGGATTTTAATGATAATTGCATTTTTATGCATCTTTTCTTATTTTTCCCTTTTTAGAGAATATTTGCCTTTTTAGGGCATTTTTTGCATTTTTTAGGTATTATTTAGCATTTCGTGAGGTTTTGTAACAATATTTCTCATTTTTACAAAATTTTCTGTTTGAGGAAATTTTTACTCATTTTCACTTTAAAATTTCATTCTTTACGTTTTTTTAGAAGGTATGAAGCCATGATATCTATATTGCACTCATATTTATGGTGCAAACAGGTGTCATCTCGCTTGACCCTCTTCAAGTGAAGATGAGTTGGCAATCGACTTAAACCAGACTTCTAATTCTTTCACAAACAGTGAAGCTGAGACCTTGAACAGCGAAGGAAAATCTGGTGTAAAGAAATCTTTATTTTTATATATGCACACACACACACATTCGGAGACATTGGAAGACGCTTTTTAAAGTATAAGAACATATATTTTGACCGTAGAAGATTGTTTACATTCGACAACATTAAACAACATCAGATAATTCATTGTAACTAAGTTTTGATGAAGGGAAAAATATAGTTTTAACTTCAAGATAACAAATCTTTTAAAGTGAGTCATATATTTGAAAGCGTTTCTTAATACAGAAATTAAACTATTTATATTTAGTTAAAATGATTGATATTGTATTACGACTTTATACATTTTATCGTGTTTGATTAAGTAAATAATTTTAACATCATAGAAACATACAAAATTTGATTAGCACCGTTATGATAATTTCGGACGCTTCAACTTTATTTGAATATGTTAATAAACATAGTCCAAAATGGTAATATTATAATAATAAAAACTTAGAACCGTCTGGGTGCCAGTGTTCCAGCTTAAACATTGTTTGTTTAGTTTTTTATGAAAAATGTAGAAAATTAATTACACTGCGTTGATTTTTATGATCGTCTACTTCTACGGCCGTCAGCAAAACCGTTTCCATGGCATCAAAGAGTGAATTCAGATTGGGCAGCAGAAATGTGCATTAAAAATTAATATCTCTTTTCTAAATTAAAAATAAAATATTTGCCACTGAGTGTCTGATCCCCGTCATTTTCTACACTAGAACAGCAAATTCCGTGTTGAAATAATATTTTACTTATTAAAAACATAGGAAAACAATTAAACTCCATATAATTTGTGTTCTTTAAATTGAACGTCAATTTTATTCACACGAGAGTAAAAATAATCTTGACAAAGCAGAAATCTCGAAAAATTAGAACTCACCCATCAGCGATCGAATAAAGGTGCTAGGACACTTAATACAACACAAAAGCAAGAACGATTTCCCAATGGTTAAAAATTTTAAGTGTATGAGTGCCTTTTTAAAGAATTTTAAAGTGCTTTAGCGGTTCTTCTGAAACATTTTTAAAGCATCTTCTGTAATCTCTTATGTCATCAAAATCCGCGCCTTAGTTATTAATAATAAAAGAAGAAATAAATAACATAAATTTAGAACAACCTTTTATATACTATATCACATTAACGATGAAGAATACATTACTCTGTCTTCCTATAATTAGTTTCCTATATATTCGTATACATAATGCTTGTCCGTTTTATACTTACGGATTGAACCTATCCTTAGAAAGTAATCATACACCCATAATCGAAAATAGGAAGGCTATACGTGGGCAAATTATGTTATCGGATTACTTGTGACAAATATATGTAAACATAAACATTGTCATCACGCAATTTACTCACAGAGTGGATCTCAGAAAAAGGCAGTCGCAATTATTTCCTTTTTTTCGCAGGGGAATTAGGGCTTTCTGTGGCTGTAGTGTCTAATTTCCGTTGCCAAGAGAGCATCGAAAATCCTTCCTGTCAGGAAATGAGAACTACCACGACAACATTGCTGCAGACCGAAGCCAGGCCGGTGAAATGGAGTTATTCCAGTTCGGGAGGAAGCAAATAGGTCGTAAAGGGAAGCCCTCTTAAATTAGACTTGATAACGGCTGAAATTTCGGTGACTGGTTTCTAATATTTATTTATGTGCAATATATCACTGTTGATAACAAACTTTTAAAGTGCTAGACGTAAATGGGTCATTCTAAAAAAATCAGGAATTTCGTTATAGATTTTTGTAAAAATAAAATTTCTGAGTAATGTCCACGGATGTGACAGAAACAACAATTTCTACATTTAAGAACATGTGATTTTGAAGCTATGATAATTGAAGTTGGGAAACAAAAAACAAACAATTTACAATTAATATTATTAGTTTATATTCGACAAATAATTATTTCCAAATTTGATTATTTTACCTGATTCTTAATTTTTGATTCTTAAACAAATTTAGTTTGGGGTAGCCACTTGAAAGAATTTATTAGCATTTTGTTTCCTGTCCACAGACGTGATCTATTTCTCTGGTTATAGACATTAAACTTGAAATTACATCAATGTAAAAATTAAGTTTAACCTCAATGTTTTGGGAAAAGGGTTCTAAATGCGATCTGAATGTAAAATATATTCTAAAATGTTAATTTCTTGTATAGCGTATTATAGCGTATGAAGTATAAATCCGGAAACAAACAACATAGTAAGAGATTACAGTCCACTGACGTGACAAATCACACTTTGTGGACAAAATTTAAACAGTAAATAAAATACTTTTGCCTCGTCTTGCAACTTGTATATATTCTATCAGTTACCAGTGACACAAATTTCTGATTTTTCGGAGAACGACCCAAATACACTTCTAATTAAAAAAGTTATCATGAAGAAAACGTCCATTTTAGAGGATGCATCCATCTATCATTAATATCTATTTCAATTTGATTTGTAATACGACTGAACATTTTCATTTTTACGTAATATATCAACAACAATTTACTAGATGTAAGTTATATTACAGCAGAACTGTATATAATTTTATAGATTTTATAATTCTTTTTCGTAAATGGTTCCATTTACTGAAAGACCCTCTAGAAGAAAAATTTATTAAACCTAAATAAATAATTTAAAAATTATTATTAAAAATTATTAATTAATTTTTTTTCTGATTGGGTGTGAAACCTTTAACAATCTGTACAGGAATAAGCTTTTGCCTACATAATTAGGGACACACCTTGTATATGTACAGTTTAAGAGTTCTCTCTTAAATTCGAAATTTTACTTATATTTTTCTCTAGTTTTTAAAAAATGGATCTTCAGAACATGTGGTACTAAGATATCAGAAAAATACTCTATATAATGAGGTATCCCACACCGATTCCTCCACATACATCGAGATTGAAGATAATAAATTCGAAAAGGTAAACTCTTTCACCTATCTTGGCTCTGAAATTAACTCCAAAAACTTCTTGACCCCAGAAATAAGAAAGAGAATAACTGCAGCAAATAAATGTTTTAATGGCTTAAGAAAATTTATGAAATCAGGCAACATAAGAAAAGACAGCAAGTTGCTAATTTATATAAGTTTAATCAGGACACTTCATACTTTTTTACTTATGAAAGCCAACTGTGGCTGAATGGCTTGCACTGTGGTCTTCAGTTCAGCAGTTCACGGGTTCGATTCACGCCTCGGGATTGGGTGTTTGTAGTGGTTCGGAATCCATTTTAAGCAGTAGGTCCCGGTCTAATTATCCATCGTGTGCAGAAAATGACCGTACAGTGAAAAACCAAACCTTACTTATGCATCTGAAACGTGTACTTTGTCTCAAGCTGATGAGAAAGCCCCCGCTACTTTTGAGAGGAGAATTCTCCGATCCATTTTTCGTTGAATTTGTGTTATGGAGTTTGGATAAGGAGAACTAACTCGGAACTTTATAGGATATTTAAAGAGCCGGGCATTCTGAAGTATAATAAAATTCAATGCCTCCTTTCCCATTAGAACACCGAAAGCGAAGCAGCAAGGCCGGAGGCCAGTGCTTGGGAGGGTGACCACCCCTAGCCGTTGGTTGGCACGCGGGACCGCGTATGCTAAAGGGAGCTGGTGCGCGTAAAATCTGTCGTGGCTCCAATGCCCTCCATATCTTAATTATACCTCTGGGGGTGCCAAGCCAGGTGACGATCTCTCATCTGGAAGTTGGTTCAAAATTAAGAGATCCAATATCTGAGCAGAAGTCGGACTTCCACCCCCACTGGGGCTCGCCTAAAAATGGAAGCCGCTCCGTCTTTCCATTACCTGTGAAAAGGAATGGACATGACAACAACAACATATCTTGAGAAAAGTTAAGATCACACGACAGAAAGAATCTTTTTGGCTAAATCAATTGGAGTAAGAAGAAGAGACAGGCCCAGATTGAGGTGGATAGACTACCTACAAAATGACTTATTATTCTATTAATATAAAAAAAGTGTAGAGCTGTAGCACACAGAAGCAAGGACTGGTTTCACGTCTGGAGTTCAGGTTTCAGGACTGGTTTTGAGAACGCCAAGGTCCACCCAGAACTGTCAAGCCATTGATGATGATGATGACAATGAAGAATATCCAGTTGAATGCCTGAAACAACTTGTCAATCCAACTCGGACTATACAGTTTTCAAATATACAATGAGACAGATTTAGGTGAAAATTAAGTGAAACATGTATTACCCCTAAAACTCGTCTTCGCCATTCCACAAGGTAAAACTTATTTTTTGAAAGATACTTTTTTTCGATTTTTGCAGCATTTTATTTTTCACTTTCAAAATAATAATAATAAAAAAAAAAAGTGCTAACTTTATTATTTTTATTTTAATTTACCCAGTTTGTATATTTAAAGAAACCATCTTCAAAAATAATCAAAACTTTCTCAGCATATCAGTTTACGATTCTTTACAACGAACACGAGTCAACAAATATGTCTTTCGGCTAAGAAAGGGTGGAAAAAAGTCCTACACGCAATGAAAAGACGCATCAACAAAACATTCGCAGACTTAGAAATTGATTCCTTTTCAGTGTTGACTTTCTTAGACGTCTGTTCCGTCGGCAATAGACCGAACGGCACTTTTCATGCGATTTTTCCATTTACCTCAAAAACGAAGATAGCGAAAGAATAAAAGAGGTTTTCTTATTTCTCCTCCAGAATATATATTTTGCCCGTGGTAAGAAAGCGAAATTCGAGTCGGATGTTAGTCGAAAATGAACTTGAGTACGGTCGAAAGTTTATAGATTTTTTTACTAATGGTTCTTGTCTAAGGGGGGAGGAATATTCTTGAGTATGTTGAAAAAAAAACATATTTTCTAAATGTAATATTTCGGTGCATTTTCATTTTTGCTTGGGGATGTAAATGCTATCACGGTTTTCTCACAAGGAAAATGCACTTGTTAATAGCGATTTCTATAAAGGTAGATTTTATTTTACCAAAATGTCGTTATCAGCTGTGAATTTTAATATAGCTGTTCGAATTCTGAACTTGAGGCACTGCTATTTATAAACATACAGTTGATACTCATGATGGGACACACCGTTTTCGTTTATACCTTTCGTAAAATGATAACATCTCACGCCTTTTTATTTTTTTCGTTTATAAAGTTTTCATTTTGAGCTGGCATTCTTAAGTAAAAATTGCCTTAGTACTATATTAAAAATGTGTTTTTAAAGCAATATTGGTTAAAAAGAAAGCTATATTTTTTTAAATTCATGACTAATTGCATTTTGATAAGGTAAAAACTCACGAACAATGTGTTAAATTTTTTTTAAATGCCCTTCAATCCTATGTTACTATGCACTTAAAACAATTTATTAAAACAAGAACATATAAATTAGTAGTAATTTTGTAACGTCATATCAAATCAGTAAATTTTGTAAAGTCATACTACAAATATCAATTATTTTTACCAAAAACATTTCTTTTGTATCAATTAAGAAATATGCAAAATATATGATTTGTTGAACTTAATATTGTTTGAACTAAAACAATATATTTTCCGTCATTATAGCCGGTTACATGGAAGAGTTACATGGAATTATCAAGTGCCATTTCACGTTGTTAAATGTAAAAAAAATGTTATTTAGTCGGAATACAAGTTATTTCAACTCAAAATACCTTGTGGAGTACATTCATCAAAATTGTTTACTATCAAATAAATATAAAAATGTATTTTGGCCGATATATTCGCGATATACATAAAGCTTTACGTATGTTATTTTAATTCTGATAATTTGATAAAATAATGGTAAGTTAATATAGGCAAATGGAAACACTGGAAATAAAAAAAATAAAACGCTCCATGCAGAATAATCTGTAATGATATTTTGCATCGCTACCACCTTCATTAAAACAGTGTACGCTTTGAATTTTCAGTATTAATATCTGAAAATGCTCTATAAATCTTGTTAGAAACAAATTAAAGATTCCCTTTCAATACATTATTCATTCAGACAACACATACTGACGCAAATAGAAAAATTAAAATAAAGAATCAGACATATAAATCACCTCCCTATAAGGCACCGAGATAAAAGAGTTTTCTCTCATCGCCAAAAGTTAATACAGAAATCTACATTTATAATGAGTGTTGTTTACGAGGAAATTAAATTCTCTAGAGATATTAAAAAGAAGAAAAAAGCTATTTGCTTATCTAAGTTGGCTTACCCTCTAAAAGTTTCGCGATAAAACGATTATTATTGCAAATAACAGCAATCAACAAGAGATATCTAGATTATTCGTTTACCTTTTTCAGCAAAATGGCATCGGAAAGAATATCGTGTATCGAACAGGCTAATTATTCCACGAAAATGTCGCTTAATTTCCTTTTCTGTGGCAGCACGCTATCGTTTGCGCGATGTAAAATCAAATAGGCTCCCGTCCTGCAGCCTAATTCATTTAATGCCACGTGCACTAGCGACAAAGCCATTAGCTCGTGGAGCCCTCTCTTTTAACCATCAATACAAAGTGCTGTAATTGGTTTCAGTGGATATCATTTACGACAGTTCTAAACGGGGAATCGCTAAAGTTCTTAATGGAGAAGCGAAGCAAAACTGCCATTTCTTTTATAGTTAATCTTTTATTAAACAATGATAAAAGTCGTATTTTAAACCGCTTTGAGGGATCTTGGGGAGAATTTGTTGTACGCAAGTATATTTGCTATTTTTTAATGAGTGTATTAAAGGATTCATTCTGATTCCCAAGTGCGTGTTTGTAATAAAACTGATATGA
>Ga0115856_100425_pt1 | contig 15836 bp, 10 predicted proteins | sample InSIn4gowninarea_FD_83870 | JGI IMG/M metagenome (GOLD analysis project Ga0115856, IMG submission 83870)
AAATTTGTTTACGTTAAAGATCTCTGAATAAGTTAAATGGCGACGGGATAGACAGGATAAAATTAGAGAAGAGTTTAATCTATAAAAAGCAACTAGAATAGCCAAACCTATTGCACTTTCTGCACCTGCTATTGATATTATATAAATAGCATAAGTTTGTCCTAATATATCATCAAAGCTAAATGAACTTACCAATATTAAAAACGTAATAGCTAATAGCATTATTTCAATTGAAATAAGCATTAAGATTATGTTTTTTCTATTTAAAACAAAACCTAAGACTCCTATTAAAAAAAGTATTAGTGAGATATTCATGATATTTTTATTTATGTGTTTAAGAGTGTTTTAACACGTTTTTATACGGATTTTTATTAGCGCTTTTTTCTGCGGTTTTTATTCGTTTTTTTTATAAATATATTTATAAAAAAAAACGCTTTGACGCTTTTTTTAAGCGGTTTTTTTATTATTATAGTAAATAATAATAAAAAACCGATTAAAAAAAGCGCTTATATAATTAAAAAAAACGCCAAAAAAACGTTTAACCGTTTAAAGGTGTTTGGGTAAAACTAAGGAGGAAAAGTACATATACCAGCATACAATAATCTAATTTATGAATTTGTAGTTATAAAACTATAATTGTTATTTGTACTTAGAGGTTTAATGTTATCTACTGTAGAACTTTGTGTGCTACTTCTATTTATTGATATTACTATAGCACCTACCATAGCTAATAATAATATTAATGAAGTAATAATTAATAAGATAAATAAGTTAGTGTATAGTATGTTACCAATACTAGTTATGTGATGACTTTCTACCATACTAGCATCTCATATTTTACTAGTTACGCTAGCTATTTCAACAGCAGGATAATTATCTAATACTAGCTTACTAGTATCTAGAATTAAATCTAGACTTTTAGAATATAAAATATTAGAGATAAAATCTTTAATAGAAAAGATCATATTACCAGATAATAGATCAGTCACAGTTACACTGTAAGGTAATACCTCGTGTACTGGAAAATTAAAAGATAAAACAGCTAATATAGCTAGAAATACACTATTATTGTTGTCAGTTAATAATTCTGATATTCTAACATTAATTAACATTAAGATAAAAAGGAATAAAATAGATATTGCACCTACGTACACCAATAGATAAGATAAACCTATAAAAGATAAACCTAACATCATTAAGTATACTGCTATACTAAAAAACAAACCAATTAAAAATAAAACAGAAAAAACAGGGTTTTTACTAATTATAATACAAATACCGAAAAAGATAGCAATTATACTTAAATAATCTAGAAAAAAGGCTTTAAAACCATTAGTGAAAGTTTCAATTAAGAGATTTAAATACATATTATTTACAAAAAGAATTTATTCTATCAAATTTAGCGCTTACACCCTAACAATTGTTCGAAGATAACGTTTTTATGTAGCGCTTTTTTATTAAGAATATATATATTCTTAATAAAAAAGCGCTATGAGTAAAAAAAAGTATAAGATATACGAAGATATCGTTATAACATTAAGGTGAAGGCAGAAAAATTAATTATCATAAGTTTAATTAGGATTGTATATGTAATTATCCAAAAAAAGGAAAAAAAGGGGAAAGAATTTACTCTCTTTTTAGGCGTTTTTTATTTGCGTTTTTTCTAAGCGCTTTTTATTCGTTTTTTTAAATAAGGAGGGGTTTTTTGTCTCGAATGTTAAAACATTCGAGACAAAAAACCCCGTTATATTTATTAAAAAAAACGCCATAAAAAAAGCGTTATATATATCCCTGAAAAAAACTCCAAAAAAACGTTTAACAAGTGTACTATCCTTAACGTTTACCATAAAATATATATATTTGTTAAATAATAAACACTAAACTTTTTGAAAGAGATAATTATTAAAACAGTCTAGAACTCTTACCTAGTACTGCTAGAATGTAAATAAACATTCTAATATCGGGGCGAACTTACACCTCTACAGTATTTATACAATAGTTTTATTTAACGATTTTTATACTATTTATTGTGGCGTTTTTTAATTATTATAGCGGTTCTAGGACGTTTTTTATATAATTATATATAATTATATAAAAAAAGCCTTTATACGGGTTTTTATTGGCCGTTTTTTTATAAATGACGCTTTTTTTATGTATATTATAAATATACATAAAAAAAGCGCTTATATATATTTATAAAAAAACGTTAAAACCCGCTATTAAAGAAAAACGCGTATAAAAACCGTTAAGCGTTTTTTTTATAATATATATATATATTATAAAAAAAACTCTAAAAAAAACGTTTTAAAACGTGAGGTGTAGCGGCTACGGCAGTAATTACACCACCGGCTATAAATTTATTAGTTTGGTTTTTTTATATAAAAGTATATATACGTTAAATAGTATATAATCTTAAAAACGTTTTTAAAATATATAATTTATAGGTTTAGATCTAATTGGCTGATCTAAAAACCTCATAAGATAAGCTTTTGGGTGTGCATATAGAGTAGATTCAAGTCTATAAAAGGTAGACATTTACTAAAAACGCTCTATGTTGTGTAAATGGCCTAATAAGCTCTCTTACATTATATATTTTGGTTGGTTAACTTGAACGTTTTTTATTCGTTTTTTGTTACAAATATATATAAGCGCTTTTTTTATGTATATTTATAATATACATAAAAAAAGCGTCATTTATAAAAAACGCTTCCATAACGTTATAACGTGGAGATTGTTAAACCGATTTTGGGTTAGTGAGAGGTTTTTTTATCATATAATTTGGTAAAAAAACACTATAAACCCCCTATCTTTTTTTTTATATAAATATATAAGCGCTTTTTTTATGTATATTTATATTATATATAAAAAAAGCCAAATTGTAAGCTATAATATTATTTTTCTCATAAGAAAAGTAAGAATTTTTCTAATGATACTGATTCTATTGAGATTGGCATAGAGCTATGTAAAATTCCACATATTTCTGAACATTGTCCGTAGAATGTACCTTCTCTGTTAATAAGAGCAGAAGCTTGGTTTAATCTTCCTGGGTAAGCATCAGCTTTAATACCTAAAGCTGGACAAGCGTAAGAATGGATAACATCACCACTAGTTACTATAAATCTAACGTGTGTTATTTCTGGAATTATTACTCTTTCATCTACATCTAACATTCTTAATGCACCGTCTTCTAAATCAGCTTCAGGCACTAAGTAAGAATCGTACTCAATAAATTCACCGTCATTATCTAAGAAATCAGGGTATTGGTAACTTCAATATCATTGGTGACCTTCAATGTAAAGTGTCATATTAATGTCACTAACTTCGTCCATTAAGTATAATAATTTAAAAGATGTGAAAGCGATAAAAATTAAAATCAGTCCAGGTGTAACTGTTCAGATTAATTCAATTAATGTACCATGACTAACATATTTATTACTTATAGCTGATTTAGTAAACACAAATTTTACTACTATAGAAGTTAATATTCAACCAACAGCAAATAGAATTATTGTTAAATAAAACATTATGTTATCGTGTAATTCTACAAGTGCTTCCATTTGTGGACTTGCACTGTCTTGGAAATATAATCCTCAAGGTCTGGGTGCGTCACAATTCTCAACACCTATAAACAAAGTTGATGTTAATGTTAAAAAAAATGCAGCTGATAAAAAACTCAGGCTTTTTACTGCAGTAAAAGGCATACTTTGAAGAGGTAAGCTTACAAATGAATGAGGTTTAGGTGGACTATTAATAGCTCATTCGATTGAATCGTATGATCTATTTAATAAAGTTTGTAATGTATCAGTATAGAATTGACTAGTTAATCAGTAATATCTTGATACAGCTTTACCTTCAACTAATTGTTTGTAAACTATGTATAAGAATAATCAAGTAGCAGCAACAGAGATTATAGAACCGAAACTACTTACTAAGTTTCAACCTGCAAAACCATCAGGGTAATCACTAATTCTTCTTGGCATTCCTTGTAGCATTTACCTTCATATTAATCTTTACCTATTAACCATATTATTTACAATGCATTATTTTTTATTTTATTTATATTTTTTTTAGTAAGTTGTATTAATTTTGGCTCTATTTATGCATTTTTTTTATTATATATAATCTTGTGATATATACATAAAAACATACTAAACGGAAAATGCTTGCATTGATTACTCACAAAAGGAAATTAGTGTTAATTTAAACAATTTTGTAATAATAAGCCATTTAATTTACTTTACAATGAGTACACAACATTTTGAACCAGGAATTGCATAATGCCTGTTTTAATATAGGAGAATTGTTCACAGTATAAGTCAGCACAGAGTTGCCTCTATTAGGTAAAGAGTCACAACTATCACAGGGTAAGTTATCTGTATTATCAAAAAAAGATCAAGATTCATGACTACAAAATATATGCATTTTTTTTTGAGTTTCTAACTCTATACCTGCATTTTCAGTAATATTCAAATAATGTAGAATGTTAGTTTGATGTATATAGCTTTCATGTATAACACTTTTTAAATATTTGGTGTCGTAATTATCTAAACATAATCTACAATCTATAATATACTGTTTAATTTTTTTTAATTCACATATACTAGTTAGTAAATTATCCTCTTTAGCACCTGCAGCTTGAACCACTTGTTCGTGCATATTAAGAGGATAATGTTCAGCCTGTACACTTTGTAACTGGCTTTCTAACAATTCTAAAGAAAAACGAGTATCATTATCTAGTGCTGATAACACTTCAACAACATTTGAAAAAATGCTACTTTGTAAAGGTAAGCTTACAAATGAATGAGGTTTAGGTGGACTATTAATAGCTCATTCGATTGAATCGTATGATCTATTTAATAAAGTTTGTAATGTATCAGTATAGAATTGACTAGTTAATCAGTAATATCTTGATACAGCTTTACCTTCAACTAATTGTTTGTAAACTATGTATAAGAATAATCAAGTAGCAGCAACTGAAATTATAGAACCGAAACTACTTACTAAGTTTCAACCTGCAAAACCATCAGGGTAATCACTAATTCTTCTTGGCATTCCTTGTAGCATTTACCTTAACTATATATTGCTATACATAACCAGAAAGTTTTTTAAAAATTTATTCTCACATGTACAAGAGGTCTAGATATATAATAATACATCAAAAAAATGCGAAACTTAAATAGATTTAAACATAAAAAACCCTAAATAACGATATAAATAAATAAAACAAAAAATAGCGATAGCAATATATGTATATACATAGAAAATAATAGTATAGTATATAATGAAAGGTATCAATATATTTCTACATTGTTTGGACTATATCTTCATCCTTCACTCATATAATAATATGGGTAAAAAAGGACGTATCGCGTAGAGTCTCTGAAGAGCCCAATCTATTTAAACAATTATCTTCGAAAGGTAATCTTGTAAAATAATTATTATTTTATAGATTGGTTTCCTGCTGATTGTCCATCGGGCGTAAAAAACGTTAAATAAATGTTTTTTCTCGATGGAGTTTCCAGCAATATAGCGATATTCAATATAAATATTAATTATCTATACGGGCCTACAATTGACCTAAGAAATGTTGAGGGAAAAATGTTACATTAACTCCGATAAACATCACTCAGAAGTGTGCTTTACCTAGTAAAATGTTGTAATCTAAACCAAGTATTTTTGGTATTCAGAAGTATCATGCACTAAATAATGCAAATACTGCACCCATACTTAAAACGTAGTGAAAATGCGAAATTTAAATCATTGACACTAAAGATATACATCTTAGTTGCAAAAATATAAAAATTGTGGACTGTATCTTTACCTGTGATAACTAGACTATTTATATAAAAGATATTTCACCACAAAAGGTACTTTATATCATAAGGGATTATCATATTTAATTCAATTTAACACAAAGTTTGAGTATATTTTATGCTCTACACTATTGAAAGGTGATGTTTTAAATTTTCTAATCTGTACAAAAGCTTTAATTTGAGTAACTCTATAAAACTTCATATCACAATATAATCTATTTTGCATAAAATAATCGTATATAAATAGCATATTATCTACGTTTTGAAATTTGAATGCGATAGATGTGAAATCTTTAGGGGCAGCTGACCTGGAAGATTTTTGACGTATATGAATATAAGGTTTACAATTTAATATAGTATGGGCAAAATTTAATTTACTGGTATATTCATTATGTTGAAATTCTAAATTACATTCTATTCTATTTCCAGCATAATTAAATACTATACTACCATCTGTATCTACTAAACCTGCAAAATACGGATCGTTTAGTTGTATAGTATAAGCCGGTTGCTTATAGTCTATATTATATAGATCACAACCCTGTTTAAAACCAGGTACTTTAAGTCTAACCAAACCATTTATGTTGTTAAGAATATACATCATAGTTTCTTTAGTAGAAACTATATAGGTAGAATACGGCTTATTTTTATCCGCTCTAATTCTACCCATATGTAAATAATCTTGTATACGACTTAATATTCTAATGTCTCTATTATGTAATTTAATTCTAATTTGTTTAAGAACTTTTTTTTTACTAATAGGATCAATTCTAATATCAAAATTACCATCACCATCTATTATACCCGCAAACCAATTTCAAAATTTATAATCTTCACTATCAGGTAACTGACGTGCAGTCTCTGAGAATCCTTTTCAGTTTTCTGCTGATTGTGTATCCATAAGTTTGGAACTTATTGTAGTATCATTATTTTGACTATTTAAAAGAATATTATTCCTACTAACATCTAATGAACCTAGTTCACTATAAAGATAAAACGTATTAATAAATAGTAAACAATCTACAGAAAATACAGTTTCCAGCATATAGTCAGTTGCAGAATAAATTTTATTAGTAAAATAAGAAGATAATTTATTCTGGCCCAGTTGAGCTACTACGTAATAAGTGTCATGGAATGCAATATCTAATGATGCGTTAGCTAAAACAACACCACTTAATCCTCCTATAGTGAACATAAACACAAAACCTAATGCGTAAAGCATTGAAGGTGTTAAGTGTAATGATCCACCATAACATGTAGCTAATCATGAGAATATTTTAATTCCTGTAGGAACTGCTATAATTAAAGTAGCAGCTGTGAAGTAAGCTCTTGTCTTTTATTATTTTAGATTTAATTAGATTAAATCTAAAATAATTCTAAGCTAAAATTTGGACAGTATCTTAATCTAATATATATATATTAAATTTCTTGCGTGCTTGTCTCTGAGGATCCTTTGGTTGTAATACTTATAATTTTTTTTATACCTTTTTCTTCTAAATGTTTTCCTTCAGTTATCATTATATATACTTTTCTGAATTTAAGGTAATTTACATATTTGCCGGCAAACACATTAAATTTGTCAAAATAATTGATTAGATTTACTGCTGTTTTAAAACCTGAGCTTTTATAGCATCATATACCCGAGCTATATTGGGAAATATTTCCCATTTTTAATTTATCGTATAAAAGTTTTAAGGGAACAGCGTCGTTTTGCTTTAGAGAATATTCTAATCTTACGCTAAATCCAGTATTGTGTGTTTTACTTTTTACAATACTGATATGAAAACAACCATCAGCTTGAGTAAAACCTGCTAACCAATGATTATCTAAACTTAAGCTATTTAAAGGCGGCAATATCGTGTAATTAAAGTCTTTACTATAGTTATGTTTAATTAGTTGCTCATATTTAGGGCTGCTTACTAATTTACCATTTATATATGATAATATAACCTCTAAGCCTTTAAGATTTTTACATATATATCTGACCGCTTTTTTATCTTTAATCTTGTATACATTACCGTATCCTACTCGCTTTTTAATATAGTAGGCCAAAGATATGTCCTGTTCAGAAAAAATTATAAATAATTGTTTTTTACCGAATCAACCATCTCCTTCGATTAAACCAGCCAAAAAATAGCCTAATTCATTGTCTGTTAGATTAGATTTATGTTCAGAAACGTGCTCAGATATTAAGGGTAATATTGTATAACTGTTATAAGTATTTTTAGTAACTGCCGTGGCTTTTCTACTAAAACCGAAGTTTCCTGCTGATTGTCCCTGCAAACAGCCTTTATTAAATTTAATATAGCTGTGCTGCAATAAATAGATTATTCCGAGCGCAATTAATGCGAGTGGACTAGTTAAAAAGGAGTTTCCAGCATATAGCAAGATTTTTTCCGTGAACACAAGTTTATCCACGTCCAGTCCAACACTGTACATGTGATGAGATCAAACAACGAATCCTAATACACCAATTGACATCATAGCGTAAACCATTCCTAAGTATCCAAACACAGATTTGTTTGAGCTAGCAGAAATAGTAGTACTTATGATACCGAATCCTGGGATAATTAATATATAACAATTATATCGATTAATTTAATAGTCTTAAGATCTCTTTAAAATTAATACTCAAAAGCTTTGCACCCTTGTTTGGACTTTATCTTAAATCGTAGACTCTACATAGAGTCTATTCATACTAGCTTTTAGTTTAGTAATTTTTTGGCTTCCAGCTTTATTTAAATGTTCTTTATTTTGAACATGAATATAAGCTTTTCTTCATTTCAAGTAATTAATATGTTTACTAGATAACAAGTGGTAATTATCAAAATACTTGATTACTTTTCTGGCCACTCCAAAACTGGTTGAGCCGTAGTAATAGGTATCTTGACTTTCTCTGTAACCTAGATTACCTCCTAAATAATTTTTTATTAAAACTAAAAGGTAGTTTTGTTTTTGGTCAATTTGAAAGTTTAATCTCACCTCTGTTCTATCATTTCTATCTATTAATTTAATTTGAAAACTCGCATCTGCATCGGAAAACCCTGCTAATCAATGATTATCTAAATTATCACTAGAATTCTTTTCTAGCCGGCTAATTTTACTGAAATCTTTGAATTTTACGTTGCTTAATATATTCTCACTAATCTGAGTAAACTTACTGTTTGTTCTAAATTTACCGTTTATTAGGGTAATAACGTTTTCTATTCCTTTTGCAGATGCTATTACTAGATTAACAGCATTTTTATTATTAATTTTTTGCACACTACCATACCCTAGACGTTTTTTGATAAAATATGCTAATTTTATATCTAAGATATTAAAGGTAATAACTATTTGCTGTTTACTACTAATATGACCATCTCCATCTATTAAACCTGCTAAATAATGTCCGAATTGCTCGTCATTGCTAGGTTTTAAATGAATTGGTACATGAATAGATACAGGTTTAACTGTTTCTAATTGTGTTACGATTTCGTTGCGTAAAGTCTCTGAGGTTCCAGCTTTGTCTAAAGTATTATCTACTAAGACTAGACTGTTACCTGCTGATTGACTTCATTGTTTTAAAATTTTTACTATGTCAAGTGCTTTTTTTTGAATATAGCGGTTTTTTTTGACTATAACGCTTTTTTTATTAACAAGAATAATATTATTGTTAATAAAAAAAGCGCTTAATAATCCAAAAAAACCGTGAATATTCATTAAAAAGCAGATGATGGAGTATTTAAAACTAAATATCGAAGTGGTCCCAGCATACAGCAACGTTACGAGGCCTATATATTTAACCTCAGGATGTCCGAAGAATCCATTTTTTCAAGTTTAACTTACCATTAGTAAATCTAATGTCCTCGTATTAAACTCAGGTACCGGTAACATATGTTCCGGGCTTGTGCACAACATATATATATGTTATGGAAAAAACCGACTGTACATTAAGCATCATTTCAGATACCTACCAGTGAACCAGTCTGTAGCGGTCACTTATATAACCGACGGTCTTTAAATGAGAAATTTATTAACCGTTAACACTAGTATGGCTAATATTTATTGATATAATATTTATATTTATATCAACTAACTTTTCCTTATATCTATATAATTTGATTTTTTTTTATATATATATGTTAAAAATCTACACAATATCGTATAGATATTTTAACTTAAGAGTTGCAAGTAGTAATAAACATTAACTAAATCTATGGTAGATCGAACTAACGATCTTTGTTTTTTTGGATCTTATATCTTTTTGCATCTGTCCTAAAAACTGCATAACTTAAATTTGTATACGTTAAACCATGACTTTTTTTCCCACGCTTGTCTTCGTTTAAGCGGAAAATTTATAGAATATTCGATTTATTTATCATTCTAGCTTTTTCAACCATTGCTAGCCTTTTTACAGGATCAAGGTGATGTTTTGCTTTTAAATCTTCATGTATTTGTTTTCATAAAATATATGAAAGAGACTTTTTAGTTAATAAAGTATATTTATCGAAATAAGGAAAAACATTTACGCAAAGTTTAACTCCAGCTATTCGATATTCGTATACCTCTTTTACATAATGGTTAGATACTATACCGCCATCAAACAGTTTAATAAGTTGGTTTAATATAATTATATTGCTTTCTCCTTTTTGAGCTACACTATAGTTATAACTAAAACCTTTTTTTTCATTAATTGAACATGTAAAACAACCTTCTGCGTCTGTAAAACCTGCCAATCAACTATTATCCAAACTAGGTAAAATTAAATTACTCTTCGCTTGTATAGTTTCTAATCTTATGTTTCCTTTATTAGCTCAAAGATTAAAACCTGAAATAAAGTTTTCCAATTTTTTCTGCCTAGTAGGTAACACAACATTTCCGTTAAAAAGACTAATTATAATTTCTATTTCTTTTTTACTCTGCGTAACATATCTACTAGTTTTTACAGATTGCGAAATAACTTTACCAAATCCTAATGTTTCTTTTATAAAATGCAAAACACCTATATCTGTAGTAGATTGTGTAATTATAAAAGCTAAATCTCCCCTATTGTTTACAATAAAAGAACCTTCACCTTCAGTGAATCCAATGAATCATGATAAAAAATTATCTGAAGGTCTTGTATTATTAGGTAGAAAAGCTTTATATTTTACAGAAAATAAACTGTAATTAAACCCATTTATTTTCTCTGTATCATGGGTTAAATTTATTCAAGATTCCTTTAATATAGGAGAATTATTGTCTGTAATTAACCACCTAGTAAATAAACTTAATAAGTAAAAAAAACTTTTGCTTGTTGCTGAAAGTGTCATGATGATAAATAATAATTCTATAAATTTGTATATCGAGAAAAGATGTTGGTATAATATAGGATCACCTCCTCCTGCTGCTTCAAAGAATGATGTATTAAAGTTTCTGTCAGTTAATAGCATTGTTATTGCCAATTTATACTATATCTCTTTTATAACGCTTTTTTTTTTCGCGTTTTTTTTAATTATAGCGGTTTTTTTATTATTATTGTAACGGGGTTTTTTGTCTCGAATGATGTAACATTCGAGACAAAAAACCCCGCATAATAAAAACCCGAATAAAAAAAACGAAGAAAAAAGCGGTTAAAAAGAGAATGTTAATTTATTATAGCGCGAGATAATACGTTATAATAAACGAAAAAAAAACGCTCGCGCGTTAGATGGACTATATTTTATTTGTTTAAGCAATAAAAATTATTTAAATGATTTCAAATGTATTGTGTTCTCCTGTCATTTATGTGTGATTTAACAAATTTAACATATTCTAAGTTAGATTTATGGTTGAACTTACCTTTTTGAAATAATTTAACCACTTTGCATCAGTCTTGATAGTCTAAAAACTTGCTACCAAACAACGGATACATAGTGAGATATTCTATTAATAATAAGTTGGATTTTAAGTTAAGAGTTCTGATTCTGTACTGAGGGTGAGTTCCCTCTCTAATAGATTTAACTGAAGATTCTAAAGCAAGAGCAATCTCTTGCATAAAAAATAAATTTTCTTTTAATTTATGATCTTTTCTTGCTTGACATATTTCAAATTTACATTCTATTTTCACAGAATTAATTGCTTCAGACGTCCTAATAGAAAAATGTCCATCAGATTCTATAAATCCAGACAGTCATGCATCGCTTTTAACGTTATTAAAATTTAATGGTTTTTTATCTAGAGAAATATCTCTATATACACGTAATCAGTCTATCAATCTATGCAAAGCATAAATTTTATTTGTTCTCATTTTTCCATTCACTAAATTTATTATTAATTGTATACCTTCTACACTATTGACCGTATATGTATAGGCGTTTAGACCTTTTTTTCTGCTGACTGATCCATGCCCTATTGATTTTTGTATAATTAATGCCAAAGGTAGATCTTTCAAATGAAAGGCTATTTGTATACTAGGGTAGTTAAGCTTACCTTTTTGAGATCTTTCGGTTAAAGGCACTATTATAGTACCATCTCCTTCAATTAATCCTGTAAGATAATATGCTAATGGATCGTTCATTACAGAATTCTCTATATGAATATCACTAAATCATCTAATGTGGATTAAATTAAATCTATTGTAATTTTTTAAAAAGCAAACAAATTTTGGCGTGCAGTCTCTGAGGATTCCTCTAAAGTTCAAACTTAAAAGGTTCCCTGCTGATAATGTTATAAATACAAATAACATGTTCCAGCATATAGCCAAATTTAAAGCCGGCGCAATAAACAATTCACCGGCTAACACAGGTAATGATAATAGTAATAATACTGCAGTAACAACAACTGCTCATCCAAATAAAGCTAATTTATGTAATCTTATACCAGGTGCTCTCATATTTAAGATAGTTGTTATAAAATTCATAGCTCCTAATAAACTACTTATACCAGATAAGTGTAATGCAAAAATAGCTAGGTCCACACTAGGACCACTGTGACTTTGTATACCTGATAACGGCGGATAGCAATCTGTTGGTAACCTCATTTTCTTTTAGCTTTAGGCAATAAATATAATTATATTTATAAAAAAACATTTGGGAAAAACTATCGTTACACTCAATACCTCTCGGCATTGTTCGGACTATACCTTGATCTAGGGTTAGCGCTTTTTTTAGCGTTTTTTTTATAAATATATATATATATATATATTTATAAAAAAAACGAATAAAACCTCAACCCCCTTAAACAACAAAATCGTTTATATTTGATAAGTTCTTTTTCAACCCTCTCATTAAATCTCTTATCTTAGAGAGTTTTTCAAAATTTCCTTTATTTTTAACATAAGATCTAGCTCATATTCTGTATTCAACAGATTTCATGCCTTTCATAGTATTATTAAAATATGAAAGAATGTTTTCTACAGCTCTAGAGTTAGTTGTATCTAATGAGTAATGATTTAATTTTTTTTGTATTTTAGTCGGAATACCTAATATAGAACCAATATGTTGTAAAACAATAGGGTCTAGCTTTTGAGTTAAACCAAAACCATGTACTAATCTTTGAGGTTCTTTATTAACTATATAAAAACTGCCTTCTGCTTCTATAAAACCTATAAGTCAACTTTTACTCATAACATTTAGAAGAGAAAGGTTATCATATTCAGCTTTTCAAACAGGAGATCGATAATCTAGTGGTATAGGTTTTCTGTATATATCTAACAGCTGTGTATTTTTTTGTAAGTTATTAAGATTAGAATCTTCTAAAATTGAAAATGCTTTTCTAAACTTCAAATAATTAAACTGTTTACTAGTTAAAAGAGGATATTTATCAAATATAGGAAAAACATATTTCTCGAGATTTTTTCTGTCTCTAATTACGAAACTAGAATAATTACCTGATTGTTTGACCTTACCTACACCTAATCTTGATTTTATATAGAAAAGTAATCTTAGATTGTACCTGGATTGGTCTATTTTAAAGGTTAAACTTCATTTATTACCCTTATTGTAAATACTAAATGTCCCATCTCCGTCTACAATTCCTACTAATCATTGTTCAAATAAATTTTTGTTGTTTTTAAGATCCTCTTTGTTAAGTCTCTGATGGCTACTAAAATAAACTTTAAAAAGCTTTTTGTTAAAGTTTACACTATATAACCAGGCGTATTTTATCCTTGCAACAAGCATTTTTACGTGTGTTATTTTAAACATATTAAATATACAACCGTATCTTGTAACGTGTGCTAAAAATCAATCTAACACTTGAATAGGTCCACGCATCGAAAAGAGTTTTATTGCCTTTGTTTCACAACAAAGCAACGACCTACCATTAATCGTTCAACCTGTACCTGCTCCGTTTTCTATACCACTTGCAAATAAGAATAGTAATAAAGAAGGTGGTAATAATCAGAAACTGATGTTATTTAATCTAGGGAATCATTATTAAACAAGTAAATCCTTGTTTAATTAATAAAAGAAGTAGTTTCCTACTTCCACGGACTATGTCTTCACCCTTTTCATTCATCTTTTTTAATCATATTAGATTTACTGGTCTTACTAGACCTATAATTTGATAAAACCTAACCGTGTAGAATGTTAAGGGGCTTCGCGTGTAGTCTCTGAGGATCCTACTCATAATTTGTAAACAATTACTTTGGTTTCCTGCATATACCTCCCATGTATACATAAGTGTTACGACTAATTCAGTTAAAATAACTTTAAAAGTATTTTAATTACTCCAATTAGGTGTCTATGTATCTGTTAACCGGAAATGAAATTCCAGCTTCGAGAGATTCCATGCATATAGCGTAGTTATAATAGAGATCTTTACAGATCTCCACGGCATTCCCTAATTTATTGTTATATATGCTGAACCGTAAGATAAGCAGGACACGTTAAACAGGAAAATTTAACTTATTTAAATGATCTCAATTAAACTCTTTTCTGCTATTGTTCATTTTACTTTTTAATAAATCTATATGAATAATACCAGAAAAACTGTAATGTTCTTCACTTAATATAAGTTTAACTGCTTCGCTTCAATCAAGATAATCTAAATGTTTACTTGAATAAAGCGCAAATGTATCAAAATAGCTTATAACTACTGTAAGAGATTTACGGCTTGTGGCTGCTAAAGTATAATATGTATTTCCTGTAGATATTTGTTTTCTAGTTAATAAATTACAATGTAGATATTTAGATATTTCCGTCAAGACACATAAATAACTTGTGTTAGTTTTAGGATCTAACATTCTTTGTTCTATTCTTAATCTACAAGATATTTTTCTCTTTAGAGCTTTGTTTTCTCTTTTAGTGTGTTGAATAGAAAAACTTCCGTCTGCATCAATAAAACCCGCTAATCAGCTATCACTACTAAGATTACCCATTTTTAAAGGTAACTTTTCGATATTAGCATTGTGGTTTTTATTTAATCAGTCTATTAGTAAATAAAGTTGATGAATCTTAGGTGTTTTTAGTTCTCCGTTAATTAATGCGACAATTATTTTTAAACCTTTTACTGGCGATATCGTCAATACACATGCGTTATTTTTAGGTTTATATATAATATGTCCAAATTCAATAAGACTAAGCAGCTTTTTAGCTAAAGGCTCATTTTTATACCCAAAAGTTATACAAAATCTTGGATTATGTTTCTTTTTAGTATTTTCTTTTGAGATTCAAATATGACCATCACCTTCGAATAACCCAGCTAAATAACTACTGGTTTTTTTATTTTCTACACTAAGATCTATTTCCCGTTTTTTTTCCTGTGGCACATATAACAAAGGGCCCTTTTCTTTTGCCATATCAGGCCCACCCACTAATAAAGGTAATAAGAAATTCAATATATTATAAACTTTCATTTATAAATTGGACTATATCTTCACCCGGTTAAAAAAAAATCTTTTTTTGTTTTTTCTTTTACCGCGGGGCATAACGTGTAGTCTCTGAGGATCCCTGTTGTTAAAAACATATCTTTCTAACTTTTAAAATAATTAATATTCTTTGGTTTCCTGCGGATTGTCCATTCAACTTTGAACTCTTTTGGGGTAAATTGACGCTTTTTTTAATCGGTTTTTTTATTATT
>Ga0115856_100427_pt1 | contig 15783 bp, 4 predicted proteins | sample InSIn4gowninarea_FD_83870 | JGI IMG/M metagenome (GOLD analysis project Ga0115856, IMG submission 83870)
AAAAAAAAATAAATAATAAAAATTAAAATTAAAAAAAAAAATTTATTTAAAAACAAAAAATTGCAAAATTAACTTTGAAATTTTTTTTTTTTTTTTTTTTTTTTAAGGTATTTTTTTGTGAATTTATAAGATATTTCTTTGCTGGTATGCAGAACAGAAAATACTTTATCAAGCTAAATTTTTTAACCATGTGTAAGTATCAATTACATTCCTTGGCAAAAGCTTTTTCAGTCTGCCATCAGATTGGATGGGTTGTCATGCAGTCCTTTTGGCTATGGCTTTGCATGGTCATGACGCTTTCACTCCAGGATGCTTGTTTTTCACAGAGTTTCCAATTTTTTCAAGCACAAGCCATTATCATTATTCTAAGACACACCAGTAGGTTTGTTTTTTAGTTGTTTTAGGATAATGATAGTGGTATCAATTAGATTGAAAGCATATAGTTCTCTACTTATAATTATTGGTTGTAGACTTTCTCAGTTGTAAAATATAATCCCCAGAACAAAAGTTATAACTGACTTTTATAAAAGGAAGTTACTCATAAAAATAAAAATAAAAGTAAGTTTTGCCTTATGTTGTTTTCTTGATGCCTTATGTTATGTTGTTCTTCGTTATACAGTAACTAGTATTCCAACTTTTTAAAAATGTTCTCATGTTAATAAGATATGTGTATAAAAAAATCTTTAAATATTTGTTCCTTAACCAGTTTTTCATGTTAAAATTAACTTTTGTTTACTATATCAGGGTTTGTATACTCCTGTGAAAGTCCTGCAAAACTTCTGATTTTAGAAAATTGTTTTGAAGGGCCCTTCAACCTCCTGAATAACAATACTGACTCCTTCAAAACTCCTGCTTTTGATTTTTCTGACTTTTTTGAAATTCATGCCAAAGGTGCACGTTTTGCGTGATGTCAAAGTCATATGCAATTTTCGTTAAAACAATGATGTCTCTTTAGCTCCAAATGAAGAAAAAACATACTACAAAAATCTTCAGTTACATCTTTTAGCACAAATTCCATCTTCCCGCTTGTGCTGAAACCAATTTCTATGTCGTCAGTTGTCGCTGTGGCAAAAACATGGTGAAGTACTTGTCCCCCCCCCCCCAAAAAAAGACTCCTATCTACTGAAAATTTTTTAGGTTCTATTAAAAATTTAGCAGATTGACTTGAAATAATATTAAATACCATAAATTCAGTAAATGTATTCACGGAATTCGGCAATTTGGAATTCAAAGATTCTGTCAGATTCCAAAAAAGATCACTTAACTATACTTAAAAATTAATCCACATTTGTAATATCTGCAAAGTACTGCATTAACATTATTGGTGCATTGCATGTAACTAGGAAAAAAATTGCAGAAAGCGGGAACTGGTTTGTTGCATTTAAAGGATACCAAAATGACGAGTCGTACGGCTAAGCCATTTCAAAAAAGTATGTGTTGCATCGATAAACTATTTCTAAATGTGGGTGAGCTGCAGCCCGCTATAAACCCTATCTTCAAACAGGCCAATTGCACTGCTTGTTTCTTTTTCGATATCAAAATGCGAGCATATAATTAATGAGGTTTTTCACAGTTCAATATTATTCCTTTCTATTTGTACTATGTTTATAGCACCACATAATACAACTAATACTAACAACTTTCTGTAATTAATACTAACAACTTACATACTAAAAAACTTCCTTTTTTGAATAAAATGAACATACCAGATATTTCTAAAATTAGTATTTTATTTAATATAAAAAAAATGAAAGTTTCTTGGACAAATGCGAATTTAGCACTCACTATACAATGATATGAATAAAAAACTATATTAATTCATTATTAACAAATTCCAAATTTATTGTTTCGTTTATTGTTCGATATCTTTCTTTTAACTGTAATAAGACATAGCCTTAACTTAAATCTTGAAATTCCTTTACTCTTGCTTTTGCATTTGATTTCTCACATATTCCAATGTTATTCTTCAAAGATATGCTAGTGTGGCATTTCTGTCCGTATAAGCGTTTGCTATATATATATATATATATATATATATATATATATGTATATATATATATATATATATATATATATATATGCATCCCATTGGAATCCATCTTGGGTTTCAAGCTGTTTGTAAAATTTAAAGCTGTCGTAAATCACAAGCCTACGTCTTTATCCATTTATCATGAATTTCATTAGTATTTCTTACAGAACTTATAAATTTATAGGATACACTTACAACCACATGTTTATAAATGACCACATAGTTGAGCGGTACATACATATCTACGTTGGGAGCCGGGACACCTAAATTAAAGGTAGGAACTCGCCCGTCTGATACAGCTCGCCTGTTGTCTACAGCTGGATCTATGGTTGGATAGCTTCAATTCGCCCCTTCGTTTGTCAAGTAATATGAGAGATGGACAATCTTTCTAACCTCACCCATGTCTCCTATTTTAGCGAGAAAAGAAGCTGTGTAATTAGAGGGGGGGAGATACAACTGGACACACTTTCTTTTTCAACTATCTCTTTTATCTTTAGTTTTCCCTCTCCAGAAACAAGGGGTCCTTATCTACCCTTCGAACTCGGTTAACACTTGAACTGCTGCCGAAATCCTCAGTGCACAGTTGTTCAGAGGGATGAAAATGAAGTTTCAAGATTTTGCATTTTTTCACTCCGAAAATGTAAGCAGTTTTATTACACAGAATAATTTCACAACAAATAATTTATAAAATAAACATGCAAATTTTTTTAAAATATGCTAATATTTTAAAATAATAATAATAAAATAATATTTTATATTTTTTTAAAATATAAAATATGCTATCTAGTAAGTAGACTAAAATTTACTGTGAATATTCAGTAAATTTTTAGGCTGGATTTAGGAGGGGGTGAACTCCCCAAACCCTCTGTTGGGTGTGTCACTGCTTTATTTAAACTTAAGAAAAAGAAGGTAAAATAAGTTTCAAAAACTACCAAAGACATTTGACAGTTTAAACCTGAAATTATAAGGGAAAAGTCAAGAAATCCAAAAATAATTTTTCTGTGGCTATCTAATCTTGTACCATATTTTGTGTATGTTTTGATATCTTTTGGTTAGCAGGAGACAAATTGCAAATTCTCTTGAATGACAGGTGGAAGAACCTGTCTAAGCTTGGGGACAAACATTTGCTATTCACAGATTCCGAGTAACTGTTTGCCAAATTCTTAGCTGTGTGGATTGATTCCTCACTTTAGCCAAGAATGAATATTCAGTATTCACTATTTCCCATTTGGTGTCAGTAAAAGTGTCCAGATCAAAGTGGACAAACGCATTGCTCACGAACATGATTTTGATGAGTGTTGTGGATGGTTTCATGGCATTTAAAGTTCCATCTTCTTCCTTGTAAGAATTAGAAAATCCGTAATTTAACTTTAGAAGAAGTTAAAAAAATCTTGCATATATAAATATATGTTATTGTTCATTTATAGCCAGCATTCAAAGGACCATACGATGCCCGATCTTCAAAGGTCACATTTCCTTTCCCCACTCACTAAGCGTGATTGACAAGGTGTGAAGAAGTGTTCTATTCATCGCTAATCTCTTACCCAAGTACATTGTGTGCTTTTTCCTACTATCACCTCCCTTCCCCATGCCCCATTTCTGGTTAGACACTCATAGAAGGTATTTTATCTTTCTTGGCTGCAACACTGCTTATTTTTTTTGTGTTAAGTATGTTTTAAGGTTGCATATATTTATAGAAATCTTGTCTATGCATATCAACGACACACATGTATCTGAGTTGGAAACTGAAGATGATGGCTGGGGAACATCAGATGAGAAAGACAGCGATAAAGATAAGCTGATAATTCTGTCAATGGCCAGAACCAAGTTATTTATAATAATATTTTACAAACAAAACTTTTCTTCTGCCCCCTTCCATAATCGTAAAAAAAATTAATGGAAGTAAACGTGTAGTGTTCGTTGTAGAGAATCTGCAGCAAACACTAAATCAGGCAAAAATATACAAAACATGTGGGAGTGTGAAATATGTAAAATGTGTTTGTGCAATAATTGTTTTTAAAATAAATGGAAAATAACAAAAAAAAATGTGAAAGTATTAAAAAATAATAAAATACAGAAACATAAAGAAAGGTTGAAGTATAGGTCAACCAAAGGTCTTCGTACCCATATTTGAAAGATAAGAATCAGTTACATACACAACAAACAAATCTCATAAAAAAAGGTCCTGGGAAAAAAGTCCCCTGTGTAAAAGTACTATAAAAATGTCCATAGTTAATGTTGCACTTATGTGGTATTAAATAAATAGTTATATTTGAATTCAAATTCGATGAATGGGAATTTTAATGTGCTATTTTGTTATGAAGTATTTCTTTCCAACTTTTATGAAGAAATTTTTTTTTCGAAATATAAATGAAGTAAATCAATATTTATATTAGAAATACATTTTTTAAAAAACTTGTTCTTTTAAATAAGGGACACATTGTCTAACATTAATCTACATTATTTATATACGTATATAAAAGAATATATGACTATCTGTTCGTTGCGTACCTCATAGGTGAGTAAACCCAAACTTACCGAATTCCGTACACAGGTGCAGGAACATTTGGACTGGTGCACCTTGAAGCCCAATTTTTAAATTTCGAATTAAAAATTTTTTCTTTTATGTTTTATCAATTTTGACCACATTTCTGCATTTATCTCTGCATCTAAGGACGTTATAACGAAGGAGTTTAGACTATTTTATAAAACTCAGTGGCAAAAATACAATGACGTGTGATTCAAACTTGTAACTCGATTTGACAAAACTTTGTTTTTTTAGGTCCGTTTTAAAATACACAATATTTTCGCCTTTTCATCATTGTATTAACATGCATCAGAAAATCTGTCAGATTGTGTTGCAATTTTAATGCAATATGCATCTGTCATCTAGACTTTGTTTGAAATTTAACGATGCAAAAATATTCATTAGAAAAAGTACTTTATATGTTTTCTAATAAAAATGGATTTAAAATCAATCTTGAGTAACATTGAGGGCCAAAGTTACCTAATATCTTCATGTTCAAAATGTAATTACTAGATTATAATAATCATTAGGTTCTTCCTTTCTTCCCGGAATCAGAATTCCCGGGGACGTTTTTTCCGCCTACCACAACAAACAATCGAAATAACATTCATATCGTAAAACATAGCAAATTAAATCGGGTTTGTGTTCCGTAAATGCGATTTTTGCTTACCTAAAGTCGATACAAATACAAAAATGGGCGTAAGTTTACAACTGTAAGGCAACCACAGTAGGTACACGTCACAAAAATTTTGCACGCAAAATACTCGCCAGTTTTTTTTATTAACGGAAACTTGTATATTTAAATGTGTATTTTGTTACATGTACACTTCTAACTAGAGTTATGTTTTATCAAACAATAAATGCGAAGATGCAAAATGTTGTAAGAATTCAGAGAGCATATGTATAACAAATTACCCTGAAATGTCTTGAATGTAAAAGAAAAGTAATATTCTTCATACTCTCGAACAGATTGTAATTGTAATTGAATATGAATATTTATTTTTGTACCCAAACTTGATAAACACAGGAGGCAGCTAACTTCATACTGTACATTTGCATGAAACTAATCTATAAAATAACAGCTTTTGTGAATAACAAAACATCCACACTGAAATTTGGTATCGCCATGTAAACAGTATTCCTGTATCAGTGACACTGTCTGAACAACAGGTAATCCTTTCATTCAGCATAAAACTTCACAATGGGGAAAGGGACATTCAAGCTAAACAGTAGACCACAAAGCCACTTCATATCAAGTGTAAGGTGCCCCCTACTGTGTTAACTGACACTGACCATCACGTGCCTGCTTTTGCAATGTACACGAATGGGGGAATGAAATCCAAGGTCACCGATTTCAGGTTTCGGGCACCTGTGGTATTTTGGAGTACCTGCCAGACATCCATTGTGGTATTGAAAGGGTTAAAGTAGGAACTGTGCTTCAAAAAAAAGTCTTGATTAGTGCTGGTTGAAAAGAAAAAAATGTATAGAGTACTTCTCATTTTAGCCCTCAAAAATGTATATAATATATAAATAAAAATATATCCCCTTGCCAAGATCTTGTAGTTTTCCAATTTTTTAAAAATATGAATTTTAGGCAATGTCATGCATCAGTAAAGTTTTGAACACAAATATCTGATGAATATCTTAAACACAATCATATGTTTTTCTTGATTCATTCAGTTTTATGTATTATAATGGAGGACAATCAAATGCAGTGACCTTATTTTTCACTATAATCCATAAACTTGCAAGTGCATATAAATTTCAATTCACATTTTTGGCAGAAAATACAGAGTTATTCTTATATTTGTTTTGTTTAACATTCTAAGTAATGATCCATATAACATTTAATTTTCTAGAGAGACAAAAATATTTAAAAATATTAGTAGTAATATATATATTTTTTTAGGATTATATCAGAGCTGGAACAGTGAGTGAAGCTTCACAAGAAATATTTATTTCAGGTAAATTTTACATAAATATATTAGTTCTTTTAGACTGATTTCAAAGGGTTTAGGCTTAATTTCATTTTTTAAAATCATGTTTATTAAAATGAAAAATGCTTTTTAGCAATTCTTGTTTTGTTTTAGATTTTTTTAAATAGGATGGCAGAAGAGGTACAACTTTTAAATTTGTTTTAATTTGTAAACATTTTGCTGCAAAATAGAACATAAATTATTTTTATGACATGACTATAGGGAATGCTTATTAAATTCTTAAAATTAATTTGTATATGATAAGGGCTTTTTAAATGGGAAATTGTATGATTCTATTTATAATTTAAATACATATAATTAAAAAAAATAAACATGTTACCCCAGACAAGATTTATGCATGTATGCTTATTCTGAATTATTATTCTTCAGACATGGCACTTTTCCGCCTTAAGGCGGAAATCCGCCTTTTTAACACTTAAAAACATCATTCCTGAGATCGATGCAAATCTGCATTAAAACTTTTAGACATATTTATGGGGGGGTTGCGGTCTGAAAAATTATCTAAACAACTTTTCTTTTTATATTTCGCCTTTAACCAGCGGACAACTTCGTTCAGCTTCCCCCTATCTCTGTTTTAGGTTTTAGCAGGTGTTATGCGTCATATTTTGATTTATTTCATCAAACAACCTTTGGACTCTCTTCAACTCCACACCCCTCCACTCTCTTTTCACCTGCTTTGCTTTTGGCTGTGGCTCTTGTTTGTTTATTATTTAAAGAAAAAACAAGAACTGGAAAACACAAACAAGAACATGCGTTTTATCTTCTATTATTTTCTATTAATTCATTTATTTTTTACATAATTTCGTTAGTATGGTAAATATTTTAATGATGTAGATTTCGCGATATCGATAAAGGTGATAAATACGAATTTGATGTAATTGGCTCAACAAAATCATCAAATTAAAACTTCAAGAAAATAAAAGCAATGCATTAGTGGGTAAGTGCATAAATGGAATAGCTATTTGTGAAAACGCAATATGCAATCTTTATGTGGATTATATAAACTATGGAAAAAAGAGTTTTGAATAAAAAGCTGACCATTTACAAATAGAGAAGCATATGTAAAAAGCGATTCCGTAATTTTCCCCCTACTAAACAAAACAATTTTGTGTGTGTGTGTGTAAGGAAGGATAGAGCATGAAAAGTTCAGCCTTTTTTTCTGTGAGCCTGTGCCATGTCTGATTCTTATTGAATTATTGAATTGTAATTCTGAGTTATTCTTATTGAATTATTTCCTGCATATAATATATTAAAAGATTATTACTACACACATTTTATTGTCTATTGAAAAAAATTATTCAGAACAAAATTAGTCTTTGTTTCTTCATTCATGAATTGGCAATTATATTTATTATTATAACATCAATTATATATCAGTTATAACATCAAATGATGAAATCATCAGAATAATTCTTTTTCACATTATAATGAATTTCATTGACAGGGTCATGAAGAATTTGTTGCCATTGTGTGTCAAAAGCTGTTTACAGTTTGCCTTCCTCCTGAGACTTTCTTCCATCTGTCAAATCAGAAGATGGCTGCTTTTGATACTTATATACATCAAGCCTTAAATATTTGCTCTATATCTGAACTTTTGATCTCTAATCTAATTTTCTGAAGGCTGTAGCTGTAGGTTAGAGCTTGTGTTCTAATATTATGGATTCCATTCATGAAAACTTCACTAGACATTGAGCATCTGAAAAACTTATTAGATCTTTTAAAACTGAGTTTAATTTTTCACCCGAATGTCAGGTTTCAAATAGCTAAAATTCTTAAATCCTTCAACTTCAATATTTTCTGTCTTGTGAATAAAATGCAGTTCACTAATCTTAACCACCTCCTTGAAAACTGGAATCGCTGGAGAATTAACAAAATCTCATGCCAGTGTGGTCCAAACAAAACATGCTTTAGAAGCAAGATTTGAACAATAGGAAAGTTATGTTAGGCATTAGGACTTAGCTTGTTCCTCCATAGCTCAACACAGTTGGTTTAATGACCAAAGTTTGAATTTTCCTTGGCAGAAATTATTCAGAAATGTTCTTTAAACCCATATCTAAAGTCCATATTGATGGGTGGTTCTTTAAAAAACAACCCATCATGTGATTGCATTGTGTTGGAAATGAGCCCCACTTGAATAACATTTTTATCATACTTTAGAATTGTAAGAGTGGCAACACTGTTTTATGTTTTCGTTTTCGCCACTACGATCGAATGGAAGATTGAATAAACATGACGCTTTTATAAGTTGCCGTCGATTATTTTATTTAAAGTTTATTTAGGAGAAAGGAGAACGGGTAGTTCTTGCAAATCTCACATTATTTGGCGTCGCGGACGTGATCTCGGTAAAAGTTCAAGGTCAGCGTTTTATTTTCTTCTTTTCGTAACGTTTGATTTTGATCGTAGTGAATTGTATGTACGTAGCTAAGCCTAATTTAGCGATAGTATTTAATTTGTATTGAAATGGAATTGTTAGTTGAAAAGCGTAAACCTATCAGATCGTCTTATACAAGAGCAGTTAATTCAATTTTACAGGAATTAGAAAAGGAAAGTCCAGAGGAAAAATTTGTAAAAACGAAACTTGCTACTTTAGAACGTCTATCTGTTGAACTTAGTACATTTGATACTCAAATACTTAATGCAGAATTTGATTCAAATGATGAATTCGAAAGTGAATATGCTAAAGTTGAAGAATATAAAGAAAAGTTAGATTTAATACGAGTAGAAACAGAATTATTTTTCAATCGCCAAATGACACATTCCACGGTCATTGCACCACCGAATTCGAATAAACGAAAGCTGAAATTACCGTTAATTGAGTTAAAACAGTTCGGGGGTGATATTAAGGATTGGTTACCATTTTGGGGACAGTTTCGGCGAATACATGAAGATAAAGAGATTCAGAACGAGGATAAGATGCATTATCTCGTTCAAGCCACCATACCCGGTACAAGACCTCGGGATATTGTGAACAGCTTCCCTGCAACTGCCGAAAATTATGAAAAAGTTATAGAAAGTTTAAGAAATAGGTTCGGTAGGGAAGAATTATTAGTAGAATTCTATATTCGTGAATTATTAAATTTAATTATTAAAAATGTTACTGATCAAAAGGAAAAATTCAGTATTTCCGAATTGTATGACAAGTTAGAGTCATATTTACGTTCGTTGGAATCGATAGGGATGACAAGTGACAAATACGCTGCGATGCTATTCCCGCTTGTTGAATCCTGCATTCCTGAAGAAATATTAAGAGTTTGGCTAAGAAATCATGCATCAATTATTACAGGAGAAAATTCTCACTCTGAAAAATTGAAACAATTATTGTTGTTTTTAAGAAATGAAGTCGAAGGAGAGCAGAGAATTTCTTTGGCAAAAACGGGATTTAAATTAATTGAATTGGGTACCAAGAAAGAAAGTAGAAAAGATAAAAAATACCAAGATGAACGTTCCGTGCCTACAGCAAATGATTTATTCTCGGGTCATAATAAAGTAACTAGTCACAATGAAAAGAACTCTTGTATATTTTGTGAAAAAAATCATGAAAGTCGAGATTGCTTCGTAGCTCAGAAGATGTCATTAAATCAAAAGAATGATGAAATTAAGAAGAAAAATGGTTGTTTCTTCTGTCTCAAAGTTGGACACAGGGCCAAGCAATGCAAGACAAATGTAAGGTGTTTGTTATGCTCAAAAAGACATTGGGGTGTTATGTGTCCAAATTTGCAAACCAATCAAAAGAGAAATGACGTTGAGAAGAAGAAAGAAGAGGAAACACAAAACGTATCTCTTGCGAGCACCAGTTTTCCAGATGAAGTGTTTCTTCAAACATTATTAATTAATGTAGATGCAAACAAAAGGCAAAAGACAGTAAGGGCACTTATCGACACGGGGTCCCAGCGTTCATACATTTTAAAAGAGACTGCTGCAGATATAGGTTGCCAGCCATGTGGATCCGAAGCTTTAATTCATGCGCTTTTTGGAGGCGTGACAACGAAGAAAGAAATTCACAAACGCTATGAAGTAAATATTAGAAGCCTTGAAGGTGATTTTTCTAGAAGACTAAATTTGTTGGAACAGTCAAAGATTTGTGGACCGGTGATCAGCTTGCAGCCTGGACCATGGATAGAAGAACTAAAGCAGAAAAATATCCATGTATCTGACATAGGAAGAAGGAATTTAAAAATAGAAGTCCTTATTGGAGCTGATGTAGCAGGTGCACTGTTAACCGGAAGAGTTCATAAATTAGAAAATGGGCTGACTGCTGTGGAGTCTTTACTAGGATGGACAGTCATGGGAAAGATGAATGATTGCATTTCTGAAAGAAACGCCTTGTCTATGTCATCGATAACAACATCCATGTTGACTCACAGCACTGACATAGAAAACTTATGGAAGCTAGAAGCAATAGGAATTGCAGATCCCAAAGAAAACAAAACTGATTCGGAATTAGAAGAAGCAGTATGGAATCACTTTCACAAGACACTGAAAATGGTGGAAAATCGTTATGAAGTTAGTTTACCTTGGATTAACGAAAAAGAAGCTTTACCAAGTAACAGAGAAATTGCTGAAAAACGATTGATTTCCACGACAAAGAAGCTCATATTGAAAGGAAAATTTGAAGCATACAATGCAGTGTTCCAAGAATGGCTCGAATCCGGAGTAATAGAAGAAGTACCTGAAGAGGAGAAACGAGTTGAAAATCATTATATTCCCCACAGACCCATTTTCAAAGACAACAGTACAACAGCAGTAAGACCTGTATTTGACGCTTCATGCAAGCAAAAAGATTTCCTGTCACTTAACGATTGTCTTGCGAAAGGTCAAAATTTAATTGAACTGATACCTGGATTACTTCTTGATTTTAGACAAAGAAATATTGGAATTATCTCAGATATCAAGCGAGCTTTTCTTCTAATATCTGTTCAAAGAAGTGATCGTGATTTTCTAAGATTCCTGTGGTGGAAAAACTCGGAAAAAAAGGAAATGAGAGAATTTCGCCATTGCAGAGTTGTCTTCGGACTAAAATGCAGTCCTTTTCTTTTAGAAGCGGTTATCCACTCTCATTTAAATCGGTGTGAACCATCTTTAAAGGAAGTAGCTACAAAATTGAAAAATTCCTTCTATGTTGACAACTGTGTCACTTCGGTGAATTCAAAAGAAGAAGCAGAGTACTTTATTGCAAAATCAACTGAATTAATGGCAAGTGCTAACTTCGAGTTAAGAGGGTGGGAGCAAACACAATTGAACAAGGAGAAAGGTACAGCCTGCGAACCACTGAAAGTGCTTGGTCTTCTGTGGGACAAATTTGAAGATTCATTGTTTTGTGATATACCTGATGTCGAATTAAATGATCTTCCAGTGACAAGACGGAACGTGCTGTCGATTGCACAGAGAGTTTTTGACCCAGTAGGTTTTACTTGCCCTTTTACGCTTCTCCCAAAGTTAGACTTACAAAAGAGTTGGGAAACTAAGATGAGCTGGGATGCAGAGTTACCTGAAGATATAAAGAGAAAATTCCTTAAGTGGGTCAAAGAATTGTCCGTGCTGTCATCATTGAAGATACCCAGACTAGTTATGCTGTCAGAAGGACAATCTTTTAGTTTACATATGTTTGCAGATGCCTCTCGGGGATCATATGCATGTGCAGTATATTTAAGAAGTCAAAATAAAGAAAATGTCAAAGTGACTCTTCTGCAAGCCAAAGCAAGAGTAGCTCCCTTGAAAAAAATAAGTATACCACGGCTTGAATTGCTTGCTTGCCTTATTGGAGTGCGATTAGCATCATTTGTCAAGAAGAAACTGGAGGTCGAAAATTTAGAGGAATATTACTGGACCGATTCTTCGACAGCACTCTTCTGGATAAAGAATGTAGAAGCTTGGAGCACTTTTGTAAATAACAGAGTTTCAGAAATTAGAATCCTAACGAACCGTGAAGATTGGTACCATGTACCAGGTGCAGAAAATCCAGCTGACTTGCCATCACGAGGATGCTCTGTGAAGAAACTTATTGAATCAAGATGGTGGGAGGGCCCACATTGGTTGGCATTGCCGAAAGAAGAATGGCCTCGTTCTATCCCCATCGATGACAAAGAGAAGGTTAACACTGAAAAACGTAAATCAATTATAGTTTCATTAAGCAATGTTAACGATATGTCTTCTCGTATCTTTGACTACTTTTCGAAATACAAGAAAATACTAAGGATGATAGGGTGGATACACAGATTCATTGAAAATACCCGGAAGAGAAGAGAAGAAAGAGAAGCCGGAGAGTTAAAGGTTAATGAATTGACAAGAGCAGAAAAATCTATCGTGAAGATTATTCAACATGATTCCTTTTCATCCGAAGATATTAAGAAGCTGAAGTCAATTAGTGTATTCAAAGATGACGAAGGCATTTTACGTGTCAAGACTAGGTTAACAGAAAGAAAAGATCAGGAAAATTTTATTTATCCAATGTTACTTCCGAAGAATCATAAAATAGTGGAAAAATTGATAATTGATAAACATCTATCTATGTCTCATGCAGGAATACACGTATTAATCTCAAAACTCAGAGAGACATTTTGGATTATTAAGAGTAGAGCTACAATTCGAAAAGCTTTATATGGATGTGTCAGATGCAGGAGACATGAAAGTAAAAGATTGCAAACGGTACCAGCTACTCTACCAAAAGATAGAGTTAGAGATGCTCGTGTTTTCGAGATTGTTGGAGTGGATTTAGCTGGTCCATTAATTTTGAAAGATAAAAGAAAAGCTTGGATTATACTTTTCACTTGTGCTGTTTTTAGAGCGGTTCATTTGGAACTGATTTTATCCCTTTCAACTCAAGGATTTTTACTTGGCCTTAGAAGATTTATTGCCCGCAGAGGGAGGCCATCGATAATCTACAGCGATAATGGTAGCAATTTTGTCGGATCTAGCAATCTCTTGAAGTCAATTGATTGGAACATCGTCGAAAGAGAAGCCACCACAAACAAGATTGACTGGAAATTCAGTCCACCAGCAGCACCATGGTGGGGTGGCTTTTGGGAACGTCTTGTTCAAATGATAAAGAAGCTCTTGCGTCGGGTGCTCGGGCAATCATCTCTGAATTATGAAGAACTGATGAGTGTGCTTTGTGACTGCGAAGCAACGGTGAATGCCAGACCACTCACTTATGTGTCAGAGGATTCTGATGATCTCATCCCTTTGACCCCATCGTTGTTTTTGGGTGAAATTCCAGTCATGGGAGTTCCTGACTTGGATCACTTAGATAAAGTTGATTTCAACAAGAGACTGAGATATATACAGAATTTACGAGAGCTCTTAAGAAAGAGATTTAGAAGTGAATATCTCGGCCTATTAGTGCAACGTCCATCTACAGTGCCGATTACTCAACAGATAAAAATCGGAGACATAGTTCTCGTCGAATGTGACAACAAACGCAAAGTGCTGTGGCCTCTAGCAAAAGTGACTGAGTTATATCCAGGAAAAGACGGCAACATTCGTGTAGTTCGTGTAAAAACTACCTCGGGAGAATTAGTTCGACCGATCCAGAAAATATTTCCTCTTGAAATACCTTCATCTTTGGAGTCAGATGAGAAAAGAGAAACTGAGCCACAGGATGCAAACATTTTAGATTCAAAATCTCCAAACAAGAATGCAGTTCCAGATTTGTCCAAGGAACTAAAAACTGTCGTGACTAGAAGTGGACGGCAAGTTAGATTGCCATCTAGATTTCTTACCTGAACATTACTTCAGGCATGTTCCATTGGGAAATCCAGAACTCTTAACATCTTAATTTTATTTAGGAACTTTCATTTTGTCTGTGCAGAACATTAAGATCTTTAATTTTATTTTGATTTAATATTCAACTTTCTTGTTTATGATGTTTGTGTAGATATTTTGTGTATTTGTTTTGATTGATTTAAGTGTGTCATCAATCAAAAGGTGGGAGTATTGTTGGAAATGAGCCCCACTTGAATAACATTTTTATCATACTTTAGAATTGTAAGAGTGGCAACACTGTTTTATGTTTTCGTTTTCGCTAGGAGAAAGGAGAACGGGTAGTTCTTGCAAATCTCACACATTGTGTTGTATTTTTGGGAGGCTTTCCATTTCTTGAAAAATTCCATCATATTGGTTAATAATCCTTCCAATGTTCCTTATCTCCCAGAGGTTTGTAAATCTCTTACATTTTCTTAGTTTTCGTTTTCACACCTCTGTTTTTTGAGGGGGTTTTCTTCCTTTTTCTATTTTCCCCTCAGTTATTTTCCTGTTATTTATTTTTTGATTCTTCAGATGGTGTTTTGTGCCCTGTCCATTCACCTTTAGCAAATACCTCTGTTCTCCCTTGCCCTCATCTATTTTGCTACACAGGGTGGTCCTAAAATATATGTAAAAAATGTAAAGTTACGTAGAGGGGACCGAAATAAGCATATTTCATGTAGGAATGTGTGTGCGGTAATGACACATTAAAGCACTAGCTTGTAAAGCAGTATGAATCAAAGGAAACTGAAAAGACAAATAAACACACACACACACACACACACACACACAAATAAACAGTATACAAGAGGCGCTCAAAAGAGCGTCCACCAACAACTATACATGATTCATAGCGACAGCACATGGATAGGCAAAAATTAGAAAAGACGTCAGGCATGGCGATAACTTGTCCAGCAGCAACAGACAAGCAGGCAACAAGATCTTCAGATGGCGGCAAGTTTTGTCTTCTGTAGACGACAGCAAAACTGCTCTGAAATGATGAAGAAAATGCTGCAGATGCACCTCTTGCAGAAAAGGTTTACTGAACTGAACACAAGATGGAGTTGATTAAAAATTTGTTTTCCAGTGTCTTCCTTTAAAACAGTCTCTGGACACCCAAATTATGCATAAACAGTTTGCGATAAGGGGTTGGAGGCCGACAAAGGACATTAGTTTGGTACTTCGATCATGCAGCCAGACATTGCTCTCCTCCTGATGAAAGGCAGAAAGAAAATAAGAAAATTACTTTCTTAAAGGTTATATTTATACCTCTTTAAACCAATTCAAAACACTAAAATGACTTATGATTACCAATAAATGCAAAAGTATTCTAATACCTTTAGAATATGCACTAACTTTCAAAATATGTGTCAACCTTCTAAGTATGCATTTGCAAAAGTGCTCCAAGCTTCTACATTCTTTATCCAGAAGAGTGCTGTCGAAGAATCGGTCCAGTAATATTCCTCTAAATTTTCGACCTCCAGTTTCTT
>Ga0115856_100430_pt1 | contig 15771 bp, 15 predicted proteins | sample InSIn4gowninarea_FD_83870 | JGI IMG/M metagenome (GOLD analysis project Ga0115856, IMG submission 83870)
ACAAAAATATACTTTTTTTTTCTCATCAAGTGTTTTGTCTTATGGTTTTCTCCTCTTTTCTCTCCTACGGAAATCGTTTCCCCCCCCCCCCCCCCCCCCCCCCCCGAAGTGCTGCTCTGACCTACTCCTCTACAGCAGTCCACCGCGCATGGCGGAAATAAGCAGGCGTGAGACACGGCATGGAATGCGCACCATGCGAGTACAATCCGAAATGAGCCCCGGTGAAAGGACCATCCCGCGGTCGTCGCTGCGTCAGTGTCTTGCTTGCGATGGATCCCAAGGCTGTCATCTCCAATCCATCCATTCGGTAGCAGAGCTCGTAGTCGTGCACCCTCGCGCGGATGAGCAGCTCCACCGGGCCATGAGCCGGGATAGCGTGTTTCACCTCTTTGAATTCGTCTCCTTCTGGTTCGAGAGTGCGGAAGATGACCTCGCGGCCGTCGTTTGACTGATTCTTTCGAATGCCTATCGAGGCGTGCGCGAATTGCGACCACCAAATTGTCGTCCCCGCCTCGTGTCCAAGCCTCTGCGGTTCGAAATCGAGTTCTGTTTTCCAATCTAGGGAGAAGCGCACTTGCTTCTGTAGTACCAGGCACGGGCTCTCCGAGCAGCGGAGGTCAAATGGGTTTCCCATGAGTGTGAGAAAGCTAGGTCGTGCAGTCAAGCTGTATTCCTTCTTCAGCGGTGTCCGGACATGATACCACCCAAGCGCGAGATCGGGCTCTTCGAAATCATCGTGCCAGGATTGCTCTTCTTCGACGATGCCCAATCCCTCAGCATGGACCTCAAGGCCGACTCTCTCGTGATTGTTCACCACCGGCCATCCGTCCACCCACTCGACAGGCGCCAGACATGTCTCCCGTCCCAGCTGCGAGAAGGCGTCTTCGTTCTCTCTTTGTGGTCTGACTCCGAGGAAAACAGCCCACCATCGTCCATCGACACCCTCCACGAAATCCAAGTGACCAGTGCAGCGCAGATCCGGATGATCGCCATTATACAGAACGGGGTTGACAACTCCCCTCGGCCCTTCCTCCCAAGGCCCAAACGGCCCCGTTGTGCTTCTACTAATCCACTGCTGATGCTCTTCATCCGTCCCGCCCTCCGCATCAGTGAGATAATAAACCCCATCTTTCTTGAAGATATGAGGTCCCTCCGCGATCCCAATATTGACATCCGAGACGCGATTGAGCACCGGATCCGTCAACGTCCTCCCCGTTTCGATTTCGATCTCCGATGTATGTGTCGCCAGCCCCATCCCGTGCTTCATATTCAGACTGTCCGGCTCCGTGATCTGAAACACAGTCGACAGATAAACCTTCCCGTCGTCATCGAAGAACAAATCCTGGTCCGTGCCGAGATTGTCGAAAAACACAGGCTCCGACCACGTCGTCGAGTCCCATATATCCATCGTCGACACGTAGAACCCCCGCGGAATCACCAGATCCCACTCTGCGGGGCGGAACCGGCTCATGCTCCCGACGGAGATGTAGAACCGCCCATTCGAATGGCGGATCGTCGCCGCCCAGAGGCCGCCCGAGGGCTCGACGGTGCGGAGGTCGAGTTGGGAGCGTCGGGTGATGGCGTGTCCGATCAATGTCCATGATGTCAGGTCTTTGCTGTGGTAGATTGGGAGACCCGGGAAGAACTCGAATGTGGAGGTCACAAGAAAATAGTCGGCGCCGACGCGGCAGATTGAAGGGTCCGGGTTGAATCCTGGGATTATCGGATTCCTGAACCTGTTGGTCGTCATGATGGTTGTCGCGGCTGGTCGTGTGCTTTTTCTTCGAGTTTGGGTGCTTCAGGGCGGAATCTGAACATTGATTCGAGGCCTTATCCAATAAGCGACGGTTAGGTTTCCGGAAAATGTTTCTATAGCCGGAATACGATGGAGCAGGGTTAGGTATGTTTTTTTTTTGCTTGCTCTATGCATAGACATATCTGTGAGAGTTGTGTTCGGTTGATACATGCAAATGAGGACGGATAGTGGAGGTGGAGGTGGAGGGGGACACCGCTCGATCCAATCATAGCCTGCTAGGGCATGTAGCTAGTTAGTGTTTAATGTGATGTAGACTTAGAATACTCAGCCCTAACACCACTTGTGTCTAGTACATACAGTAGTTGTAAGGGCTCAATGCCGACCCCATAGGAGGCCTATAGGGGGGGGACCAGGGTGACCACCCCGAGTCCCACAGGGAGCGAGTGAGTGAGCGAGAAGTTACGCGGGATACAACAGGGACTCCTTAGATATCCGTCTAATACAGACCTGACCGCTATTGTTCGCGTTGCTGGTGCCCTATCGCAAATACCACTCTCACAGTAGTCTTGAATTACTATAGATAAGAAAAAAAAAAAAAAAGTCAAACTATAAGAGTTAATATCGTCTATAAAGCATCTACTGTATATCCGCCTTGAGAGTTTATATACATACTATATGTCAAGTGATTGCAATATTAAACGTATGATTTAGGAAGGAGTATGTCCTTGGCAATTTGTTCTACTGTAAATGGAAGCTTAAGATTCTAATTGTATGCTTATCTAGATAAAGGGCATATAATGTTTAGTTGCATTGTAGAGAGCTAAGAAGCATAATCCTATTATTGCTAGTATAGAGATGCCTTCGTTTGGACATAGACGTGATGCATACTTACTTGATTCTTTTCTGTTGCCATCAAGGTAAATTACACACAACACCTGGATTTCTTAAGAAGGTCATTATTATTGTTGGTGTTATTATTTCTCACTACTACTGCTTATCGTTATGCGCTTGACCCAATCCCATCCCATCACATCCTATCTGGGGTCAATCGACCCAATTGATCTCGGATGAGATTTCCCCCATCCAGTCATGATACACGATCGATCACCTCATGCTCCTCTCGGCAAGATCGCGATAGATCTTCTTTAACTCGACGACGTCGCCCCTCAGCTCCTCGACCTCCTCTTCTCTCTCGCCGAGGATCTCGAGACAGGCCTCGTGGCGCTTGCGGAGGGCGACGAGTTCCGCCTCGAGGGCCGTGGCGCGCTCGTCGGCGCGCCGCTTGCTCTCCGCCTCGCGCAGCAGGGCCACGACCTCGTCGCGCGACTCGTCCCGCTGCGCCTGCAGTCGCGCCAGCTCGTCTTTGTGGGCGGCTTTTTCCGACTCCAGGCGGCGGATCGAGGACGACATGCGCTCGACGAGTTGCACGCTGGGTCCGGTGTGGACCGTCGAGGCGCTGACCATGTCGGCTGCGGCGCGGCGGGGGCTGGACGGGGTGTCGAAGTGGTCCGAGGGGTCGGCGTCGGTGGTGTGGATCGACGGGGTCGGGGGTATGCCGCTGGAGAAGGCATTGAGCTGGGATAGGGAGAAGGCCGAGTTCTGTCTGCTCACGCCCGGGGATGGCAGGTCGGGGGTCATTGAGGCTCGGGAGCCGCTCACGCCGGGAGTGCCCAGCGCGGATGGTCGTCGCGAGGACAGTTGGTGGGGTTGGTCATTCGATGAGACACGCTGCAGGTTGCGTCTGGAAGCTGCGGGATTGAGTGATTCGTGAGCCACAGGCTTGCGGAAGTAGCTCAGGGGAGATTGGGTTCGCGAGGCGGTGGCGCCGGGGACATCCGCGTCAAGCTCGAGGGCTTGCTGCGCTCTGACTCTCTCGTCCTCGAGTCGTTGGGTGATCTCTGTCTCGAGAGATTGGCGTTGACGCTCGAAATCGGCCTTGGCTTCTTCCAACGCGTCCTCGGCCGCTTTGCACCGTGACTGTAGAGTCTTCATCTCGGTCTGCTGGGAGAGCAGCTGCTGGGACAGAGACTGCTGCTCCTCGATGACTTTTTCGAGTTCCTCTTCGAGACGCTTCGACTTGGTGCCGACATCCTTGGCCTTCCTGCGCACATCTGACTCACGCTTGACATACTCGTCCCGCTCCTTCTCGGTGGCGGCAATTCTGCTGTTGAGCGAAGTTTCTATCGTCCTCCAATTCTCGGCAGCGAGCGAGTACTGTGTCTGTAGGGTTTCGATCTGTCGCAGGAGTTTCGCCTGGGCGTCACCGGTGATCTCAGCTGTGGCCTGTTCCGCTCGACTGCGCAAGGCTTCGACCTGACTCTCGAGATTCTGGATTGACAGGATTAGCCAGCGTTCAAAATAAATGGTGATATAAAGTACGTACGGATATCTCAGACGCGAGCTCCGCTTCCCGTGCGTCCGCCTTCTCCTTTTGCTGGCTTAGGGTCTCGGTGAAACGCTTGTCTTCGGCGGCGAGACGGTCTTCAAGCAGTTTCTTGCCGATGGTCAGGTCCGAGATCTGTTTTTGAAGTTCGGAGATTTTCCTGGTCTCTGCCTGTGACGAGTTCGTCTGCGCGACACGCTCGGCCTCGTCGGCCCTCTTCTCGGCATCGGCAAGCTGTCTCTGAAGGGTGCTGACGTTCGCAGTAGCACCGTCGGCGTCCCTCTTCGACCGCTCCAGTTCCTTCTCCAGTGTCTGCACACGCTTCAGTCGCTCGACAGCCAATTTTTCGGTCTGGTCTGCTTGTTTCAGCTTCTGCTTGAGATCGGTGTCGGACTGCTCGAGCTTGGCGAGCCGCTTTTGCAGAGCGGAAAGGGTTTTCTCTTGTTCGGCTCCGGTGGCACGCAGCTTCTTTATTGTGGTCAAGTGGCGCATCTCGGTCTTGCTCAGTTTGCTTCCCTCATCCATGAGCAGAGCGATACGCTCGTCTTTCTCGGCGATCTTCTGTTCCAGAGAGGCAGGCTGAGCGGACTGGTTGGCTTCCTTTGCTGCGGCGACAGTCTCCCTGGCGAGATAGTGCAGCTTTGCCTGTAAGGCATCTATGCGCTCCAAGTACATGTGCATCTCTTCCTGATGCTGGGTGTTCCGGTCGGAGGGCGGAAGGGCCTGAGGTGCGGTGTGCTCATGCGGCGGAGCTGGAGATTGCGCCGGTGCTGAGCTCTGGACCTCGAGCTGGTCTTGTACAACAGGAGCGGGTGTGGCGACGACCTCTATCTCGGGCACAGCGTCCTGGGCGGTGGCAGACGGACGAGCGGGATTGATCGGCAGGTCCGAGGTGAGCAGAGTCGACGTGCTCGGCTGCGACACGGCCGCGGGCTCATTTGTGGGTGACTGGTGTGCGGACCGCGCGTCCGAGGATGTACGTGGTGTATCGGTGGGCTCAGGTGGTACGTCGGTGGAGGATCTGGATGCAGTGCTCGGCCTCGGACTCTTCTTGTCTGTCGAGGGAGTGGCAGGGCGCGAGGGCAGCTCCGACGACAACTGACTCGAGACTCTCTGGTTGGCGACGGCTTTGGCAAGGCGCTCCTGCAGACGGTCGTTGACTCTCGTGCTGGAGGCGTTTCTCGACGACGGGTTGGGGGTGGTAGTTGCGCTGGCAGCGTCTGGTGGAGGCACAGCAGGTCTGGCGGCGGCTTTTTCCTGACGGGCGCGCTCCTCCTCCTCGGCAAAGATGTTGTCGAGGCGCGATTCCAGGCCGGCCACCGCACCGGACAGCAGAGAGCCCCATCGCGAGCCTCCCTTGGCCTTTGGTGGGTTCGAAGTCATGCCTCTGCTTCTCTACTTCTTTCTGATGCAATTGTCAATGACCATGGAATTCAGAGCCATGAGACACACGCAGCTAATAGTGCTGTGCAGACATGAACAAGAGCCTGGCCAATGTCCGTCAATTGACCAACCAGCCCTTGCAGAATATATACAGGGGCATGTGTTTGTTTGTTTGTTGCCTGGCTGGCTTGGATCCGATGGGTTTACCGCATTATTGCTGTACACATGATGCACGTAGCATCAGCACCGGTCTTGGCGCTGTCAGCGGTCCGCCCTTCCCCGCTGTTGCCTAATTGCGTTATCATCGACAGGTACGAGGAGGCTCGTCAAAAGTGAGTCATGAACAGCATGAACCGGTGGAATTATGACAATACCTCTGTCTCACGATATTCCTCTCCATATCTGATCCCATGTCCGTGCAAATGCTTCTGCCCGGAACTGTGTTTGATGTCAACAGCAGCCCCTCCCATTGAGTGCGACATACAGTAGTATCACCGCTTCCGTTCTAGTCCCTACGCAGCAGTACTCCTGTTCTTGTCTCGCATAGCAACTGATAGTATTTCTTCTCTTTTGTATGGTAGACCTTGTTCTCTTTTGTGCAGTAGTACCGTCTTCTCATCTTTAGTCCGACTGAACAGAAGAGCCTTCTCGCATTTAATCCTGCGGGATAGTACTCCTTAATCCTACAGGCATTCACGGTTGCTGTTCATTATGACTCAATTTTGACGAGCTCGTTCGTGCCCTGACAGGTGCATCTCCCCCAAAGCCCGCTATCTCCGAACAATACCATCGTCATCATCCCTGCACAACGACTTGACTATTTTATTTCTTCTAGTATCAGTCCAGTATAATATCACTTCAGTACTGTATCATTTCAGTTCGTCAACTACATATCAAGAAACCAACCGGGTTAACAGTGTCAAGATGGTTCTCGCGGTAAGTCGTCCCTGTGATCTACTGTACCTTCTCCTAAGACGCATCACCACCACTCTACATCGTTGCCACGTATAACGACAATCTAACCCCTCCCAGGCAATCGGACAGATATGTTCCACGGCCAGCATGGCTCACAACCTCGCCCAGTGTCGCGTCGTCATCCAGAAAGCCGTATCCGCAGGAGCAAAGGTCGCACATTCCGCTCTCCCGCAATCCCCCCCCCCCCCCCCCCCCCCCCCCCACCACCACCCCCCCCTCCCCCCCCCCCCACCCACCCACCCCCCCCCGCCCACCCCCCACAACCCTCCCCCCCCCCCCCCCCCCCCCTCCCACCCCCCCCCCAGCAAGGCCTCCAGACCGAAGCGAGGAAACACTCCCTCCCGATCCACGTCGGCATCCACGAGCCCCTCGACGAACCAACCACCACCACGACCAAGAAGATAAAAAACACCCTGATCTGGATCGACGCCGCGGGCGAGATAACCCACCGCTACCAGAAACTGCATCTCTTCGACCTCGACCTCAGCGACCAAGACGGCCCGAAGATGAAAGAAAGCGACACGATCGAAGCCGGCACGCGCCTCCCGACCCCGATCACCGCCAGCCCCCTGGGGCCCATCGGCCCCCTGATCTGCTTCGACCTGCGCTTCCCGGAAGTCGCCCTTGCCCTCCGCCGCCAGGGCGCTCGCATCATCACCTACCCGTCCGCCTTCGCGCCCGAGACGGGCGCCGCGCACTGGCACGCCCTGCTGCGCGCCCGCGCCATCGAGACCCAGACGTACGTCTTCGCCCCCGGCCAGGTCGGCGCGCACAACGGCAAGAGGGAGAGCTACGGCCACTCGCTCGTCGTGGATCCCTGGGGCCGCGTCGTGGCCGAGCTGGGCGGGCTGGAGGAGAAGAAAGCCCGGGGCGAGGAGTGGGAGCCCGAGGTCGCCGTCGTGGATGTCGATCTCGCGCTTTGCGAGAGGTTGAGGAGGGAGATGCCGTTGCTCAGGAGGACGTGAGTTTTCTCTTTCTTTCTTTTTTTTTGTCTCTGATACCCCCCCTCCCCCCCCCCCCCCCCCCCCCCCCCCCCCCCTCCCCCCCCCCCCCCCTCCCTCCTCCCCCCCACCCCCCCCCCCCCCTCCTTCCTTTCTAAAACCCTATTTCTAATCTCTCTGCCAGGGATGTTTATCCGGAGGTATAGATGCCGAGACATGTATAGATGCGGAAAACATAGACGCCGAAAGGTAGATGCTGAAAACATAGATGCCGAGACATGTATAGATGCCGAAACATTAAACCTGAAAGTGTAGATCTGGCAAAATATACATCCCGAAAGCATAGACTCCGATGTATAGACTCCCAAAGCCTGTAACAGATTCACAGAGACACACGGCAGGTAAAAGGAAGGGGTGGTGATACGAATGCTGTTCGCACGATCGAGGGCTTCCTTGAAGGAGCGATAGCAGATCACCTAGACATCAAGTTTTTGTGATCGACCGAGTAGGAGGGGATGGATGGAAAGGGGTGGTATGGTATGGTATGGTATGGTATGGTACGATATTCAGATTCGCTATTCACGCAGTCCTACCGTGAAGTCACCCCCGCAAGTCGGACTCACACAGAGCGATGCGATGGTCCGTGCAAAGAAAACAGACCCGTGCTGGGCTCACTCCGCCGTCGCCACCCAGATGCCGACGTTGCCTCTGTCGTCGACGCTCGTGTCGGGGCCCGTCCCCATGATTTTCAGCGCCCTGTTGAAGTACGGGTCCGTCACTCTCAACATCGGCCAGATCCATCTGCCCCGCCCCGGGCTCGATCGCGTGCTGTGGCTGTCGCCCGTGTTTCCGCTTTCGTTGTTGTCCGTGTTGCTCTCGTAGACCAGTATGCTGTAGCTCACCGTGACCCGGCTCAGGGGCGTCAGGCTGATCGACCTCACTTTGGGCCCGCCGAACGCGAAGTCGCTGCTTGCTTCCATCGTCAGGGAGAGGTTGAGGAAATGCATCGACGGGTTTTCTATCGTGTAGTGTACCGGGAGAGCCCCCGTGTCCGTCTTGATGCTTTCGGCCGTGCATAACACTCTGGGTTCCGGGGCTGGTATCGTCAAGTGGGGAACTGGTAAGAGTGTCGTTGTGGGCGTCGACTCGGGATCCTGCCTTCTCCACGTGATCGCCAGAGAGCAGTCCACGGCAGAGACTCGTCGGTCCTCCATTGAAAACCTGCGTGTGTCGAAGTGATGCACGGCGGTAGACAACCCGCGAGCTTCTATCACCGAAGAACTGTCGGATTGCCCTTGAACACCGTCCAATATGCATAGCATGTTGCTTGTGACTTTGTTGACCACTATCGCCGTGGACTCGATTGTCAATGCCTCGGACGCGAACGAGGCTATACGACTGGTCAAGCACCATCTATGCTTGATTCCTTGCGCTTGTGGGACATTCCCCTGAGTGTCGGTGGTCAAGGCCGGTAACGAGAAAAAATCTGGGTAGTCATCGGGGTGCAGACGAGGGCCAAAATCGTAGTTGGCTTCGAAAGGGCTGACGAACGGAACTTCGATGGTGAGAGTCTTCGAGAGAGCTGGTTCTGCCTCCAACGTCGACTCGAGTCGGTATGATGCCGTGATACCTAGGGTGTAGTTGGATGGCGTCGACGGAGCTACTAGTGCAAGAGAGTGCACCACAGACTTTGAAGATACAATCTCACCAAGTTCCAGACTTCCGTCGGGACTCTTTTCGACCTCTTCGCCCTGAACGTGCCACGATATAGCAACATCAGTACCGTCTTGGTCCAGCATCTTGGCTTGCAGCTTGACGGCCATTGCGTTCTCGTCCTCCTCGTTAGTCGTCTCGATCTGGAGTAGCACGTTCTCGTTGGTGAAGGTCTCCCTCATGTTCAGTATGCGGATTTGCATCTTCGGCGGTTTTGGTAGAATGGTGAGAGAGCTTTTCTGACTTCGATTTCGTTCAATGACACCTTGTTCCGACCCGAGAATCCAGCTCGATGCAACGATATCTGTCGGTTGAGTGTACAGATATTCAAGCGTTACGTTATCTCGAGCCAGTACAACAGATGCGCCAGTTGCCTTGAACAAATCTGCCTCCCGTAGAGGTATCTGAACGTTGTATACGTGGATTTGTCCTGGTCGAATATCCAAATCTGCAGTGCAATGCAGGCTTTTGGCCATAGGATGAGATGGGTCATGCTCCTCCTTGAGGTCTTTCAACTCTGTGAAACTGTTTTCCGAGGACTTGGCGTGCGAGATGAGGAGACTGCGAAAGTTGCTACCGAAGTGTATGCGTAATTCGGACAGAGAGAGCGGAGCGATCTTGTCCGACGCACCCAGCTTGACAACAATTTGAGCAGCGGCAGTTGATCCGACGTATCCCTCGCTTGATAGGAAAGCAAAACTCAGGTCCACTGATAAGACGTCAGAAAAGTGTCACCAAGTCTAAAAGAGACAGATCTGGCTCACCAGGCGAAAGTCTGGAGAAACTGTTGAGTGATACGAGTGTATCGTGGTCCGGATCGGAAGCCGATGCTAGACTCTGCATCAAGTCTATAGACTGATCTTGGTGGGTTTTAGTAAGATACACAAAACTCGAACAGGGTGCAGATAATTACCGTGGCATGAGAGCTCCCAGGCGAGCTCGAGCGCTAATCTCTTCTCATTGACCTCCAAAGCGCATCTGTACATTAATTGTGATATTTCGGTGGCCAGAGAGAGCCATCCATCTCTTCTCCAGTGCATATCGTCATATACCGGTCGCAGTGATTCCAACGCCTCGCCATATCTCCCAGCGCGGATCAGCTCACGAGAGAATTCAATTCTTAAAGAATGCGCAGTCCGTACCTGGCCTCTGCTGAAGAACTCGCTCTCAGCACGCTCTATCTGACTCTGAACATCAAGCAGATAGTCGTAGGTCGAAAGCCCTGAAGATGGAATTTCTTCATGAGGTTGAGGCACGAGATAGGTATCGTATGTTCTCGTGAGACGTGCGGCCTCGGCGGTGGAGATCTCTTCAGGAGGTAATCTGTCCTCAGTCGGGATCGTTTCGGCTTTCCTTCGCCTGGCCAAAACATGCTTGCTTACTATGCCCCACCAGTACCCTGGGTGGTGCAGATGATGGAATGGTAGCATCCGCTCCATGGCCGAGTATGCCTTCTCCGGGAGGGCGTATATCAGATTCGAAGAAGCATTCAGTGCATCTTCTTGACCAACAGATGAGTCAGGGGGACGAGAGATAGGGAGCTCGGCCATCTCGATGAGCTGAGCCATCATCTTAGCCCAACGAGCTTCCCAGGCTTCCCAGCCATAGCCATCCGAGCCCTTACCACGGCGGTCAATCAGATCTTTCATGCGATATTTGTAGTTGCTCCACGATTCGCTGGCGGAAGAAGTCATGCTTCGCCAGATCTGACATCTGAGGATACGAAAAGCGATGATATCACACAAGAGACGACAGTCATTCCATCGTGGTGACCAGCTGGGTGTTGTCTCCAAATCTCCCTCGGGATCGAAGAGTTCCTCCAAAGCAGACTCGTAGTGCCTTTGCGCAACATCCATTTCCTGGCGAAACTCGGCAAAAACAGCAAGCTTGAAGTCGTAGCGGACATTCCAGCCATGTAGAGTCAGAGCTTGGGAAGTAGCGCGGGCGGACGACGCAGGCGGTGCAGGTGCGTAACCACGACCCTTCTTGCGTCGAGCATGTTTGGTGAGATCTCGATAATATTCAACGCATATAGGTTGGAGAGTTACGAGAACCGTCGAGACAAAAGAGGGGAGTTCGGCATCAGGCGTGGACGTTGGGAGGAAAAACAGGCTTTTCGAGACATCGAGCGCGGTAGCCCTTCTGATGGCAGCGATGCGATCCTCGAGGTCCGAGGTGACGGCAAGCTTATCCTCACCAACAAGGACAACAGCAACGCGGGTCCTGAAGCCGGCTTTGGCTAGAGCGGTTTTTGTTGAATTGATGTCAGCCTTTATCTGGTTGTCCCTGAGTGTGTTTTGCGAGGGATCGGACTTGATGAAATAGAAGGTTAATATCACAGAAGGTAAGCGATTCTGGTGCTTTGCGAGCCAGAGAGGGGTCATCAAGCCATCGGGAAAGATGGGTGAGGTCGGTGAGAGCGGCGAGAGCGGCGAGTGTAGCTCAACAGCTGCAGGTTGAGCGGGAACAGGACTTTGAGGGGGAGACAAGTTTGGAGCAATAGGTTGAGGGGCCGCTTTACGAGGAGGGAAGCTCAAAGCCTAGCATGATGTCGTTAGCTTATTCAGAGACAGATGTTGAGCAAGTGTCCAGGCGGCTGCTTACCCGTCCAGAAGTGGCAACATTGAAGCCAATGAGACCCTGACGAGGTGCGAGGGCATGCTCACTCCAAGGCAAAGATGCGCCATCGGCTTTCAAGAAAGACTCGAGGATTTGGTGAGCGCGATGGCCTGACAGTGGGGGTAGATCGGAGTTGAAGATGAGCCCACTGCCCGATGGAGTGGCAGCAGCCGATGACTGACTCGAGTCGTCGGACTGAGGCAGACCAGAGAGAACAAGCAGGGGCAGGTTGTGAGCAATGTATGCTTCGGGATAGGCCTCCATGGTCGGAGAGGGTGACTGTCAACGCAACAAGCACACGCGAAGTACCAGGCCCGAGGATAATGGCTCTTTTATATATATTCCATATACCTCGCAAAGCCCATCAGGGTGTATGCAGTGCTAAGGACAGAGATTGATGAAGGTGCTGCTTAGTTACTGAAGGGGACAGCATGCTATTACACTAATATGAGCTCCGGTATAGCGAGAGGCCGAACCATTGTGATTATCGCAGACACACACAGTTTTCACGATTCGTAACGTACAACAATGACCGACTGCCCGGGTGGAAATGGTGGTCGACACGCACGCAGGCTCAATACAGACCTTAGGTGATCAAGAAGGTCTTGGCGCCTGACGTGCCACGACAAAGCACAAGCAGAACAGCGTCGGCCATCGGCCAACGGTGGTCATCGGTGATCGGCGTTTACAAGTACAGTGCAGTCCAACACAGCCAGGGCAGAGGGCGATGATGTGGGGATGGGGAAGATTGACGCGGACGGGGTGGTGATTGTTGCGTTGCATGTGCAATTCGTTCATTCCACTCCATTCCCTTCCGCTTCTCTGCACCGCGCCGTCGTTCGTTCTTTTGTGCTCACCATCGACTCATCACAGCCTGCGCAAACTCCGAACCGACCAGCAAGTGGTGACAGCGACCGCGGCGCGTCTCATCATCGGGATTGAACCACCCGCCTGAAACCACCCGCCCACCTCCAGTCTGCACCTCAGCTACTGCTGAGCACATCATCGCCGGACAATCGCATCTCATGCCACGTCTGTCTCGCACAGCACTCGTACACATCACGACGCGACAGGGGACGTAGACAGCCGACATGGCCACCCAGCAGAGCGTGGTCTTCGCAGAGACCATCCGCGCCATGAAACTGGCCATGCGAAGACACGACAACGGTCGGTTTGCTCCTCTCCTCTCTCTCTCTCTCCCTCCCTCTCCCTCTCCCTCCCCACTCAGCCCGTCGCAGAATCGCAGACAACGAACGACCCCCGTTCAGAGAACTGAGACAGTCTTGCTCACGCCATCTTCAACTCCAGACTCCGACTCGGATGAGTCCGTCCACCAGCCCACCAATCGCGGCAACAAGCTCAAGCGCAACGCCTCGAATGTCCGCGAGGGCCGGCTGGACATCACCGGCGGCCGCTCGTACAAGAGGGTGAGACTCGGACTGCTTCTTGGGTGAAACGGACGTGGCTCGCTGATGCACACCCTGCTGCAGAAAATCAACCACGCCGGCTACGACAGATACATCATCCAGCCTAACCCCCTTCGCTATGACAAGGACGGCGATCTCATCGACGACGAACACGACCCAGACGCCGCCGACCTGTCCGACTCTGACGACAACCCGTGGAACGGAACCAGACTGGAAGGTAGCCTCCTCCTCCTCCTCCTCCTCCTCCTCGTCCTCGTCCTCCTGCTCCTGCTCCTGCTCCTGCTTTCTCCGCGCATCCTCGCTGTCGTTCCCCCTGACTGACTCATCCTGCCAGAGCTACTCGCTCCTCTCACTGCCGCCTCCGAATTGGCAGACCACCCCTCCCTGTCCGTTCCCTTCACCGCCCACGCCTTGACCGAAATGGCCGAGAAAGCAAGAGAAACCCTGCATCGGGAGCGACAGGTTTTGTGGAGCATGAAGAAGCTGCTTTTCAGCTTCCGTGGTGATGATGCCTGGATGCCCGTCGGGAAGATGGAGGCCCCTCACGACCTACTGCTGCTCAACCCCAGTGCCTTTGACACTGCCACCCAATCGCTCACCAACGACACCGACACATCCATGATTGATACCGCTGCTTCGGTCGACGTTCCCTCCACCAGGCCTCCCACCGCGTTCCCCACCGCATCGTCTCCTGGTCCCGATGGCAGGCCGAGTGCTCAAGAGATGGCTGACAACGGTGTTGAATCGAACGACATGGCCGCGGACGAGTCCGAGGGCTCGGTTGCCAACAAAGAGACGGACACGAATGGTGCAACCCTCGAACACACGGGATCAGAGCATCCTTCGCAACTTGAGGACGCCACAACGGCTCAAGAAGACAGCGAGATGGCCAACGCCGACGCCACGGAACCGCCGAGTCACAATGAACAAGAGCCGCCTTCGCCCACGGAATCTGCTTCCAACCAGCCGCAGCATCGCATGACCACTCGCGCACGAGCTCGCACCCCAACCTCACCTGGACAGAACGCTTTACTGTCTCCATCACTGCTGCATTCGCCCTCACCCGCTCCGTCATCCATCCCACCCATCCACGGCTTCTTCAACGTCCCCTCCGTCGCCCTTCCCGACCGAGATTTTGGTCTGCCCGCCAACGAAGCCGAGGAGACCAGACGCCTCCTGATCCTGTTTGTGCAAAAGCAAGACCAGATCGTCCGCGAAGCCGAGCAGATGTTCGAAGGCCTGCTGAAGGCCGATCGGCTGAGGAAGGACGTCTACCGCTGGTCAAAGGCCGAGGCGCACGTGGGCGAGATGAGCGACGGCGAGGACTGGTACGACAAGGAAGAGTGGAAGCTAGACGCGGACCTGCTGAAGGGCAAGGAAGAGGAAGAGGTCGAGGAGGAAGGCCGCGGCAAAGGCAGGAGGAGACGCGGTGCCCAACACTGAAAAGAGAAGAACAGAATCACGGGGAAACGCCTTCCGCACACCTTTTTCGTGCAATTTCTCTCTTCTTCTGTGTCCATGACTCTTCCTGGATACCTCACTCCGACCTCGTCCTTAGTATAAGATACCCCAACCCCAACCTCAAGCAAATCCCAAAAACACAAGAAGCAATGATGCATGATCCATGATCCATGACCCACAACCAACTTTCACAAACCCTGATTCCAAATAAAAAGTGACGGATTCCTACAACTTCGACCTCCTCTTCTTGCTCCCCCCATCACCATCACCACCACCACCAGCCCTATCATCCCCGGTGCGATCCCCAGACGCAGCCCCACGGTCCAGATCCGTCGGCTCCGTGTCCGAGCTCTCGGCCTTGAGACTGACCGGATCGCCCAACATGGTCGCGTTCCCGCCGAGTTTATTCTCGGCCAGGGTTTTCAGTGATTTGTGACCACCCGCGGTGGGGGTTTGGTTGGTGTTTGGGTTTGGGTCGGAGTTTGGTTGTTTTTGTGCTTCGCTCTTCAGAGATATCGGGTCGCCGATCTTGGTTATGTTTTCGTTTGCGATTTGTTTCAGGGGTTTGGACTAAGAGGAAAAGAAAAAAAGAAGTGGGTTGGTTAATTTCCTTTTCATTTTCTTGTTCTCTTTCTTCTTTTTCTTCTTTTTTTTATTTCTTGGTTTTGCGGAGTGAGGGGGGAAAGGTATGAGTTTTTCTTTTGTTGTTGAGGGGGTTTTTTTTTTAGGTGTTCTGTGTTCTTGTAATGGTATATGCGTATGTGATTGTGATTGTGTGGTCGTATAGTCGTGTATTTGCATGTAGGGCTGTAATCATTCGAGTGGGAGGGTTCCACTTACGGGTGCCATTGTTGCCGGGTTTATATATACAGGTGGTAAAATCTCTGGATATGGCGGGGGTTGTACAGATTATGATGTATATCACCAGTGATTGTGTCGATGTGTTTCTTGCTGGAAGAGTGAAATGCAGGACTCGAGAAGGATAGTCTCGTCCGTCTTTCTTATTCGAGTGGGTGTTGTACTGTACGTAGAATCGATGACGTGAGCAAGACTGTCTCAGTTCTCTGAACGGGGGTCGTTCGTTGTCTGCGATTCTGCGACGGGCTGAGTGGG
>Ga0115856_100278_pt1 | contig 15763 bp, 18 predicted proteins | sample InSIn4gowninarea_FD_83870 | JGI IMG/M metagenome (GOLD analysis project Ga0115856, IMG submission 83870)
AGGCTTTACGCCTAACGTCGGCATACCCCTATGAAGGGGCATGTTTTCTTGATTCGGCACTTATCTCCCGCCTATAAGGCTAAGAGTTTTAGTAACGCCGAGAAGATAAAAATGAATAAACATATATAAAAGGGTGATACGGGTGTTAATAAATACAGCAGACTTATTTTTATTATTACAGTATATTATATTAGGATTTGTACAAGGTTTTACGGAACCAATTCCAATTTCCTCCAGTGGACATGTTGTTCTTGTTAAAGATTTATTCGGCATTTACACGACTGGTCTATCATTTGAAATCATTGTGAATTTCGGTTCTTTAATTGCTATTATCACTGTCTATCGAAATGATATTATTACATTAATTAAAGAAAATATCGCTTATCTTTTTCAACGCGAAAAAAAATATGCAAATAGCTTTCGATTTACTATTTACATACTTATTGCCACTATGATTACAGGTGTAATTGGAGTATCAATCGAGCAATTTATAAGTGACGAGCTAACAAAACCTATTTATGTTGGCATCTCACTTCTCGTTACAGCATTTTTCGTCTGGTTGATTCGTAATTTACAAGGAACTAAATCAGATCTAGATATTACTTTAAAAGATACAATTATTATCGGACTAGCCCAATCCCTTGCGCTTATCCCTGTTATTAGTCGCTCAGGAGCAACAATAGTAGCTACCATGCTACTTGGTTTGAAACGTGAAACAGCGATGCGATTTTCATTTTTACTATTTATACCCGTAACGGTCGGGATTAACATTTTATCTTATGACGACATTGTAAATGATCCGTTATTTTCAGCTAATATTATTCCATACACGCTAGCATTTATTACTGCTATTATCACGACATATTTTGCATTAAAATGGTTTATGAATGTCATGATTAAAGGAAAACTAATTATCTTCACGTATTACTGTCTAGTCGTAGGTACAGTTGTTATTATTTATCAATTATTCATTAGCTAATTCGTAACTTTCTGTTCATGCCGAGCTTTAGGAATATATAAAACAGTATATTTCAATCATATATTCACCTGTTATGTTAAATGCACGTAATCTCAAACCAAACCACCACAGTTGTCGAAATTCGCAAACACCGCTTGATATGTTTTAGAACTTAGGAATCCCGGTAAATCATATCAATGGTGTTATGCGAAAATTAAACCACTTGGATAAACATCACCAAAGTATGAATATTTAGGCGCTTAGAATGAACGATGCACTTAAAGGATTATTTTTTTTCGATAGCAACACGCCAAACTTCCGAAACCCTCTTCCAAGTACTCCCAAGTAAATAAATCAGTTCTTTCCTGCATAAATTGGTAATGAAGTGGTCGTGGATCATGATCATTTTGTAATTGAAACACCTCTCCTGATACCAAGTTGTCAAAGGTTTCTAAAATAAAAGGATGGCGGAATTCACCTTCAATTTCAAGAATTGGGTACCTCCATCATTATGACCTCCATATTTTAAATTTTCACTGTTAGTATAAAGAAGACTTGGTTCAGGAGGAGTTTTAAACTCCATCTGAACCTTAGTCGCACTTATTTCGAAGCTTGGCAAATAAACGGAACACAGGCTAAGAACGCCACGTCCTGTGGCAGCGTCTGTACCAGCTCGTCCTGTGCGTCGTAAGTGCAACATCACCTCTTCCTTCGCCTCTGCCTTCGCCTAACGGCTTGTCAGTCGGTGTGTTTTCTTGATTCGGCACTTATCTCCCGCATATAGAGGCGAGAGTTTTAGTAACGACGCGAAGATAACATAGTTTATTGTACGAAATCACAAGTATGGATTATGGTCTAGTAAGAAAATGATCCATATGATAATATGAAATGAATCAACTGATAAGAAAGGAAGGTTGAATTGAAAAATAATGAATTATATACATTTTTAAAACAATTTACTATTTTTAAAGATTTAAATGAATATGAAATGGAACCAATTATTGATTTTGCACAATCAAAGGATTATAAAATGGGACAAATTATTTTTATGCAAGATGATCCATTAAGAGATGTTTATTTTATACAGGCTGGAAAAGTAAAAATATATAAAACAGATTATGAAGGAAATGAACAAATAGTGAACGTATTACAAAAGGATGATATGTTTCCACATCAAGGTTTTTTTCGAAAAGGAAATTATCCTGCTCATGCAGAAGTATTAGAAGGTGCGACTTTAATCAATATTCCTATCATTTCTTTTGAAAACTTTTTATTAACCAACCCTGAAATTAGCATTAAAGTGTTTCGTGTTTTAAGTGAAATCATTATCGATTTACAAAAAAGACTAAAGGAAAAAATTCTATATAATGTATATGATCAAATTATTTTATTATTGTTACGCCTTTCGAAGAAAAATGGGGAACAAATTGACGAAGACCGATCTCGGTTAACAGTCCAACTAACAAATCGTGAATTAGCAAACATGATTGGGTCCAGTCGAGAAACAATTAGCAGAACTTTAACACAACTAAAAAAAGAAAATGTGATAACGACAGATGAAAATGGATATCTAATCGTTAATCACAATGCGTTGGAAGAAAAAATTCTCATGTGAATATTTTCTTTTTATTTGCAGACAAGAAGGTATAAATCCTTCCATTCTGCTCAATGAGTAAAATCTATTAGGACAGAAATTATTCATCGCTCTCAGATCTAGTAGTAGCACGTCCTACATGATGTATTTTCATTAATGGTACCGAGTATACTAACCTCCGCTAACAGGAGGTATAAATGCAACCGTATCGCCTGCTTTTACAATAGTATCTTCTTTGGAGTATTCTTCATTTACTGCTATCATTGCTCCATGCAGTAAATCTTCCATATTATACTTTGCTAAATACTGTTCTTTAATATCCTTTATGGAAATTTCATTTACGTCAATCGTTAATTTTTCACTTCCTACTTTTTCTTGTAATTGAGCGAAAAAAAGCAAGTCAATCAAAGCATATCCTCCTTTATTGGCAGCTCATTTTCATATGAGACACTTTCTTTTTGATTGCCTATCCACTTCGTCCCATCTTCCCAATGCTCCTTTTTCCAGATTGGAACAATTTCTTTAATCCGTTCAATTGCATAATGACTGGCTTTGAATGAAGCATCGCGATGAGCAGTCGAAACAGCAATAACGACAGCCACATCGGAAATATCTAAGCGTCCAATACGATGAGCAATTGCCACTTCTGCATCTGGCCACTTCTCTTTAATTTCGTCACCTATACGAGCAAGTTGTTTCTTAGCCATTGGGACATAAGCATCATACTCTAAAAAAAGCGTGCGCTTACCCAGAGTAAATTCTCTTGCAATTCCAATAAACGTACTAATCGCTCCCGCTTCTGGACGACGAATTACTTTTTCAATACAATCATTTACTTGAATCGGTTCATTTGTAATCCAATAATTTTCCATTATAATCTCATCAACTCACTTATGGAAGGTTATAATAAAAGGTTGATCCAACTAAAAAGTGAATCAACCTACTTGCTCTTAATCTGGAATTCCTAATGCAATTTTAGCATATCGGGACATATGTTCTTTCCCCCAAGGTGGATCCCAAACTATATTTACATCTATTTCTTTAATTTGTGGAATATCTGCAAGGACTCCTCTAACATCTGATTCAATATGTCCAGCTAAAGGACATCCCATTGATGTAAGTGTCATCGTAATTGTACATAAACCGTTCTCATCTAAATCAACATCATAAATTAATCCCATATTTACGATATCAATACCTAGTTCAGGGTCAATCACATTTTCTAATGCACCCATTATATTTTCTTTCAGAGCTTCGTCCATCAAAAATACCTCCTTAATAGGTTCTATTTATATTTAACCATATTTATTAAGTTTTTTGAAATGAATAGCAACAATATAATGGAATACTTCTTTTAAATTTTAAGTTTAATAAAGATTAAAACTCCGCACCACTCATCCTATCGAAAAAATATTGCACAACGTGGTATAATGCGCATTAACGGAATTTAATACCGGATTATAAATATTATGTAATTTTAAGTCCGACATATTTAACACCTAATCATGCATATAAAATTGATTTTACGTTATTAAGGTAAAATCGTTACCCTAATTTCATTTTTTCGGTTTTAGGGGCATGATTAAGACGGAATCGTTACTCTAAATTTCCGAACTGGAGTCAGTAAGCAACTTATCCTTTTCTACGGTTTGATATTTTTTGTCTCAAACTTACTAAATTTACTAAGTAACACTCAGAGTGTAATATATCCGTAGCAGTAGGATAACCACTACCCTATGTTACTGCATTTCAAATGTACAGTTCTGAAAGAAAGTTGCCTATTTTACAGATGCTTCTCAAACCACTTAGCTGTCTCTTCTATTGATAAACGACTTATATTATGCGTACGCCCTTTTTCGATAATAAATTGTAAATTTTCTGCTTTAGTATATTGATTTTCAATTTCTGTGTAAAAAGTTTCACTATATTGTACTGGAACGATAGGATCCTTTTCACCATGCCAAATAAATAAAGGTCGGTTTGCCAATTTTTCTGTATGTAAAGAGAGATCGAATTGTTCAAGTCTTTTCATAGTTTCAACCTTTTCTTCTTGCGTGATTTGTCTTTCATTTGCTTGATTAAACTTCTCAATTAATTTTTTTGCATGTGCCGTCATTAGAGGTGATCCCATTAATACGGCAGCAGCTTTCACCCAGCTATATGTCTTGAGAGCTCCATATGTTGTAATCCCTCCCATACTTGTTCCACCAATACCAATCTGTCCTGGTATTACTAAGTTTTCCGCTTCCAAATAACTTTTAATTTCATTTAATTCTTGAATATTTTGGATGACAATTTCCCAGAAAGCTAATTCCATCTCACTTTGTGAAGCATTTCCTCTTCTTTCCCCATGAAAAATGCTATCAGGAAGGATGACACGAAAGCCCTTTTCAGCTATTTTATATGCAATAGTTAAACTACTTTCTTTCTCTCCATTAAATCCATGATAGTATACAACTGTTGGTACGGATTCATTCATTTTTTCTGCTTGAACAACTGTTAAAACTGGTATGTTTTCTATAGAATTTTTATTTATTTGTATCATAGTCATTTCCTTTCAGATTACTTTATATTCTTATTATGAATGAATCATTGTTCATTTGTAAAGTACAATGACAATTTCTAGCTCTTGTATGGAGACACTGGAGAAATAAGTATAAATTTGCTAAAATAAGATTTAGATGAGGTGATTTTATTGAGGCAAAAACATTTAATTGCTATAGATCTCGATGGGACGCTGTTAAACAATGATAAGAAAATCTCGACAAATTCAAGTACTGTGTTAACTCATTTAATCGAACAAGGGCATATTGTCGTCATTGCGACTGGAAGATCTAATCGAATGAGTATTCTTTATTACAAAGAATTGGGACTTACAACTCCATTAATTAATTCCAATGGTGCTTTTTTGCATCATCCTCTTGACCATAGTTGGGGAAATTACCATACTCCGCTGAATCATAAAACTGCGATTGACATTGTAGATATATGTTATGAATTTCATTCAAGAAACATTGTCGCTGCCGTCCATGATTCTATTTATTTAGACCAATACGATAAAAACATTGAAAGCTTTTACGGACAAGGACATGAAAAACACGGTTCATTAATTGTTGGCAGTCTGAAAGAAAAATTAACAGAAAACCCTACACTAATGATGCTCTACCCTGATAAAAAACATGTTGAAACATTAACAAATACATTAAATAAATTTCATGCTGAAGTAATTGATCATCGTAATTGGGGGGGAACCTTTTCACATTATTGAGGTCATGAATAAACAGATGAATAAAGCAGAAGCATTAAAAAAAGTTGCAGATTACTATCATATCCCTAAAGAAAGAATTATTGCATTCGGTGACGAAGGAAATGATTTAGCAATGATTGATTATGCTGGTGTTGGAGTAGCAATGGGAAATGCAACTGATGCAGTCAAATCGATTGCTAACTATGTAACAGATACTAATGAAGAACATGGGGTCGCTACTTTTTTAGCTCATTATTTTAACATGACAAAACAACAACAGAACACGATTTAATTATCATCATTTACCATTCATAATGTAAAAAGATTATTCCATACTATTAGTGAACGTTTAACCGCGTTCACTATTTGCATATAAAGCCATTACTCATCCATGTAATAACGACACATTATCAGCTTATTTCACTCATTTTGTCATACAGTTGTTGAAAGGAGTCTATCATGCATCATAAACGAAAAAAACAAAATTCAGATGTAAAAATGCAGGAGTACTCCAAGAAATATGACGATCCACGAGAAACATTAAAATCTGATGTGAAGCGTAAACGTGAAGAAATTAAAAATAGCACATTAGGAGGATTTTAATTGGAAAAATCATTGTTCGAACAAGCAAAAGAAATGATGAATAATGTTACAAATAGCGAGAATGTACAAAGTCAAGACCGACAAGCTGTACAAAACGCTATTCAAGCTGCTTATCGTGAAGCAACTCCTGAAGAACAAACTCAGTTAAGACAACTGGAAAAACAGTTAAATGAGAAAATGCATTAACAGTAGGCTAATACCAGGTGAATCCCTCAACCGACTTGATACTATATAAATTCGTATTCATTTATAATAATGACAAGCGTTTTTATTTCCTACTAAGTGATAGGAGTATTGAACGAAGACCATTTCTTTTTGAAATGGTCTTTTTAATTAAAATATGTTACATTGAACATAAGTGACGATTATAGGAGGGGTACGAATGGGAGTTAGAGCTGAAGGAACACCAAATCCTAATGCATTAAAATTTACTACTGATAAATTAATTTTTGAAGGGTCTAATAGCATCTCCGTTATGCCAGGTGATACAAGTGAATATGAGATTTTAAACGACTTAATGAAGTTAGAAGGAGTAGATAATGTTTTCGGTTATCAAAATTTCATTACAGTTAATAAATTTTTCGATGTAGAATGGGATGATCTTGCAGACAAAGTTATTAAAATTATGGAAGAGTATGGATATTAATTCTTAATGAAATATCCTACTCTCCGCTAACGAACGATTTTTGTAATGAGGATGATAGACGACTAATTTGTCGTCTTTTATTTTACCTATGACTATTAGCCTCGTGACCATTGCTTCCCAATTTTCGAATTAAAGTTTTACAATTCATTCCTATTTAAGAAATTCTGATTTCATTGAATCTTTTTCATGATTCAGAAGGTTATGCTCCACTAGCGTTTGCCTTCCCTTAATATATATAGCATTTTACTATTCTTTAAAACACGTGAGATCAACATGACCAACAATCTAAACAATGAGTTTAGAATAAAACCCATTAAAAGAACCGAACAACTATTCAAATTCTACCTGAATAATCGTTCGGATTGCTTTATGTCAGAAGGACACTTTTCCTATCATTGTTTTGCTGCTAATTCACGTTTTTTCTGTTTTCTACTTAAAATGATAACCCCTACGATAAACACGATAAATATACTCGCTACAAGCAAGATGAACCCCCAGTTAAAGCCCGTATTTGGCTGGGCGACAAATACTTCTGCTGATTCACGTTCCATTCCAATTAAAAATTCTCCATTTTCATTTTGTCGAATGGTATCATCATGAAATAATCCTCTTAATTGCAAATCTGCATTAAGATCTGAAATCGTAACGACTCCAGATTCACTACTATTATTAATTGCAACCCAAACAGTTGTCCCATCTAACGTCCGTTTAAATAAACTTAATTCATCATCAACTGCAATATGTTCCATATCCCCATACACTAAGGCTGGAAACTGATCGCGCAGGGCTGACATTTGTTCAAATACTTGTTTAATGTCTGGGTCTGCACTTGTAAAATTAACGAAATATTGATTTTCCGGAAATCCAGGCCCATACATTGGCACTTCAGACCCTTGATAAATAATCGGTACACCTGGTGTCAAATACATATATGCCAATGCAAGTGTCCATGTCATTACAGCATTACGCTCATTTTCTGCAAAATTATTTGAAAAACGAGCAGTATTCATATTATCCACATAAATTAAATCACGGAAACTATGCTCGCCATTTTCAAAAAGATGTGAAACAGGTACATCGGGAAATGTAAATACTTCATTTATTTTTTCAGACAACGATTTATTAGCGATCGCATCAATATTTTCAATAGCATATAAATCGGCTACATCTTCATTTTCTTGTAATGTTGTTGCAATAATATGAAAGTAAGGATCTATCTGCTTTAGTTCTGTCGTTAACTTTTCTAAAAAGAAAGGAGATGCTTGATCTGCCGCATGTAATTTAAACCCGTCAATATCCACTTCATTTACCCAGAACATCGCTACATCTAATAAGTATTCTTGTACTTCTTCATTTTCTTGATTAAACACATATATATCTTCAAGCCATGTTGTCGCTTCAATTGGTTCCACTTCATTTTCTTTAAACCATACTTGTTGATCTACCTCTTCGATAAGCGGGCTCGTTTTTGCCACATAGTTTGTTACTAATTCTAACATTACTTTCATGCCTCTGTTATGTGCTTCTTTTACTAATTCTTTTACATCGTCCATCGTACCGAATTCTTCTTCTACTGCATAAAAATCTTCAATCCAGTAACCATGATAGCCTCTTTCAGCATTTTCCATAATTGGTGAAAGGGAAATAGTAGTAAACCCATGTTCTTGAAGCGTATCTAGCATCATTGTTATTCCTTTTATATCCCCACCGTTATATGTTAGCGGATTATTGACATCAACTTGTTCACTAGGGGCTTGTCTTCCATTGTTAAAACGGTCGACTAATATATCATAAATAATCTCTTCTGGAAGAGTTGATTGATTTTCAGCATTCACTTTTAGTGGGAATTGACTAAAAAGCAATAGTGGAATGATGAACAATAAAATGAATAACCTTTTCATAATATGCACTCCGAATCATTTAATTTATTATTGATAGTTAGAAAACTAGGCATTCGCCAAGCTTTATGCGAATGCCTTAGTTACACTTACGACGTGCAGGACGCACTAGTACGGACGGTGTCACAGGACGTGACGCTTTTAGCCAGTGAGCAAATCTTTACGGTGGGACGAGTAATCGCCGTCCCAGTAAGAAAGAATTTTATACTTCCTTACTGCTGAAAAAGACTATCCTACCAAAAGGACAGCCTTTAAATTGCAGAATTAAAAGAGTTGAACTCCCAAAGGTAAACGACCAAATCCTAAAATAATTGCTATAAGGGCTACGATAACGAATTGAATCCACCATGATTTTGTTGGTTTTTCTTTTTTCGTCTTAACTGTGATCATTTCCATCGTAACAATCACCCAAATTCCTGCAAGAACCTTTAAGATTAATTCTCCCGTCCAATTGCTATAATTAGAGAATAGGCTCCCTCCAGAATATAAAATGAGTAAGTAATCTAGTCGTAAAATCATATGTAGAATTTTCCCTGGCTTCATATTCCCTTGTTTATAAAATGCTGTTACAACAAACAATAAAATAAAAGCTAAAACCCAAGCTGTAATATGTAAATGAATCAATCTATGTTCCCCTTCCTTTTCTTAGATTTTATAAGAATATTTCCTTAATGTTACACGTTTGCATTATACCACGTACCTAAAGCAAATTCATTTAAAATATCTCTTAACATAGTAGAATCGAATTTTTTTTACAACAAGTTTGACTAAATAGTGAAGCATACATGAGTGGAAAAAGATTTTTAGTTAATTTCTACAGAAAGACTGTTATACTAAAAAGAACAAACTATTACGGAGGGATAATATGGTACATACGACGGAAAGTATTATTCAACAAACCGAAACATATGGAGCAAATAATTATTCACCGCTTCCAATAGTCGTGCATCAAGCAAAAGGTATCTGGGTAGAAGATCCTGAAGGAAATCGATATATGGATTTACTCAGTGCCTATTCTGCTGTTAACCAAGGACATTGTCATCCAAAAATAATTGCGGCATTAAAGGAACAAGCCGAGAAAGTAACCTTAACATCTAGAGCTTTTCATAATGATCAACTTGGACCTTGGTATGAAAAAATTTGTAAACTAACAAATAAAGAAATGGCACTACCGATGAACACTGGTGCAGAAGCTGTTGAAACAGCGATTAAAACGGCAAGACGTTGGGCATATGATGTAAAAGGTGTTGCAGAAAATAAAGCAGAGATTATTGCTTGTACCGATAATTTCCATGGTAGAACAATGACAGCTGTATCTTTATCTTCTGAACCAGACAATAAACGCGGATTTGACCCACTCCTTCCAGGCTTTAAACTGATTCCATTCGGAGATGTGGAAGCCTTACGTAATGCAATAACGGAAAACACAGCTGGATTCCTTTTTGAGCCAATCCAAGGGGAAGCAGGTGTCAATATTCCACCAGAAGGATTTTTAAAAGAGGCAAATGATATTTGTAAAGAAAATAATGTCTTGTTTATTGCTGATGAAATTCAAGCAGGCCTAGGTCGTAGTGGCAAATTTTTAGCATGCGACTGGGAAAACGTCGAGCCTGACATTATTATTTTAGGTAAAGCACTGGGTGGTGGAGTATTTCCTATTTCATGTGTTGTTGCAAACAAAGATATTCTTGGCGTTTTTGAACCTGGATCACATGGCTCTACTTTTGGTGGAAATCCATTAGCTTGTGCCGTCTCTGTTGCTGCACTCGATGTGATTATTGACGAAAAGTTACCAGAACGTTCACAAGAACTAGGTGACTATTTTAAGAAGGAATTACAAAAAATTAACCATCCAACGATAAAAGAAGTTCGTGGAAAAGGGTTATTCATTGGGATGGAACTTAACGAGCAAGCACGTCCATTCTGTGAAGCCTTAAAAGATAAAGGTCTTTTATGTAAAGAAACACATGAAAATGTCATTCGATTTGCACCACCATTAATTATCGAAAAAGATGAAATTGATTGGGCATTAGAAAAAATAAATGAAGTATTTGCTTATCATAGCTAGTGACTATTATCATTATTCGGCAAGGCATAGATCTCAGTTGAGTTACTAACATATAGTATTAGATGGAATAAGACAAATGGAGGATGAAGATGAGAAAAAAAATACTTGTTGCCAATCGTTTAGAAAAAAAAGCGCTAGATATATTGACAGAAAAATATGATATAGCATTCGTTTCTACTTCTTCTCCAACAGCGGATGAAGACATCAAAAAGGTCATCGCAGAAGTAGAAGGAATTATCGGATTTGGATTAGAAGTGAATGATGAGTTGTTAGAATTAGCTCCTAAGTTGAAAATCGTTAGTAATGTATCTGTTGGATATAATAATTTAGATATCGAGGCATTAACGAAGCGAAATATTATGGCAACGAACACACCAGATGTGTTAAATGAGACGGTTGCGGATGCGATGTTTGGACTATTACTCGCTACTGCAAGAAGGATTCCAGAGTTAGATCAATATGTAAAAACTCGTCAATGGAAAGCTGATTTAACGGAGGATTATTACGGAGTTGATGTCCATCATAAAACACTCGGAATTATTGGTATGGGAAGAATCGGACTTGCAATTGCTCACCGTGCTCATCATGGTTTTCATATGGACATTTTATATCATAGTCGTTCAAAAAAACCTGAAGCTGAGGAAAAAGTAAATGCGAGTTATCGACAGTTAGATGATTTATTGAAAGAATCCGATTATGTACTTTTAATCACACCCTTAACGAATGAAACAGAAAAAATGCTTACATTAAGAGAATTTCAACTGATGAAAGATACTGCTATTTTTATTAATGCGTCTAGGGGAAAAACAATTGTTGAGAAAGATTTAATTACTGCCCTACAAACGAAAGAGATTGCTGCCGCTGGACTTGATGTATTTGAAAAAGAACCTATCGAAGAAGATAATCCATTACTAGATATGCCAAATGTCGTAACATTACCACATATTGGTTCATCTACATATGAAACAGAACTTAAAATGTCAAAACTCGCTTGCAAAAACTTACTCGCTGGATTAAACGGTGAAAAACCACCAACCTTAATTAATGAAGAAGTATGGAAAGGATGATCTAGAGGGTGTGCAACTTTTTATAAAGTAAATTAGTGATAGGGATATAGTGTTCGAATACTTTATGTAAAGCCACATATACAAATTACATAAAATCTTAATTACTTTTGGATGAAAGTTAGACAATTTTATTTTAACCACAGAGCAAATCCGAACGAATCATCACATTTCAATAAAATTTTATTCGTTCGGATTTTCTTCTTTCTATTTTTATACAACTTAGTGAACTATATAAGTAAAGTGCGACATACTAGACGTAGAACTTTTCGGTAGTTACTGAAAAACTTTGAGTCAATATCTAAACTAGCTATTATCCCATCGCAGTCTGAATATGCTCCGCTTTCACCACAGGCATAAGCGCGACATCTGTTCAAGTTCCCTTTGGTCACTTTCACAGTGTCTTCTTTACCGTGGGCGGCTGCCCGAGCCTATTACAGGCTAACGCCTTCCATAGTCTCAAGCTAGGCCTGTCTTCCCACAGGAGTCTACGCATATTCAGCCTGCTTGGAATCAAATGAATCATTTAAATAGAAAACGTTCCTTTTCAGTACCAAGTTTCAGAAACCTTGAAACTCTTGCTGATTCTAAACCGTGACACGTAACCCTGTTTATTTTGCATCTATTCTGTGTAGGATTCAAGTTATCGTTTTATAATCCTATTCCTAAGGGAGAAACTTTTACCTCAAATTAACTGTGCTTACTACATAACTTACTAATCGCCACTTAGAGCGAAGGAAATATACGGAGACTTCTGCGGGAGGACAGGCCTAGGAGAGACACCGTAATGAGCGTAAGCGTTTTAAAAGGAAGGCCAACTAAAATCGCCCTTTGCGGGCAACGTCGGCATACCCCTTGCCGGGGCAAGGCTCACCAGCCGCCCGCGAAAAGCGCAGTATATTTCCGCAGCGGAACGTTATCGCCACCCAAAGGTTATGTCGCACTTTACTTCAACTACGCATTCCGTTTCATTTTCATCAAAAAAATGTTATGATTTTATTCTGAAAAATGTGCGTGTTTATAAAAAAGCTTGATTTCTCTCATTCTGTTATAACGCTTTTTCAACCGCTTCTTTAATTCGGTCTGGTGTAAATGGTTTTACAATAAAATCTTGTGCCCCTGCTTGGATTGCTTCTAAAACCATACCTTGTTGCCCCATCGCAGAACACATAATAATTTTTACATCTTTATCTGTTTTTCTAATCTCTTTTACAGCATCTGTTCCAGACATCTCTGGCATTGTAATGTCCATTGTAATAATATCCGGATCTAAATCATTGTTTTGATCCACTGCCTCTAGTCCATTCGCTGCTTCTCCAACAACTTCATGTCCTAATTTAGTCAGTATATCCTTTAACTGCATCCTCATAAAAGCTGCATCATCTGTTATTAAAACTTTAGCCATATTTTCTTCACCCTTTATACTAGTACGATTTTTCTACCTAATAGTAAACTATTTAATGTTACAATTCAAATGAATACTTGTTTTAAAATAATGTACACATTATTTTAATCCTGTTCCTTTTCTAAACTTTGCTATTTCAATAGAAATCTTGTTTTACTATAGCCTTCTTTTGTTTTCGTTACTTCGAGCATTGCTGGAAAAATCGTTTTTAGTTCCTCCACATGTGAAATGACACCAATCATTCGGCCAGTCTGTTGTAAACTGATAAGTGCATCGATCGATTTATGAAGGGATTCCTCATCTAATGAACCAAATCCTTCATCGATAAACATCGTATCCACCCGAATGCTACCTTGAAAACTTTGGATGACATCAGACATTCCGAGCGCAAGACAGAGAGAGGCAATAAACTTCTCTCCTCCAGATAATGTTTTTACATCACGAGTTTGCCCTGTATATGCATCATAGACATCGATTGCCAGTCCACTTTGTCTCCCATGTGTTTCTTGGCGATTACTACGAATTAAATAAAACTGTCCATTCGTTAACGTTTTAAATCGCTCATTCGCTGCTGCGGTAATTTGATCTAAATAGTCAATTTGTAAATAACGTTCAAACGATATTTTTTTCATATTTTGCCCACGTAATACGTCATATAAATCTGAGATAACTGCTAACTCTTTTTCTAATGATGCAATTGTCGATTGCACGTTTCCAATGCTTTCTTTTATCGTCATTGCTTTCGTCTTCGTCTGTTTAGATGCATTTAATCGTTCAAAAGCTGATTCATATGCTATTTTTAAGTCGTTTACCTTTTTTTCCAATTTTCCAATATTTGCTTTTTCTTTTCCTGTAAGCTCTGCCGTTAATTCCTCTATTTGTTTATTTAAAGTGATGATTTGTTGTTTATACTGTTCAATTTGTTGCTCGAGATTTTCTCTAGCTTCGGCAGACAGTTTAGCTTGTTTGTATAATTGCTCTGTTTCAAAGGAAGCATCGATTAATTTTCTGGTAAAATCTGTTTCCATTTTTGCTACAATATTCGACAGTTTTACAAGTTCTTTTTTGCCATTTTCCACATTCAGTTCAGCTGTTGTTTTGTCTTTATCTGTTTGTTGTAACTGTTCTTGGATCTTTTTCCACTGTTTCTCTAAATTGTTTTTTACTGTTTCTGTCTCTGTAATTTTCGTTTGTAAACTTCGTAAATCCTGAATGTCTTCAGGTATTTGGCGTAATCGCTCTTGAAACGTTGCATCTAAACGATTAAATTCCGTCTGATTTTCGGATAATTCTTTTTCAAATTGTTCTTTTTTCACTCTAGCTTGTTTGATGTCTGTTTCCAATTTTTCACGTTCTGTTTTATTTGATGTAATTTTATCTGCTAATTTATCAAGCTCGGTAATTTCATGATTTAATTTTTTGCCATGTTTGAGAATGATGTTCGTTTCTTCGGCAAGATTCTCTAAAGCAACGTCATAATGAGCCACTTCTTCCGCCTGATTTTTTAACTGGTTATTCAGAGAACGATAATCGACTAAAACAGATTGATATATGTCACGTTTCTTTTCTAAATCGGCTTTTGCCTTATCTAATACTTCTTTGGAAATAGCGTCAGTCCCAAATCCTGCTTTTTCTGGATGGGATGTACTACCACAAACTGGACAAGCATCGCCATCATGCATATGACTCGCCATTATTGCTGCTTGATTTTGTATCCAACTCGCTTCACATGTTTGATAATAAGTGTCTGCCTGTTTAAAAATCCGTTCATTTTCTGTTAATTTTGCTGCCACTTGCTCATACTGCTTCCTTAATTTTAAATAATTATCAAACACTTTGTACTGCGTGCGTAATTGATGACGTTCCTCCTGTTTCTTTGTACGTTCACTTATTTTTGCTTCTTTTTCTAAAATTGCTTTTTTCAAATTTTCCGTTTCTTGCTCTTTCGTCGTAATGGATGTCGTTATCTCCGACAAATCGTTCGTCAAGCTCGTAATCGTTTTTGTTAATATCTCCAATGTTTGTTTCGTTTCATCGATTGCTTTTACAGTCGGTAAAAATTGAGTAAAACGCTCTACATCTCTTTTTAGCTTATCGCGCTCAGTTTCACGCTTTTCTTCCTCTAGATACGCCTGGTGAACTTGAGTATATTTTGTTTTGGCGTTTTCAAATTGTTCCACCGCCTTGTGGACATATCGCTCTTGCTCTTTACATTCTTGACGGCGTTCGACTAATTGACGTTCGTATGGTTCTAGTTGCAGCGCTCGTTCCGCCATCGAT
>Ga0115856_100433_pt1 | contig 15718 bp, 5 predicted proteins | sample InSIn4gowninarea_FD_83870 | JGI IMG/M metagenome (GOLD analysis project Ga0115856, IMG submission 83870)
ACTAGGTGGTTCGGTGGGTAGAAGTGGTGAAATAATGAAAAAAATTTACCCTGCCCTAGAAATTATACAAAATGCCTATGATCCAATTACTAGTTATGTAAAAGTTAATCAATAACGAATGTAAAAGTAAAACGAAAATGCGTGTAAACATTATATGAGAAATGAACTGGGGAAAAAGTTAGTCAAATTTATATGAAAAATGTGAAAACGATAGAAAAATTGGGGCATCTGAAAATGGAAAATTAGTACATGAAAAAACAGAAGACAAATATAGAAGTATATATCAATGGAAATATTAAATAAATGACTGGAAAAAGGTCATGTAAAAATGGCAATGTAATATGAGAAACATGTTGTTGTTGTCTTGTCCATCATGGAAGAAATGGTTGCCAGAGCCTCCTAGGAGGTTGGATTGGTCCGGATGGACAGAAGTAAAATGACAAAATAAGCTGTTGAAAACTTGTCACATCGGTCTTACTAATGCAGACACAGAGATGAGGATGACATTTTCCAAAGATGAGAAATATGAGTTTTCAGAATATCTAAGTAGTTCTTAGTATATAAAGTCTTCTTGTTAACTTGACTGACTTGTAAACCTTGTAAATTTGATATTATTTATTAATTATCAATTCTATAATATGATAAATTGATAACATTAGATACTCTTTAATAAATGCTGTTTGCCAATAGATATAACAACTAGTTCTTACGTTTTGCCATTTCCTTATTGTGAATAACCTGTGTGTTGCTCTAAAAGCAAATATATACAACACTCTTATTAAAATTGTTTTTAGTAGGAGTAAGCAATGCAGACTGTCATTAATTAATTTCAACATATTTTCAACAAAAGCCATCACAAACTGCACAACAAAAGGTAAGGAATGTCTGTTATCTTTTTACTTAGATTTAATATCTAAGTAAACTAGATCTTTTTTCCCCTTACAAATTTGTGTTTATCATCACTGTTCCTCAACAGAAATTTGAAGTCCAATGCTTGATTATTAAAAAAAATATTCAATTATTAAAATTAAAAAAATATTTTACATATTTGTATAAATATTGTTAATAAAAAACTGTTTATGAAGGGGAAAAATAAATATTCAAATATGTAAACAACAGTAACAAAAAATTACAGTTGTTGGCATTCAAACTTACTTGAGCAAATATTCCCTTTGCACTGATTCCAAAATCATTTCACAATAAATCATCATAAAGAAATGAAATAACTTTTTTTGATGCACTTGGATTGATTTTTTACTTTATCTTTTATTTCATTATCTTGTTTTAATGCCTTTACATAATGGGTTGTGATTGACAGTAATTAACATAATTGCTTCAATAATACAACTCATACTTGAAATGAGATCTTGGTTTAAGAAGTTAATGTAAAACACTCAAGTACAGATTTAGCAAACCATGTCCTTAACAAAACTTTCATAGTTCAAGGAAATCATAAATTTAGGAAGTCATAATTGAGTTTATACTTATTTGTGGTACTCTTTTTTTGGCATTTTTAAATGTACAAGAACAATTCTTTTAAATTAAGAATGTACAATAGAGATTCACTTTTTTAAAGTAAAATTTCTATAATAATATTAAAGAAATTCTGACACAAAGTTTACATTCATTTAAATTTCATAAGCATTAATTTTATATATAAATATTTTTTTATTACTTTTCCACATCTTCAAAGTCTACAGATCCTTGAAAAACAGGCCTGGAATTACTTATTGTATCCCTAGTAGATACAGCTTCAGTCTTCACATCAGATTCTTCATTTTTTAAATCATCGAATAAATCTTCACTAGGATCTGAAAATAGGATACTCAGCTTTCACGTAACCATTTTATTAACATTAAAAATTATGTTTATAAAATTATAATTGATAAATTGCACATAATTGTAAGAATTTTGGAATAGATGCTAACTTCTGATGACACAAAAACCGTAGTTTTGAACCAAATTACACAACACTTACATAGTGTTTTTCCCTTAACAGTAAATAAAAAAGTAGGAAGAAATAAGTAATAAACTAATATAATTATGAGAAAAAGCATAATAGCTTGAAAAATTTAATATTTTCTTTTTTACCAATTTATACTTCATAAACATGAGTGCAAGTTGCGAGATGCAATCAAGACGTAAAATAAATGCAGTATTTACACTTCCATACATAGTACACTTAAACTTTGTTTGCTTTCCTGCATTAAGTAACAATTGCAAGAAAGCAATATTTACAAGCAATCCAATAGTTTAATACAATTATATAGGCCATATATTATAAGTAACATAACGTCTTGTTATTGCCTAAACTTCATAAGGCTGATAAAACTTTCAAGCCCAAGAAATAAAATTTATACTTTATCACATACCATCATTATAGAATATTATAAAGAATTCAAGAAAACTTGACGTTTTATTTTCAAGTGCTTGATCTGACTCAAGTGCTTGCTGTTTTGACAAAGGGTATATAAACAGGATTGGCACACCTGAGAGCAGACTTTATTGTAGAATATGTTTCATTGGAGGGCAGTTTGACATTTAAAAAAAACATGTTTTTTCCAAGCAAAATATCTTTACTAAAAAAACATGCACACTAATATATTTTGTGGCAAAGGTTTGGCAATTCGAGTGATATATATATTGGTGTCTATGCATATTTCTAAAAGAATAACTAGTTTTCTGAAAATAAAAATTCATTTCAGGAAGAAAAAAGATTGCTTTTGAATAAGGAGCTCACACATTTTCATCATACAGAGTTATCTTAAATTTTCTGTGATTTTGAAGTTATTTTCTCTAAGTCCCTTGCATTTTTTATGACTTTTTTCTTCTGTAGCCCTGTTTCTGCCACTTATAAGCCACCTGTTTTTAATTGCCTCTGAAAATCTATGTACAAATCCAGTTATGCATATACAAGAAACAGTGAATATCTGCCGAATGGCGTTCTGTGATTGGTGTCTTGCCTTTGTCATGCGCAAATTTTCTGCGTGCGCTCCGATCGTGTTTCGTTTTCAGAACCCATTTTTTGTGTATGCATAACACGTCCGTTTTTGGACATATCGGTACCGTTCCAACGCTATTTAGGGTTTTCGCATGTGCTGAACATTTTGCAACCGGAAAAAGTAGTTGTTGCCATTTGAAATTTTCGAGTTTCTGTAACTATAACCGTAACCGTGAGAACCACTGTGTTGCCATCACACAGAATACGTTCAAATAACTATATTTGTAATCGCATCTCGATCAGTTAACTCGTACGGACGCTAGAAGTGCAAAAGTATGCGAAGTTTCTTTTAGACTACCCTGTATTATTTAAATATTATATTTTATGTTTATTATTATATTTATTTTATATTTTTATATAATATTTTTTTCTTAGCCTCCATGAAAACTTCGATTCTAATCCTAACGCATATAGTTTTTGAAAATGGTAAATCCTAAACAAACCCTTGAAATACTCACCTTCGAGATTAAGAATATTCAAACGAAGAAACAAGCGTCCTTGCGTAATTTTCTAGAATACCATTAACAACCGAAAGTTGTGTTACAGAATCCTGAATGATCGAATCTAAAGTAGTAAAGATTTGAGGAAGAAAGCTTTTCTATGCGGACTTAAGTTTGAAGGCGGAGCTGGAGATTTGAAGAGAAGTCTAGGACTTTACTCCCTCAGATTCATGCATCTTTAAGGAGTCCGCGCCGCTTTCTCATATTTTATTATCGCGTTTGGCTGCTGGGCACGTCGCAAATTTCAGCAGTCCTTTCCATGTTGCCTGAAGCCTGGATGCAAAGTTAATTTTCTTTAAGGATTCAGAGCAAGAGGAAAAAGTGTGCGGTGTTTGAGGTTTATTTTCTGATCGTGGGGCTTGATTTCCCACAGATTTGTATTCATAATCGAAAAAGTGTTTTCTTATATTTCGAAAGTGGCGCGTAAGAAAGACATTGGCACAAATTTACAATTAATCACGTCTAACTGATTTATAGTCTACAAGAGTCATCGAATTTTTTCTTTAATTATTTACTCTTTAATGATGTTTAGCACTCACGTTGTGAGTTAAAAAGATGTAATATTAATTTTTAAATCAAACTCTTTGCTCGCTACACGCACTTTGAAAACCAAACGCTTTATAGTACAGTGAATTAAATAACAAAGTTCTAACAATGATGGCAATGCTCTATTGAAACAATGAATCATTTATACATTTTGCTAATTATTTAGCTTTATGAACTAATTAAGTTATATTCTTCACAAATCTTTTTTTATATGGAAGTAAAAGGTATGACCTTTAAGCTGTATATTTTTAAAGCGACCATCTTAATTTTTTTACAACAAAAATTGGTTTTGGAAAGGAAAAGACATTTTTAAAAAATACAATAGTATTAATTAAAGTGAGATTGATAAAGGGACTTTGTAACGCTAACTAATGTCTTTATCTATCTTGGAGGAAAAAATTGAGTAGTTCTTAAATGACCTCTTGATTGTAATACTCTTTATCTCGGTTTGATCTCCTAACATTTCTGTATAAGTGAGCGAAAAATCATATTTCTGTGTTTTTCAGTTTTTACTATGTGAGCCAAACAACAGGGATCCTCGAAAATTTTTTCGAATGGAGCCATGAAAAATAAGTTATGTTCTGCAACGATACCTAAAACTAAGGCTTCTGAATTTGTTATATTGTTACAAAATGGGGCATTAATTTTAGTAGGAGGAACATTTGAGGTTGATGATGAAGCTGATGTGGATGTGTCCATCATACGATATTCAATGTTTCTCTCCAAATGTTTCTTCCATGCTGTTCCCAATGTTTTTTTTTCTAAAATTGACCGTTCTTGTTCCTCTTTCCCCGTTTTTGTTTTCTTTTCCTCCCTTCTTAAATTAGATAGATTTTCCATAAAAATAAAATAAAATACAATACAAAATAAATAACAGCCATGGCGAAAAGCAAAGCAGGTGAAATTAAGAGTGCGGAGGTGTGAGGAGGTGAAGAGAATCCAAAGGTTGATGTTGAAGCTAATCACCTGCTAAAACAGTTGGATAGTTGATAGGGAAGGCTGAAAGGAGTCGTCTGCTGGTTCAAGGGGAAATGTAAAAAGAAAGCGTTGTTTAGATAATTTTTCTGACCGCAACCCCCTACCTACACATGGCTGAAAATTTTAATGCAGATTTGCATCGATCTCAGGAATGATGTTTTTCAGTTCTGAAAAGGCGGAAAACTGCCATGTCTGAATAAAAAGACAGATTGATGTATATCGTTGGTTTCCAGCTCCAACTGCAACAAAATTTTTCTCTGTCTCTAAATCTTATTTGTTAAAATTCCAAAATTCTTTCCCAATAAAATTTCAAACTATAAACTATTAAAATGCTGATAACGAAATGTAAAGTCAATTGCAAGCCTATTCGATTCAGAAATTTGCGAAATCGGTTCCCGCTTCGACGAGTATGGATGCCGGTAATGGTTTGGCACCAACATTAAACAATTAGTCCCGGTCGAATTATCCCTAAGGTGCAGAAATTAAACGGGTTGAACTAAATGTCAGAGCGTCAACCACTCAGCTAGGGGTTTTTCTATTCAAAAATTAATTGGTCAGAACCAACATATTGGTACAAACATGAGGTCAGAAACTTGGAAGTCTGGTATCCTATATATCTGTAACATTTCAAGTCTTTCGGATATAAAAAACGGGAGATTAGAATTATCCTCGTGATTAAACACCAATCTACAAACAATGTGCAGTTAAACTCGCTTAATTGAATATCGTTAAAGGAATATCCCGCATTATATATATAAAATTATATAGAGGTGTCCGGAAAACTCACGTGCTTTTTTGTTTACTGTTTCTTCTTATTGTTTTGATGTCCGGGAAACTCACATGCTTTTTTGTTTACTGTTTCTTCTTATTGTTTTGATTCAAAACATCCAAACGTTGTTTCAAGTAGTTATCAAAATGGGGAGACCAAGTAAGTATGGAAGCGAAGAAGAAAGAAAGAAAGCCGACGCAAGGCGGAAAGCAGAAAAACGTCGTTCAGAAACAATTGAAGAGAGAAATTCTAGGCTTGGAAGTAAAGCAGAATATAAAAGGCGCAAAGCGGAAGAATTAGGACCATTGGGACGCCACCAAAACCAAGTAGCAAAATTTCAGGAAAAAATCAAGGAAAGCTTACAAGATGAGACCGTTATACGCCAACATCACATTGGGACTATGGATAACAAATGCGATCACTGTGGAGCTAAATATTTTAAAGCGGAAAAAATCAACTGAAAGTTTGTAAGATGTTGCCGAAACAACAAAGTAAAGTTGGATCTTGCTCAGTATCATCCAAGGCTAGAAGAGCTAATGACCAGTGATGATCCAACTAGCCAAGCATTCAGAAACAACATCCGTGCGCTCAATAGTTCTTTTGCATTTGCATCTATGGGAGCAGATCTCTCTCTCCCCAAAGGAGCCGGCCCGTTTTGCTATAGGATTCACGGTCAAATTTCAAATATTTCAATAGGTAAGAGTTAGCGGTTTTTGATTAGCCGGCCGCTACCCGCCCTCCCCAGAGGGTCGGGGCAAGATGCAGAGACGCGTCCACGTCGCTTGCCCTGGGTAACTTTTCAAATAGGGCATTGGAAAGTTAGCTGAGATCTCTGCGGCAAACATTTGAAACTGCGTAGACCGTTACAACGGGCTGATTTTACTTGTAATGTAATAAAATTTCAATGTACCAAACCGTAGTCATTAGCTTCTTTGTTAAATTTCCCGGTTAATGGAATATCATGTTTCAAGTTATCCCGCATATAGAAATAATTTTTACCAATGACATCGATCTTATTCCATTTCTCAAACTTCTTTTCAAAATTTGTTTTCATGAAATACCATTTTTATCGTAAAATAACTGAATGTGTCTTTTAAGGTAATTTTCTCACTTTACAGAAAGTATGCAATCGCAGAAAATGGCTACTTCTTGCTACGTAAATGAAATATTTCCATTCAGTAATGTTGTTTTCCTTTGCTCCCTCCTTCGCATCGTTCTACTTACGTATCTTTGGGTAAAAATGAAGCGTATGCATTTCAATTGTATTACACAATCTAATTTATAAAACAGGACATCAAAAAACAGACTAGCTTTATTCACAGTATAGTTAACGGTCTAAAATATTCGAATTCCTTCGCAAGAAATAAGTAATATTTTAATTAGTATTTTCCAAAAATTAAGGGCAATGCATTCTACAATAAAATACCTCGTTTTAAATTAAATTTAAAACGAGGTATTTTATTTTAATTAAAGGTAAATAAAAGGTATCTAAGTTTTTAATTAAAGTATTCTTACTTTCAATTAATATACAGGTAATTATAATAGTTTAAATATGCCTACAATTAGTAATTTTATGTCCTATTGTTATTTCCATTCATTAATTATTCTATTTAATAATTGTTTCTCAGTTTATTTGTGATTTGATACATTGTGAGCGTGTAAATGTGGCCCCGGATAATAAAATATCCCGCTTATTAGAATAATTTTTCATGGGAAACTGGCTATTCCATCAAGCGGGCTCGACTGTATCTAAAAAGGGAAATTGAATAAAACTTTTAATTAAAAAATGCATAAACTTTTATTTAGATTAATGATTTCAGCGTTAGTCTTCTCTTAAGAGCTTGAGCTGTTTCATTGACATTAATTGTTACACATTTGCATATCAAGCTGCGGGCATTAAATATGTTAAACAAACGGTACATCTATGATGAATATGTGTGTGTGTATTGTCATTGATGAGACCTGAGGGCCTTTCGATAGGCATGGTACAATTATCTGCTAGTTCCAGCGTTATTTTGCAAATGATTGATTTTGATGTCGCATTAGCATTGTGACAAAGCCTAAATAGGTGCAAAAATAAAAAAGGTGTCTTTTGATGAAAACCATCACAAGAAGTAAAAATGAATGGAAAAAATGAAGCAAAAATGAAGAAAATGAAGCAAAATCAGGCTTCATTACTCAACGCGATGTTGGTTGTTACTTGACATATATCTTAAGAACAGTGGAATTAACCGATTATTTTATTACTAATAACTAGTTAGTATTAACACTAACTAAATAAAGATAATAAAACGTTATAACCGGAATCAGTAAATAAGTTTCAAGTATCACATGAACCGGTTATTACTAATAACCAAAGAATAATACTATTATCAGTACAGTAAAACCTGTGTAAGTTGACCACTTGCGGTGCCACACTCTTGTGGTCAACTTAGACAGGTGGTGGACTTATAAAGGGCGATAATAAATTTACTTTTTTTTACTATTCATACCATATCATTTTCCCCATGAAAATTTTGCTTATTGATGAGGTTTCAAAATAATATTATATTACCATGCATATTTCTAACATTTTATAAAAGAAAAGATTAACTACAAAAATAAATTAAAAGTTTTGGATCGATTTTAATACTACACTATTTATTTTTTTAAAAATCAATCAATCATATACAGCCAATTAGTGAGTCTTAAATTATTCTGGTTGTTACACATAGTTAAAAAACATTAAAAAAAACTTAAGACACATACACATTACAAATTTTTAAAATTACGTTCATGATTTACATCACCTATTTGCTGAAAAAATCTCTATTGTTGTAGTCTGACGCTGGTTTTTAGACTTTACACCTATCACTAAACTAAAAACATTTCACAGAGTAGAATTACTCTTTCACCCTTTTAAAGAAATTCTAGATAAACAGAAAAGAAAATAAATAAAAAAGAAAATTTAATGGAGAGTTACTACTTTTTTTATATTCTTGATTTCTTAACTTTTTGAATGGTCAACTTATAAAGGGTTTCGATGGGCATTTTATAATAGTTCTGGTCAAATTTGAATAATTTCAGTGGTCAAGATACAAGATAGACAGGTGGTCAGGTTACAAAGGGTTTATCTTCTATTTTTGCATAGTATAAATTTGGTTCCAGACAACCGAGGTCAACATAGACTGGTGGTCAACTTACAAGGGTGGTCAACTTTGCAGGTTTCACTGTATAATAATTTTTAACTTCTTTAAATTTATATTTCTGTGACGAATGCGCATATTTTCAAGCGTCAGTTTCTCAATATTGTGCAAACATGTAATAGCTTTTCCAGTCGCATATTATAAAAATTACGATAGAGTTAGACTTCAATAAATTATGCTTAAATAATCATGATGTCCAGATTTCTTTTTTTGATTATTTATACTTAAAATATGCTTAACGTTTAGTGTAATTAGTGCAGGTTATCTTATTTATAAAACATGTACATTATTAAGAACAGGAGGATAATTGTAATTGGATTGGTTACTTTAACCGTCACAAAATATGGCTTGGAAGTAAACCTGCTTGTATCCAACATGTTATACATTCATATATGCTTGTCATGTGAGAAATATTTACTTCAAAGGAATTTAAATGTTCATTTATTTAGAGTTCTTCCTCAATTACGAAATAATTTATTCAATATGAAAAAACTCATTGTAAACTCGTTTATAACAAACTACCTAAGACTACTTGTTTTTATTAGGAACTCGTTCATAACAAACCACCTAGGACTACTTGTTAAATTAAATTTACCGCAAGAAAAGTGGTCTAAAGAATTTTTCAGCAATAAATGAATTCTTCATTTATAATAAGGTAAAAAATACGTTAGTAATACTAAACTAAAAGCTAAGGTAAGAAAGCACAAATAACATTAAAACGGGGAACAGAACAGTTGTTTCGATATAGGTTGGATTCGAAATGCGTTCCCCAGCAACCATGAAATCATGCTTCTAGAAGTTTTATAGGCAGTTATGCTTAGAAGAAGCGTTTTATGCATTTATAATATACTGTATTTTTTAACGTGCATAACTGATGTATTTTTCCTATGGACATTTCATCATCCTTGTATCCCATTTCTAGGTGTCCCTGTCTGTAATCAGCTTATCAGAGGCCTTACTTATTGCATATCTTGGTTACAAGGTAAGTGTTGTTTTGCACATGTACAACTAAGTTTAAATTTTAACACATTATTCCATCCGCTATCCACTTCTCTAAAATATTAATAATATTTATGTAAGGATAATTCACTTTCATATTTCTCTATCAAAAAGGTAACTTTTTTATTGACCATAAATAGAGATTATATGAAAATTAAGGATTCGTGTTTTGAGCACTGAAGTAACAGTTTGCCGCGTGGAGTTCAGCAAATCATAACTGTATAAGGCGTAATAAACTTTGTTCTAAAGCAAACACTGCTACAGCACTAGCTGCGAGCAAACCTAACAGAACATCGAATAATCAATTGAATACCAAAACAGTTACGGTTTTTACAAGTATTTTCCAGACGATAAAATAATTGAACTTGTTTACATCTCAGATAATTTTTCGTAGAAGATGTTATGGTTCAAATTTAACGTTTCAGTTCAGCAGACGATATTCTACCACCAGTTTAGTAACGCTATTCATTTAGATTGTAATATTTCTTTCTTTTCGATAACACCTTGAAGTTAATACACCACATGTTAATGCAGTCACAATTCATTAAATTAGATTTGAAATACTCTCAAACCTGTTTTTGTGTGGTGAATAGGGACCACATAAAAAATCGTATACAAAAAAGAGTCTCACAAAACTTCATGAGTAGCTATAAAAAGTAATTTTCGTAACAGAATTTAAAAAAATATTTTTTTATGCGGTGAATAGGGACCGCATAAAAAATTCTCACTTAGAAAATAATTGAAAAGCCTACGAAATAACTAAGAATTGAACTGGAAAAAGGACGTATGTACAAAACACAAAAAAAAAACCATAAAAGAGCAGACAGCTGTTTCGGAGTCAAAGCCGAACTTCGTCCTCAGTGCAGAGCCAAAATCGAAAAGAAGGATCCGAGGCTTAAATACGGAATATAAGAACCTTATAATACAAAGGTTTTCATTCTTATCTTAATGGTACAGGAATGTGAAAACTCTTTCAAGGACATAAATTAATATTAGATTAAAAAATGTCGCCAATTATCGCATTAGCAAAAAGTTAACTCAGCGACCTAACGAGACAGGCAAGCCGTTTCAGAAAAACCCGAACTATCATGATGCAGATATCCTTTAATGTGTATTTGCAATCAATGCATTTTTGCTTTGCTACGAAAGAATTCCATCGCAATATTCTATTGCACATTTCATCTATTTACATGGAAATCCTCGTGCATTCATCAATTCAGTTATGTTATTATACTTGTAGAATTCTGTACATATGTAATGTGATGAAATACATATCGAAAATAGCAAAAACCAAATCGCCGATAAAACCTACTAATTTCTTTTGATAATTTCGTCAATTATGTTCCTATTTGTGATTGAAGTTTTCATATATCGCGTAAAAAAATCGCACAAATAAAAATTCGCACAAAAACAGGTTTGAGTGTATACTAATCAGCATATTATACTGTATTAAGCTCAAATTATTTTGATTTGTTTTCACCTTGGAATGAAATTTGATCAAAATATTAACTTAGCTGTTAAATAAGGTAAACAAACGTTTCTGCCAATCATATGTAACTCAAATCTTTAAATAACACGTACACTTTTCTGTTTTTACGCGATTTTCTCCAAAAAAATTTCTTTTGCTATAGATTAAATCTTACCTTATTTCCGATAAATGAAAATGATTTTAACAATTAGTTGAAAATGCTTTGTAAAGAAAAAAATGAATTTAAGTATTAAAAGTTATTACAAAATGTTAATTGATAAAAATAAAATTTAAATCTATAGAAAATATTTCATTCCTATTATCTTCCGAAAAAAAAAAAGACTTATGAATTCTGTTAACAGAAGATCAGTGGTTGTGAGTATTAATAAAACAACATTTGTGTATGCTAATTCAATTTATTAAGAACATTCATCACCCCTTCTTCTGAAGAAGTTTCGAAACTCAGATTGTTACAGTGTATTCCTCCGAGTCAAAACTGGAAAAATTAAATGGTAGAATTCTGGATTGCATAAAAAATAACCCCAGTACAACAATGCCTTCAAAATCTTTCTATTCCAAAAAACGTTACTCCGAATTACGTAAATATTTGCAATTCTTCTTATTGAAGATTAAAAAAATATGTTTACCACTGGTATTACAACGCCCACAAATCCAGCTGCCAACGTCCTAACGCATCACGTATTAAATCAACTTCCCTTCTAAAACGGATCAAACCTACCGATCCGTGTAAAAGAATCATCTCTGGAATTGATGTGAATGGTTACGACGTTGACTTTCTGCCATATTCTGGGACATTCGAAATCCAATAAAGATGTTCCTTCCATCTCATCAAGAGATCATAAATTGTTCGATAATTCAAGCTCATACACGCGAAAGCTGATCACACAAAGGTCTATTGGCCCCAGTCAAGTGAAGACTTGGCCGTTGCCAGATCCAAAGATTATTAGAGGCGCTCGGCGCTGTTTATTAACTAAAGTGATGAGAAATGAGTTGATTGTCCATGATGAGAACTGAATTGATTGCTTGAACATATGAGTCTTCATTATGGGAACTTACAGCATATTTGACGCTGGAATTGTTGTAATCTGTAATATTGGCGAATGGGTTCTTGAGATTTTTCGTTGAAATTAAATTTGTGAGACAGCGTATTTACTTACTAAATATGTTCTTGTTTAATTTGTGTTAGGTCAAGTTCATTTAACTTAAAATCGTTTTCAATTTAATTGCTTTCGTAAAAATATAATATTTACTTTATTTTTATTACTTTCGACTTTGTTAAATGGACCAATGAAGACCTGATTCGAGGAAAATATGCTCATTTTTTTACTGTAAATTTTTAGTATACGTTTAAATAATCTTTATTGTTAGAAATCATGGATTGAATTGGCTTCAACAAGCAGGAAATGAAAGCAAAATTATTGGGTTTTAGTAGATTTTGTTAGACTATAATTTATTTAACCCATACATGAATTATGAATTAAAACAAATAATAGTTTAAGTTTTAAGAATAGATCAAAATTACATTTAATGTAATATCTTCCATGTCTATTTTTAATGTATGATTAGGTGTTAAGCCTTAATATCTTCCAACTGTCCAAAGTCTTATTTCAGTCTTTCCACAAAAGTACATTCTTTCAAGCATGTGTTGCAAGCAAAGAAAGAGCAAAGACTCTTTGTTTATTGTATTTTATTTATTTGTTTATTTGCTTACTTTAAAAATAATTTGCTTTATTTTCAGATACAAAATGGACTTAATATTTATAAAAGAAATATATAATTAAATATCAAATATATATACAACAAAATCAACGTCAGTCAGTGTAGAAAGAACATCTTCTACACCTTCTACATTTTGTAGTAAAAATATTTTAAGAGTACCGGAAATGCGTATGAATTTCTAGTGACCTGGTAGGCGACGGGAGTACGTCATGTCCTTGAACACATTTTTAAAGAGTCATGCAGTATGTGGACGAGCGTTGTCATGCGGAGAAATGGCACCTGAGCGACATCATATCATGGGCAGTACAACCAGCGTTAAAATGTCGTTCATGTAACTGCGATCCGTCATAGGCCTTGAAGGACGACTACAGGTGATCGTGTGTTCCAAAAAGCCGCTCCCCACACTGTCACACTTTGTGTGCCACATTTTTTTTTGTTACTGTTACTTTAAAAAGTTTAACACCGAAAATGCAGGGCGCGAAAAAGCGGAAATAATGTGGGGAAAAAATTTCCCAAGACTCACATGTAAGATTCTCAGATGTATGTGATAGTTTATTCAGCAGAAAATGAAAACTGTGACTATACATTTGTATTGGACATAAAATTGGCAAAGTAAATAGAACTTCTCTGTCTTTATAATTTAGTCTACTGCTTTTCCCACCGTACATATACTACTAATAATACATGTTCGTATAAAAGTTTTTTTGCAATATCACCCCAACCCTGGATACATCCAGGGCCCGCTAGATCACTTTCTGTTTACCGGGCCGGATCACGCAGTTTGTGACGTCACTGTAGTAATCTGACAGTTACGAAGAGTTATGCTTTATATGTTTGTATAATTCCTCAAATTCAATATAATATTTCACATTTTGTAATTAAGACGACATAAAAAAGTACTTTTTTCAGTTACAAAATATTGAATCAACTGCTACTATATAAAAAATTTGAATTGCAACTGTGCAGAAAACTACATAATTTCAGTTTACTCTTGCATTACTTGTCCGATTTTATTATTATTATTATATACCTACAGGGCTTTTTGAAATATACATTTTAATATTCAGCAGTTTAGATTTAAAATATTTATTTTCACTTTAAATAACATTTAATCCGTTTCTATAAGATATAACATGACTTGTACACTAAAACATAACGCACATATATATATATATATTTATTGGTTATAAAATAATAACAGAAACAAAATTCATTTATACATATATTAAAAATGCTTTTAATTTGAAAATTTCTTCAATTATAGGGCCATACATGTCATACAAACTGGCCATACATGTAGAAATACATATATTATATTGAGCAAATGTCCATTGAAAATATAGAAAACTTTTAGGCTTAAGAAATAGGCTTAAGCGATCATGGCGAAAATTATTAACATTCTTTTATTACTGTAATATTTTTATGTATGTGAAAGTAAACATTCACTCACCTGAAAACATCTGTACAATAGCCTTATATTAAGTTGAAACTGAGCATCTTATCGTGCACAAATTATGAAATAAAGACAAAAACAAACACTTCGAAAGAAGTTCACTATACGCTTTCAATGGCGGAGACGTCACAGCAGTTGCGTGATCTGGCCCGGTAGAAAGAAGTGATCAAGAAAGCCCTGATACATCGCGCCATTGGAAAAATCGCGTACTTTTCTTGTCGTCAGACGTGTGCGATACAACAAGTAGCTACTGTACTTCAGTATTTCTGACTGCTACTTTTATTCATTACTTAAAATAATGAATGTTTCTTATTTTAGTTGATTCGTTCATAGATTTGTTTTGAAACCTGAGCATCTTAATGATTATTTCTCATCCGTGTAGCTATTATTTTTAACTGTTTCAGATTTCTCGCGCAAATGTTCTCTTTCGGTTTTACTACGTATCAGCTGTGAAAGGGCCACGTTCACGAATGTATTCATGCGTTTGACTAATACACCATTTATCATTGTCGAAATCATTCGTTCGATTTTAATGGGCAATTACTCTAAAATTCATGTGTGAAAGTTGTTCTCCGCATAGGAGAGTATCCCATATGGATGTGATATACTGTTATTTAAAATTATAGATTTAATTTCCATTAACACTTTAGATATTTTAATATAAAGATTTCTGCGTTTCTCAGAAACAGTTTCAAGTACGTACGTTCCATCGCTCTGCAAAATGCAAGGGAAAAATCATTACACATTGTAAACTGACCGACAAGAATTCTGTTTTAATTGACTGATCAGAGTTGTCATCGTTGGATCATTATCAGAATCAAACGGTTACTCTAAATACATTTCAAGTTGTATATGAATTGAGATTTTAATGTGTAAAGTGAAAAATAACAGACTATGCTTAAGAAACACTGGTAACCTGCACGGGCTTGAAACTTGAGGTCCGCCCGAACCCGATCATTTTTTAATTTCACCTGCTTTGCTTTTCGCCATGGCTGTTATTTATTTTGTATTGTATTTTATTTTATTTTTATGGAAAATCTATCTAATTTAAGAAGGGAGGAAAAGAAAACAAAAACGGG
>Ga0115856_100435_pt1 | contig 15708 bp, 14 predicted proteins | sample InSIn4gowninarea_FD_83870 | JGI IMG/M metagenome (GOLD analysis project Ga0115856, IMG submission 83870)
ATAGTGCGTTTGAATGTGGTTTCCACTCATTTTTAGGACAAAATAGAACACAGTTTAGTGTTTCATTCTTTATCTTTGGTCTTCTATTTCTTTTATTTGATTTAGAGATCTTACTGGTATACCCATACAGTGTTAGTAGTTACACCAACGATATTTATGGTTTAGTGGTTATGATGGTCTTTTTCGTGTTATTGACTTTAGGGTTTATATTTGAATTAGGTAAAAATGCGCTTACCATTGATAGTCGGCAAACATCTTCCTATAGTAATAATGATACAACAACACCAGTTACATGTATTGATGATCGGCAAACATCTTCCTATAGTAATAATGATACAACAACACCCGTTACACGTATTGATGATATTGTAATCTTACAGAGCTCTATGCTACCTGATTTAGTAGACATATTAAATACTATTGTAAATACTCTACCTGGTGGTGAAGATTTATACGAAAAAGCTATCAAAGCAGCTACGGATCTTGCAGCTGTACCTGAAACTATTAAGGAAATTGCTGCGGGTGAGGAGCAGAAAATACAGGAAGCTTATGAAGCTGTTACAAACTGTAATAATACAGGGTCTTCCCCTGAAGATGTCAAGGCTGGCCTTGACTCAGCTAAAGCATTACTTGATTCAGGTAAGGATGAATTGAAAGAATCTGTAGAGGTTGCAAAGGAAATTTATGAAGATAGAAATTAATCATTAAATTTAAACCATGATAAAATTTTATAAAAACCAATTAACCTTAAAGCAGCCTTTCTCTTATGTTTTACACAGCGGTACAAACCCTTTTATATTAAAAAGCGTTGTTATTTACATAACTGTTCACCATCTGGATATGTATTATTACGAGAGCTTTATTTCTATGTACGAGAGCTTTATTTATATGTACAACAGCATTAGTAATGGGTTTTATTTACCTAGCTTCTATTTTAAACCACATGATATACATCCTCTTATAAAAAATACTTATGATTTATGAATTAGTATGCAAAATACTAAATTAAATATAATAAAACCGCTAGTTGAGATCAACAATATTATGGTAGAATCTACTAAATTAGTAAGATTTCCTTAATTTGATCATTTAGTACATTTACGGGTTAACTTAGATTATTCTCATTCAATACATAGACTTATATCACTTTTAATAGTACCATTTATTATAATTATAGGTGTCAATGTGCACGATATTATAGGTATTATTGTTAAAAAATTAAATGTATTTAGTTTTGTTAATTCATTAATAAAAAAATTAAATGTATTTAGTTTTGTTAATTCATTAATAAAAAAATTAAATGTATTTAATCGTTTTGTTAATTCATTAATAAAAAGATGCTCTTCTTATTTTTATGATCCCGTCAGGGATAATGTACCTAGTAACTAGGAAAATAAAAAAAAACATCTCGTTCTTTTAACAATAGCTCTAATAAGCGTAGGTTGTATAATAGTGGTTCAGATGAAGATGAACAAAATAATAACCCCGACAAGAGACCTAATGTAAAATTCACTGAACAAACTCCTTTTTCTATAAATACAAGAGATCTTCCTATAATGCTCGGTAATGTAAGAGATAGCATTATAAACTTTAGGTCCATGAATACTACAAATCGTATATATGGTACATATATGGTACACAATTCTATTAATAGACTTGGTACTATGCGTCAAGTTATGCACTATATAGATGATAATAGAGATCAGCGAGTTACTATATCGGGTAATAGAATTGTACCCCTAGGTTTTTTATTATCTAATGATGTAATTCATTTTTTTGCTCATCCCTTACGGACAAGTATATATACAATTAGATGGCCAGGAATGTTTGCTTTTTTTGATGCACTTAACCATATTATGTCAACACATTAAGCAAGCTTCAGCAGAAATAATTTACCTGTAGGAACTCCTCATAGTTCGTGAAATCCTCACAGTAATAATACTCCTATTAATGTTTTATATGTTATTTCTTTGTTGGAAAGTTTGGATCCATCTCTTTTGTTGCAATAAAACGCAGCTTACTTATTATTTAAGGTTTAGAATTTTTATTAAATAATTGTCTTTTTACAATCAACTTTTTATAAAATATATTTTGTGTACCATTTGTATTACATATTACAAAATAGTATAAAAAATCCCAGTAGATCATTTTAGATTTATCTGGAAAATGGCCTTGTAGACTTCTGTTTACACAGCTATTTAAGGGAGAAGACTAGACTTATTTCTAAGTAAAGCCCTTTTTTTTACAGAAAAAATGAAAAATAAATAGAAAAATCATAAAAGGGGATAAGCTCAATTAACTATAAACTCATACTTGATTTGTTTTAAACAAAAGCATAAAGAACTCTTATTATTTATTTTATAAACTTGTGATACAAATGTAATTTATCTTAATTTTATTATAATTAATGCATTTAAGAGAATAGTAGGGAAGTCCAGTGATTTAAATATAGCTTTTTAAAAAGCGAGGTACAAGCTTGGGTAATTCACAGAAATTAAAATGATAAAAACTTTTAGTATTTTATTATTATTATGAAATAAAAAGCCTTAATTAATCTTTATTTTAGTTAAATATTACATACAGGACCCGGCTTACTTGTATCCAAGTAATATATCTTTATTGTCTTTATAAATTTATTTTAAATACAAATTATGCTACTGATTCTAGTAGATCTTATAGCAAATTAAATAAAAATTAGCTTGGGAAAAGGGTAAAATTTGCATTTTCTACATAGCATTATTTTAACTAAAACAATAGTGTTATATGTTACCAAAATATTAATTTTTATTGGCATTTCTTTATGTTATGAACTTAGACATATCTCGCTAAAAATTTATTTTTGTATCTATTAGATATAAAGCTTTTTTTTTTTAGAGTTATTTATTTTTGTAATGATATGACGTAATAATTAGTAATTTGTTTTTTCCATATAAACATGTGATAAAAATATAGATAAGCAGATATAGTACAATTATTACTATATAATACAATTTAAAATAGGGTATAGCTTTATTTTTTGTATTAAGACTTTTTTAATCATCTTATATAAATTCCATATTTAACGGTTAAATAGTTGTATATTTAACCATTTTATCCTAATACTTTCGAAAGAATAGTTTCGACAAAATAATTTTATACTTGTAGTAAAATCCCATACTTATACATGACAACTTTTTTATATATTCTTAATATTTTATATTACAAATATATTTTTAATTATGTCGGGATTAAAATGGGATGATGATGATATAATATTAATTATAATATCTCCTATATTATTAGGGGTGGTATCCTTTGTTATAGTATTGTCATGATACTTTGGATATAGAGAAAGTTACTATCAGTTGTGGGAGGATAAAAATCATTTGAATGATATTATGATTAACATGATTCGAATATACTTTTTATTTATTCCGTTACTTATATTATTGTTTATCTACGCTAATTTCGTGAGCTTGGAAGGATTGTCTTAATATCATTTTTCTACTTATTTTCTCATAAAAACCCAAAACTTTCTCTCATGAAGATTTAAAATACCTCTATCATATTTAACCATTTTATCCTAATACTTCCGAAAGAATAGTTTCGAAAAAATAATTTTATACTTGTAGTAAAAAACAATATTTATATATGTTTAAATATCAAACAATATTAAGCCCTCTTGACCAATTTGAAATAAGAAATTTATTCAGCATAGATACACCATTATTAGCAAACATGAACTTATCTATAACTAATATAGGGCTATACATGACTATAGCTGCTTTCATAGCTTTCTATTTTAGTATTTTAGCTACTAACCACTCGAAAATTACTCCAAACAAATGATCTTTAAGTCAAGAAACATTATATGCTACTATTCATAGCATAGTTGTAAACCAAATTAACAATAAAAGCGGTCAAGCTTACTTTCCATTTATGTATGCATTGTTTATCTTCATCTTAATAAACAATCTAATAGGAATGGTTAAAAGGAGCCTACATATATATATTATCCAAACATTTAGCTTAACTAATTTAAAAAACAAAATAATCAGACTATATTCTTCAAATACTTCTAATTACCCTAGATATAATCTTAATAACACTTATTATCTTAATCCTTATTATATCACAGGTCTTGTAGATGCAGAGGGTTGTTTTACAACATCTATCTATAAAGATTGTAGAATGAAAACAGGATGACAAGTTAAACCTATATTTCAACTTAATTTACATAAAAAAGAGATAAAAATCTTAGAAGCTGTACAAAAAACATGGGGTGTAGGTAAAATATATAAACATGGTCAAGATTCATTTATGTATCGTGTTAGCTCTTTAAAGAATTTAAGAGTAATAACAAATCATTTCGATAATTATCCTTTAATAACTCAAAAATTAGCAGATTACCTGTTATTTAAACAATCTATTGATTTAATACAGAAAAAGTTACATCTAACTGAACAAGGTTTACTAAAATTAGTTGGTATAAAATCTGTATTAAACAGGGGTTTATCTGAAAAATTTAAAGAAACATTTCCTAATATGATACGAGTAGTAAGACAAAAGGTTGATATTTCAGAAATAAAAGATGTTTATTGACTCATAGGGTTTGTTGAAGGGGAAGGATCTTTTATGGTTATTATTCAAGAATCTAAAAGCAAAAAAACAACAGACAACATAGGTTTAAGATTTGTAATAACTCAACATTCTAAGGATTCAGTATTATTTGATAATATTTCAAATTATTTAGGTTGTGGGAAATGTTATTTTAGCCGTAATGAAGTAAATTTAATTGTTTCAACTTTTTCTGACATAAATAATAAAATTATATCTTTATTTAATAAATATCCCTTACTAGGAACTAAAAAGGAAGATTACCTAGATTTTTGTAAAGTAGCCGAGTTAATAAAATCTAAAGATCATTTAACAAAGCAGGGTATAGAAAATATAAAAAGAATTAAAAGTAATATGAATAGTAAAAGAATACATTCTTAACTAAACATCTTAGATATAAAATAGTCTAACCCAAATATTTTGTTTTTAATTACGCTTTATTATTATGGATAATATTATACGTAAAATTTTACTATATGCTGAAAACTTCTAATGCTTTAGATACGATCATTAATAATAAATTTGACAATATTTGTATTATTTATTATATTTAAAAGACGTAACAACTCTAAAGATAAAACAATGAACAATCAGCAGGAAACCAACAGATACTACTAATACTTTAGACAAAGAATAGTATATACTAGAGGGATCCTCAGAGACTACACGTAAAAGGCTGCTCATATTACTAAATAAAGCAGTCAAGATATAGTCCGACTTGATATGTCTATATGTCTATCAAGAAGTCCTTATAGTTTCGCATCAACATCTCATTTTATTTTAACATTCTCACTTAGCTTTACGGTTGTATTAGGTGCAACAGTATTAGGATTTAAAGAGCATGGATTAAAATTCTTTTCTTTATTTGTTCCAGCTGGTTGTCCTTTAGGATTATTACCTTTATTAGTTATTATCGAGACCATAAACGGAAGTTAGGAAACTTCAAATTGTGGTAAAGAGCCAAACTCCGGGGAAGCCCTAAAACTCTAATAACCAAGGATGTTTAGGAAACTTTATGTCTGGCCCCATTAATGCCTGGGGGTATGGTAATATCATTAGAGATGATCGAAAGAGAAATGGGTAATCGCGGATCTAAATCAAATAATGAATTATTTGTAAAAGAGCAACGAGTAGACGGTTTTTCAGTATTGTCTTCAATACTGTAAGGTGTACTCTAGTCGCCATGAAAGTGGTATTTGAGTAGAATTAAGTAACTCAAATTGAAAGATTCTGTATTAGTTTTTGACCTGACCTGGTCTAGCAGAGCAACAGATAATTTTGTTTATATAAACGGGTTTGAAATAATTTCCTCTGTAATCTATTTACTAGCTGCAACCTGACTCCGGATAAGTATAAATCTGTGGTAAAGAAGAGTCGGTCTAATGGTATACTATTAAGTAGACCGGCTTCGATCTTAATAAGTACTTACATTTTAAAAAGCAAAAGAACTCTGTCTACATCATCTGAAAGATTACCTGATAGAGTCTATATTAATGCTGATCAGGACAAAGAATTAATCGTTAGTGAAAATAAAGGACGAGCGGGTATTTATCGTTGAGTACACAGAGAATCAGGTAAAAGTTATATAGGTTCTTCAAATAAGTTGAATATTAGATTTAAACAATATTTTAATTATAATCATATATCATACCCTAAACGGAATATGGCCATTTATAAGGCACTATTAAAACATGGTTATGCGGAGTTTAGATTAGAAATTTTAGAATATTGCTCTGCCGATATGTTACTTAAAAGAGAGCAATACTACTTTGATAAATGTAAACCCGAATATAATATATTAAAAACTGCTGGATCTCCATTAGGTTACAGACATAGTGAAGCAGCTAAAAAATTAATAGGTATAGCTTCTAAAGATAGAAAAGTGTCATAATCAAGCCGTGATACAAGAAGAAAAGCTTTATTAGGTAAAACTTTGGATAATGAACGTTTAGAAAAAATGCGTCTAAGTAATACCTTAAGAAAGTCTGTCCTGTTAACTAACAGGGAAACAGGTAAGACCCAGGTATTTTCATCTAAGACAGACGCTGGTATATATCTAGGTATATCTCGGGTTTCCGTAAGTAAATGTTTATTAAATAATATGCCTTACAAGGGTTATACTATTTCTAAAGCCCCTTCAAAAGATAATGATGTCGCTGAGCTATCGTCTACTTTTAGTTTTATTAAGCAACAGCCTGTCCGATTAACTAATAAGTTAACGGGTATTTCCAAAGAATTCTCTTCTATGGTAGATGCTGCTAAATTTTTGGATATATCTAGGGCGCGGTTATGATACTTTTTAAGTAATTTGTCTAATATAGAGAATGATACATTAAAAGGGTATACTATTTTCAAGATAATGGATACTCAGGTTAAAGTTAACAGGAAATCTGTTAGTATAGAGGTTACCGATATATATACAAAGGAAGTAAAAATATACCCTTCGCTTACTTTAGCTGCCGAAGCTTTAGATGTAGCTCGGTCCAGTTTATCAGGATATTTTGCTAAGAAACGTACTAAGCCTTATAAAAATAAATATAATCTAAAATTAGTATAAACACTAATTTTTTTAAACTACTTTACGCTAAATATATAAACTTATTGTGTATTAACAGGTCAAAAACATTATTTAATACAGTCGATCATATCTTGCTCGTAATGTTTCTTTAGGGTTAAGATTAGCTGCTAACGTAAAAAAAAGATGAGATTAGGTAGCTCATTCTTGTTGCGTCAAAGAGCCAAACTCCGGGGAAGCCCTAAAGCTCTAATAACTAAAGATAAGACGGAAACTTCTTAACTGGCCTCATTAATGATTGAGGGTATAGTAATATCATTAGAGATTCTAGTAATAGGAATGGGTGATCGCGGATCTAAATCAGATAATTATCTGTAAAAGAGCAACGAGTAGACGGTTCTTCCATTAGATTAAACTAATGGTAAGGTGTACTCTAGCCGCCGGGAAAGCCGGTTCTTAGGAGAAAATAAGTAACCTAAGATTAAAGATATAACAATAGCCTATCCTCATTTTATAATACTTACCTTTGTTTTTATTCCCTCTATCCACTGGATAATAGAGTAGGAAGAGTGTATCGAAAAGGAAAATTAACATAACAACTATATTATTATATATGGACTTATAGAATCTTTCGTTAATTTCGTATTATGTAAAGTTTACAATGTAACACTTTAAAGAAAGGATAAAGTATATAAACACCTTTGAATAAGGGGACAAAGTTTATATATACCTTTAAAGGAAAATATTTGTTCAAATTAGTAAACTAGAATACTGCGGTATACGCCGAGACCACAATTGAATTATAAAGCAATAAAAGTATACTTATGTTAATAATCTGAGGATGAATTTGTTAAACGACTTTCAGGACATATGTTATTAAATATACTTAGTGGATTTACATACAATATTATGAGTTCTGGTATTATTTTCTTTATATTAGGATTATTACCTTTAGCATTTATAATCGCCTTCTCTGGATTAGAGTTAGGTATTGCCTTTATACAATCACAAGTTTTTGTAGTTCTATCTTGTTCATATATAAAAGATGCATTAGAATTACATTAGAGGAAATATTCATGTTAAATTTAAAAATGTATATACTTATAAAACATTTATCCCTAAAAGGGTCAATAGCTTATGGATTTATTTCTAGAAAAATTTTAGTAAAAATTAATTCTTCTACCCATGTAAAATGAGTAGAAAGGTTTTTGTTTGAACATTTTGCTTTTTTGGATTGCTAATCTATATTAGCTATTTTAGTGAAGTTATTCATTGTAGTGCACCTAATTGGGATAGACTTATTTCTATATATGCCGCACCAAGCCACCATGGATAGATACTCTTAAATTCTCTTAGTACTGCACTGGAGGCTGAGGTAGATAGACGAGTTCGAATTGGTGCAACCTCTAGTTCTGTTTGTTTATAAGAGATAGGAGTAACATGAGAAGATAAAGATGATACGAAATTTAATGCATTTCCTGGGTTAGCTTCGCTATATGCAACAAGACCTGAATGATTTCCAAGGAAAGGGAGGACTATTGTATCTCATATTATAGAACATATGAAGTCCGACCCATTTCTAGCGTGTTCTTAATTTATTTTCTAAAAATAATTGTTCTTTTACAGTTAACTTGTTATGAAAGGTAGCTACCTTACCTAATAGTGTAACAAATCCCAGTTAGAAATCCTTTTTTATCTACTGGAAAATTGCAATTACATTATGTAAAAGGCAATTAAGGGGAGAAGACTAATCTACTATAGGTAAAGCCCTTTAACTAGAAATATAACTGAGAAGTTATAATTTTTACGAATAAACCAACTTATCTAAAATAAAAATTAACTGCATATAATTCAATAGTAGTATATTTGATGCTCTAATAAATGAACGATTATTATTATTTTAAAAATATATTAATATACTTCTAATATACTAAGCTAAGTTAGAGCTTTAGATAAGAATCCTTATCTTATGATAATAGATACATGTGTCTTAAAAGAGTCCCTATTAGTTTAACGGTAGAACAAGATTTTCCTAATTTCTTAATCTGAGTTCGAGTCTTAGATAGGGAAAATAGTTCTATCTGATAGATTTTATCTTAAAATTTATCTATAAATTATAAAAAAGACACTCAAAATTATTTAGTGTCTAGTTAGATAAAATACCTAGTTTATAAAAAAACTTATTAAAATTAAATTCATAACATATAAGAATAGATCTATTCTTTTAATTCTCCATTATCTAGGGCTAACCTTTCCAGCATTAGTACACTTTTACTGGAAAATAGGAAAATTTTAGTAGGGTCTATGTTTATAACATTATATAAAATATTCTATATTTTACCTATTGTTATCTAAAATAAAAAACAATTTCTACATAAAAAAAATTTTTTTATAACAAGTTATTTTAATTACCCGTATAAGATTAAAAATCTTTTCTTACATTTAAAAAGCCTGCATAAGATTAAAAAAAAAGGGGTGTGTTGCATAGGGCTATGCATTTTGATTGCAGATCATAAATATAAGGTTCAACTCCTTCATATCCTTAGCTTATCTGATATATAGAGTATTTCCATATATCCTCTTTTTCTATGTAGTTATTTTAGAGAAAATAAAATAGCAGAGAATTTGATATGATAGTCATATTACTCGCTTACTTATAGAAATAAATTAAATTTTTTTTTTGAATAGACGTTTGTGGTTCTTATAAATGAATAGGTTTTTACTATAATTAATGTAATTCTTTTTCAAAAGAATTTTAGCCAAAAGAAATGTTAGTAAATAAAGCTTAAATTTTTACTAAATTGAGAAAATAAAATCTATTACATTAGTAAATTGTTATAAAAATATAGTTTATATTTATAAATTGTTATAAAAATATAGTTTATAAATATAAACTATATTTTTTATGACTATAACCTCAATATAAAATTTGTAGTAAAATAAACTTTTTTAGCAATATATATTTTACAAATAATATATATAACTACATTTAGTTGAATAGATAATTGTGACCCCTTGCACCCAGTTACTTAGCCATTTTTCAACTAGCAAGATTATATTATCTACAAATAATAAATACAATAACCTCACTATAAAAACATCGGGAATTACTATGTGATTTGAAAGATGATTCTTATCTTCAAATGCTAAAGATATTGGTGTTTTATATTTAATCTATGCATTATTTTCAGGTTTAGTTGGAACAGCCTTTTCTGTATTAATCAGATTAGAACTATCAGGACCTGGTGTTCAGTATATTGCTGATAATCAACTATACAACAGTATTATTACTGCTCACGCTATTATAATGATTTTCTTTATGGTCAAAAAATATTCTATATTAACCTCGCACCTTACTTTTTTTAAACAAGTAAATAGTGCTAATAACAATTCACTCTTGTTAAATGAATGTGATAACAATTCACTCTTGTTAGATGAATGTGATAACAACAACGGTGGTGATAAGCCTTATAATGAAAATGACGGCAAAAAACACAATTATGTTAAAGTATTGGTAGACGCCCCATATGATAATAGAGACATCATACTTAAAGTAACTAAGAAACAGAAAGGTGTTTATGTATGAGAGACTTTGGACGGAAAACATAAGTATGTAGGACATTCCATTAACTTATATAACAGAATAAGTTCTTATTTTATGCCATCCATACTTAAAACTAAAGCAAGAAGAGTTTTACGTTATTTTAATAAATATGGTTTTAGTAATACTAAATTAACTATATACATTATGAATGAAAATTCCAGTTTAGAACAAGTAGTGGAACTTGAACAACATTTTATGGACAGCTTAAAACCAAATCTTAATGTAGATCCTATAGCGAGTAGTTCTGGATATCATGAACAAATGAGTCAAGAAAACCGTGAAAAGCTTCGTAAACTAAGAGGTACTCCAGTGTATATGTATAGTACTGAAGATTTTACTTTGATACACATTTTTGGATCAAAACAACAAGCTTATACTCTTATAAATATACACCATAATACTTTAAATGATTGTTTAAACTCAGGTACTACATATCTAGATAATTTCTTTTTTTCTTTAGATTTAATAGAAGAATCTCCTAAAACCAATCTTATTGATACAAATGAACTTAAAAGTTTAGTATCAGACAATAGAGAGCTATACTTAGTCAAACACCCGGCAGCTAAACCTATTTTAGGAGAGTTTAAAGATGATCCTAAAAAAAACATAGAATTTAATTCTTTATCTAGTTTAGCTAAACATTTAAAAGGTGATCGTCAAGTTATTAGAGGATACTTAACAGGTGAAAAATTAGGTTACTATCGAGGTAAATGAAAATTTAGTTACAAAATTTAATATAGAAATAAAGGCATGGCCGGGTAAGGTAGAAATATCTTACTTTACATTCACTGTTTGCTGGAATACCTTATAGAGCCTTTGGAACTAGTAATGCAGACTCTCTTTAAGATAAAGCGGCATAATACAGTAACATTTCAAAGGATTAGGCAATCAGCCAGAAACCAAAAGTAAAAGGGCTCATTGTAGCATTAAACGCTTTTACAGAGTAGGATCTTCAGAGACTACACGTGAATATCTCAGTAAACACTTAATAAACACTAAGTATTTAGAGATAAAGATATAGTCCGGGCATTTACGAAAGTTAATGTATAAAGCGCATGCCTGCTTTAATTGGGGGATTCGGTAATTTTTTACTTCCATTAGGGTTAGGAGGACCTGACATGGGATTCCCTAGACTTAATAATATTAGTTATTTATTACTAATCCCTAGTATTGTTCTTTTCTTATTTGCAGGTGGAATAGAAAATGGTGTAGGTACTGGGTGAACTCTTAAAATGGAGTCTTTCCATATGTATGATATGGAGTCGTTTTGCTTATTATTAGCTGCGACAAAATTCCCCTCGATGCGTGAATATCCCCAACAATATGAAGTAAGATACTCACGATTGTTTAATAAATCGTATGTTAGAACGCTTACAACACGGGGGCAATACGCCTGGGTAGCAAAAAAAAACTTTGTAACCCATCAGAGACTTAACGGGGAATATTTGGAAAAGAACGAGAAAGAATGATTTGAACAATGATTAGTTGGAATAACAGATGGAGAAGGTACATTTGGTTTTTACAAAAGTAACCATAAGTGAACACTAGTGTTTAAAATAGCTTTTTCGAGATATAATTTAAGAGCTTTATATTACATTAAAACTCAATTAGGTATAGGAAATGTAACTAAAGACAATACAAAAGCTCAAATTTTAATAAGAGATAGAGAAAAATTAGAGACTTATATATTTCCCATTTTTGATAAATATCCTCTTTTAACTAGTAAATATTTTAATTATGTTAAATTTAAAGAAGCGTTTTCTATTCTAACTGATTCTAGTATAGATGAATTTGAAAAAGATAGACTTTTACTGGATTTACATAGTAAAAGTATACCTGAAGTTTATGTCGCCCCAGCTTGAAAAGATAATGTTCCCTTATCCTATGATAGTGCATTACAAATAATGTCTAAACCTTGATTGAGTGGTTTTATAGAAGGGGAAGGTAGTTTCTATCTTGTAAATAAAGAACCCACTAGAATAGTACATGGATTTGGTATAACTCAAAAATTAGATTTAATAGTTTTAGATGCCATAAAAACGTTATTACATATTAATACATCCATAGTTTATAAGAAAAAACACAATTATTTTATGTTGGATACTACTAATTCTAAAGCAATAGAAAATATAATAAAGTATTTTAAAGATAATTTAGTGGGTATGAAAAATGTCGAATACAAGATATGAGCGAGATCTTACGGTAAACATAAAGGAAATTTGGATAAACTATTTTCTATAAGAGAAGATCTAAGATCTATGAAAAGAAATCTGGTAGATATAAAAGGTTTTGACACTATAAAATATATGAAAAAAGATTTGGTTTTTACTAGTGATTTTGTAAAAGTTGATAAGTTAGTTGAACAAGAAAAAGATTTGGTCCATGAAAGTGATTCTTTAACATCATATCAGTTAATTCAAGAAAGAAGTTGCAATTCTAAGGAAAGCAATTACAATTTTGAAAAAACCCATTCTAATTTTAGCCTAGACTATAACATAAGGTTAACTAGTAATATCAAATATGGTTTAGTTAGTTGTCATTTTAATCATGATATCACGTCTGGTAGATTACATTTATTAGAATCCCAGAGATCTTATACCTCTATATGTAAGCCGGTTGTAAGGATCACTCGTAACCCGCGTTGACTATATTATTCATTACAGGATAGAAAACGTCAAGAACAAACCATAAAGAGGTTTGAACAATAAACACCTTATGATTATTATAGTCTGGATTGATTTAACGAAGGTTACAATGGATTACAACAAGAGGATGGTAGTAATGAATTACAAGTAAACTCTTATAACTTTGACATAGATAAAGAAGATGACTTAGGTCTTGAAACACTCTTTAATGAGAATAGATAAAATAATACTTTCTATAGGTTTAAATATTAAACCTTTAAATACATTATAAGTATTTATAAAAACCCTACTAAACACATTCAAATCCAAAAAAATTCACTCGTTTTTAACCAAATAATGGTATAGTCCGAACAATGCAGAAATGCATTGAGTGTTATGATAATTTTATAAATGAGATAACCAACATAATTGATACCCTCCATTATCAGGTATACAAAGTCATAGTGGTCCAAGTGTAGATTTAGCTATATTCGGGTTACATCTTTCTGGTATATCTAGTCTTCTTGGAGCTATGAATTTCATGACAACTACATTTAATATGAGAAGTCCTGGAATAAGATTACATAAATTAATTTTATTCGCATGAGCAGTTGTTATTACAGCTGTTTTATTATTATTATCTTTACCTGTTTTAGCCGGTAAACTAATTCTGCCGGCTCTAAATTTGGCCGTATTCTGGGAACCGTTATACGAAAGTATATCGCAATCAGCAGGTAATCTATTAAGTTTGAACTTTTTAGAGAACCTCAGAGGCTATACGCCAAAATATTTTTGCTGTAGTTTGGAACTTTTGACCTTTCCTTCATGCACAACTGCTAGATGCATTCATACTGATAACAATAGTAAAAATTTAAACAAATCCTTTTTTAGTTCTTATTTCACCGGGCTTATTGAAGGTGATGGTACGGTAATAACCGCTAAAACTTTAAGAAGCCCTAAAGGTAAGTTAAATTACCCGCTATACAAATAGTTTTTCATTTAAAAGATTTACCTTTAGCTCTACTTGTTCAAAAAGAGTTAGGTGTAGGTTCATTATCTAGAAAGAAAGGGGTAGATGCTTATATATTAACCATAAATAGCTATGAAGGTATATTATTAGTTATTTCATTAATAAATGGTAATATGAGAACACCTAAAATACATAGTCTTAATGCATTAATCGATTTTTTAAATAATACTAAAGGAACCAGTATTGAAAAACATCCTGTATCTAAAGACTCTTTAGATTCCAATCCATGATTGTCAGGTTTATAGAAGCAGACGCTTCTTTTCAAGTAAGAACCACTCTTTCAGGTAAATATCCTAAATTAGAATGTAAATTAGAAATATCTCAAAGACGAGAAGATCACAAAGGATATGATAATTTGGATTTCTTAAGTCATATTGCTGAGTTTTTAGAAACAGAAGTAAAAAAATAAGATCGGATAAACCAAAACCTGAGTATAGAGTTAGAACTACTAACCTTAAAGGTAATATTAATGCTAAATATTATCTTTTACAATTTCCTCTATTTGGAACTAAACATTTAGATTCATTAGATTGAATGGAAGTAGTAGACATGTTTGATAGAAAGGAGCATAATACAGATGAAGGAAAGGAAAAAATAGTAATGATCAAGTCAGGTATGAACAATTTCAGAACAAATTTTACTGGAGATCATTTACAAAACTTCTACAATTTAAAAATATAAGATATGGTCCGATCAAGCACGAGAGTGTTTGCGTACCTACACTAAGTTTTAATAACTTTTTAAGCTTAAAGAACAACACTTTAAGCTATGGGATTTCATCCAGTAGGTCAACAAATTTAACGGGAATTACTATGATATTAACAGATAGAAACTTTAATACTTCATTCTTTGAGGTAGCAGGTGGTGGAAAAAAGGGATCGCTGCCACCTAATTCTACTATATGCTGGAATCCCGCTAAAGGTTTAGTACATTATACGTGAAAATCTAAATTCTTGGGTAATCAGCAGGAAACCTATAGGTATTTAATGCCTTAGTCGGATCCGACCTTTGGGTTGGATCCCTTACTTTTTTGTTATATATAATGATATATTCTAAAAAGTTAGAAACGATGGGATCCTCAGAGACTACACGTAGAAATAGTTTGTGAACATTTATGATTTACCTTTTGCGAGGTTAAACATAAAAAGTTTATGTTGTTGCTGTCAACTAGTTCGCATACTATAAGATATAGTCCAACAATGCGGGCGACGTTATTGGATTTAAGCAGTCACTATTTTTTACTTTAGGAGGTTCCTTTTTAAAAACTAATCTAAAGGGTAATTATATTAGTATAATAGCCAAAAGATTATAATCGGACTCCGGAGTAAAAGGGATAAAT
>Ga0115856_100437_pt1 | contig 15685 bp, 10 predicted proteins | sample InSIn4gowninarea_FD_83870 | JGI IMG/M metagenome (GOLD analysis project Ga0115856, IMG submission 83870)
CACACATCTCAAACAATAAAATTAATAATTAAAAAAAAAAAAAAAAAAAAAAAAAAAAAAAAAAAAAAAAAAAAAAAAAAAAAAAAAAAAAAAAAAAAAAAAAAAAAAAAAAAAAAAAAAAAAACTATGAAAATTGCAAGTACTGCCATATTTGTAAGTACTGTGATATTTTACAAATAAAAAGGGCTCCAATTTATTAATCCATTAAAATATGAATGAATGTTTTACTTTTGTTAACGTTTGCATAATTTAATATGCTACAGCCCTTGTTATTTGAGTGTAAGCTTTAATATTGTTAAATATTTAATAATAATATCCTTCAAACAGTACATAGATAATCAAATTCTTTTACAATGGCTGAAGATTAAATTACAAATTTTAGAATTACGAATGTACCGAAAATATGCACAACTAATCAAATAAGGTTATTTGTATCTTAGATCAATAAACGTTATTTGCTATAAATGTTAGGAAAAATGATCGATAAATCTGAAATGCAAGCTGGAGGAAAACGTTGTGACGTATGTTCCGTGACAGCCAATAACACTGTCGCGTTTCCATGAAATGTCACATTCTCTTATGTACTCCTGAACAACGAACACATTTAAGTAAATTTGAGAGCGAAATTTATACAAGTAAGATGTTTATTATATTTAAACTTTGAAATAAACTCTTGCAGAAAAGAAAAAACATACAGAGGATTTCCTCTTTTATTCATAAATATGTTAAAAGTTCTTGTTAATACACGTATTCCCTTTCTGCAAGTTAATCAAACTCCAGAAGGAAAATACATTGTCACCGGTGGTATAGAAAAAGATGTGTTTAACATGGTGTTATACCACATTGGAAGACCCTACGAAATCATGTTTTTCGATGTCAAGAATGCCAGCCATGTAAAAGCTAATGACAACTCACTAGATACTTACAAGTTTGTGGAACTTGTGGAACAAGGTGAAATTGATATGATTTTTCCCGCTTATACAATTGAAGAAAAAAGATTAGAATTAGTTGATTATTGTTTTCCAACTTTTATTTATCACACAATGTTCGGCACTACCAAACCTGGATTACTACCCAAAGCCCAAGCATTCCTCCGGCCATTCTCACTGGAAATTTGGATTTACATACTAATGACAGTTGCAGTATTGCCATTCATGTTTCGATTCATTTTCTCCAGGAAGAAGAGATTATCTACATGCGTTTTGAAAATTATATCCGCCTTGCTGAATCAGGGACTAGATATTCCAAGTCATTATTTCAGAGAAAATATTCTAGTGGCCAGTTGGCTTATCGTGACCTTTTTCATATCCGTAATATATAGCTCACTTTTGCTGTCGTTTTTGACTCTCCCTGTTAGAGAGCCGAGCGTGCGAACTCCGGAACAACTATCTAAGGTTATTCTTGAAGGATCATTTCAGTGTTACGCCTACCATGGAAGCACAGTCACTCTTTTGAGAGAAAGTCAGGATGAACATTTACAGATAATTGGAAACTATATTGATGAAAATAATAACTACATAGGATACGATGATACGATGATCTCTCAAAAGAGAAAAAATGTAGCGTTCATCAGTCATGAAAGAGCTATTTCTTTTGTTCTCGGGCAGGAAGCTCAATTTTCGGACGACACCTTAAACATGGTAATGGCAGGTATTGTAATTCGCAAGTCGTTCCCCCTCAGAGATAGGATCGACACCATGATTCACAGAATGTGGGCTACTGGCACAATAAATAAATTATGCGACGATTTTTTTTACCAAATTCTCTATAAAGCATTTTCCAGAGAAGACACCAATGAAGAAGAAGAAGTAAAACCACTCTCGTTATCCGATTTGAACGGAGTTTTTCTAAGTTTGGTTATAGGGCACACGTTAGCCTTAGTAATCCTTTTTTTCGAGATATACTATGAGAAAATCATTGAATTAATCGGTACACTGATTTAATTCGCTGCTAAGTCCCGAATTTCCATTATATATTAAAACTTATGTGTTTAAAGAACAGTGCAAGTATCTTCAAATATAAATTGTAAATAATTTTATATGTTTTGATCAAAAACTCCTTGATACCTACATTTCATTGCTTTTCAGCTGGCTGTAATGCAAACTCTGTTATTTCATATTTTCCTCACAGCATTCTGAATGCAAGAAAAAAGCATGTAAGAGAACTTGTTTTTTTTTTTTACAATTAAATCTTTGATGTAATCACTATTAAACGTCAAATATTCCTATCACTTGTTCACACATTGCAGATATGTAATTATTAATACTGGCATTTATATAAATATGCATTCGAATTTCATTTTTTTTTCTATCAGTATTATAGATTTTTATTTCTATTATTTGTATTTTATTAGCACAACTCTTTTTCCATAAGTCTAGAGTGGTTTGCCTATTAAGAAAAGCTCTGTGTGTGCTTTTGCACGTGGCAGAATGTCTCATCCATGAATGCATGATCCATATATGCATTCGGAAGTTTAGGTCATATTTTGTTTTCATTCCGATTTTCATTTTGTACTGTTTGGTTTCGTTTTTTGATCGTTGTTTTGTTGATGTACCCTATCGTAATTTGCGTGTTTTCATTTTAAAATTTACTTTGCGTATGAGTAAACTGAAGATCATGCTACTGTTTTGCACAATATTTATCATTACTGCTTGGTTTTAAATTTTCAGGCATTAATATGTTTTCTTGATTTTTTGCGTTTTATCGGATTGTCAAATGATCCTGTTGGATGTTTATAATGTTTAAGTTCTATCAACTTCCAAGCAATTGTTGACTATAAATACAAAAAATACAAGTTCAAATGGAAAATATATGTGTTCATAATTGTCTAAAGATTTATTACACCTTTCTGAAATTTATACAGTGTTAGCAGATATTTATATAGTTATATTTATTTAAGTAGCATCTTTCAATTTAAATTTTTTAAAGCGTGCCATTGAAAATTTGATTACTAAGCACGTGTTTGGTTGCATGAAATATCTTTCTTCATATTAGCAGTGCTTATGCACGTTAAAAGATCTCATCGCCGCAAAAGAACTCTGCCGGCTTCGGATACTGTTTGAGACATGCATTTTCAAACTTTTTACATGCAATTTCTGAATCATAAGTAATACATAATAAAATTGTAATTTGATTTCTTACCAAATTTTATTTGAATCCCTGCCTTAAATGCGTACGTAAACTCTGTTTCCTTATGGATCTACTTAAAGTTTTTTGATGTCACAACAAATTTGAAATTTATATACCGTAATTTTTGTAGATAAGCCGCGGCTTATACGTGTTAAAAAAATTAAATTTTATCTCCTGCGGCTTATCCGCCAGTGCGGCTTATACGATAGGGACTTTTTTCGATCGATTATGTATTTATTCCGTTCTAAAAAGCACAATCTCATGCTGTGATGAATTTACAAGAATTGAAGTCCCGGAGTGTATCGTTTGCTGAAAACAATGTTCGTTGTTTTAGACTTCGCTTACACTGAAAATTATGTTCCATGTGAGTTTAAAACAGCTGTCTGTTCCTCTTTGTTATTGCTTCAATACATTGATTCTTGTATTTAAATTCAAGACTTAAAATATGTTTTCTTTTTAAATATAATTTATATGTTTGTACATTTATTACTACATTTTACAACATATTATTTGTATGTTTTATATTTTTTGCTTGAATTATATTTATACATGTTTACTTTAATACAAATATAAAAAAATCGTGTAAGAAATTTCGGGGATGCGGCTTATACGCTGGTGCGGCTTATCTGCCGAATATTAAATTTCTTAAAGCCAAATTTCTCAGGTGTGGCTTATACGATGGTGCGGCTTATCTACCAGAAATTACAGTAATCTCTTTTTAATTGTTCTTCTTTATTAGCATCAATCTTCTTGCTCTTGAATCACCAATTAAAAACATTGCCCATATTTGTAAAACAGTCGAAACGAGGTTGCAATAATATGCAAAACTAATATAGGATCCTCGGCAACACTGATAACTCTAAATAGAACTTATTGTACTGGATAATGTAACCGAATATTAGACAGAATATTAAATTAAATTTTAGATAATGTGTCCGAAGATGAATTGGAAAAATAAAACGTCTTATTTTACGTCATCATCGTTTATGCTGTGAATGAACCACCGACTGAAACGCATGATGTTCGTCAATAGGCACCTGAATTAGGCAAAAACAATCTCAGTTTTTCGACAATTTATAATAGATTACAGAGTCAGTAGTATTTTCTCTAGATTTGTGCAGTCTTACTATAATAGGGAATTATAAAAAATTTATAGGGTTCCATGCTCCACAAATGCTACAGTATTTAAAGAGATAAAAAATACTCTTTTTCCATTTCTTCTCTCGAATGTTCTCTCCTTTTTTCTCAAGCTTTGACAAATTACAGATTTATATTTAATTCAAGGTATGAATAAATGTTTAAGTTTTCTGTTAATTTTCTTTTTGTTAGTAACTTTTCTGGTACTTATTTATCTTTCGAATCGCATTAGGCTGTTCTGCCATACAGCTGCAGTCACAGTGCAAGTTTCTCAGTAATATCAAGTTTGTAAACATATTTCAGGCTTGTTCAAAAACCCCAAACGACTGACTTTCTAAAGTTAGTTCAATGCAATTAAGTCAAATTATAGTGTAATATTTTTATTCGGAATTTTCAGCTGGTTTGAATATCTATATGTACGAATTGCGTACTTTCTAATATGTCTCTTATTAAAAATCGATTTTTGTTTTTCATTTCACTACTTAAAAATATCTTAAATTTATCAAATATTTTAGCGAGAGAGAGAGTGAAATACAAAGTGTAAAAGTTCGCATTGTGTTAGCAACGGTTTAACTAATAATCATGGGTGCAAGTTTTCCTTCTGCAGGACGGAAGTCCGTCTTTTGAAAACATCCGAGGACGGAAGTGGGACGGAAATTTTCTTTCACTTCATTTATTTTATTGTTTTATTAATTTTTAATGTTCTAAATTCTGGTCAAATATTATTCAAATTGCGAAACCATCCACCACCAAATGCGTAATTTGCATGGACATCAATATATTACAAGTATCTTGTGTTGCTAAAAAATGGACGGATGGATTAAAATTTATTTTAGTTTTAAAATTTCTATACAAGTAATTGGAATTTTATATTTCTGTGTTTTGTAGTACGATACAAAACTTTTGACTAAATTTTATCACTAAGCAATTTATTCTATGTTATTACATATAGCTATGTAATTGTATTAAACCCTTTGATCGCCTGTAAATATTGCTTTCCGTCAAAGTGACATTTACTGTAGGAAAGCCAATAAAACTGCCGATATTTTCCGTCTTGGTCATATCTCGTAACTTGCACCCATGCTTCTTGCAACACCTCTGGCCAGGTGAAGGAATACTTTTCAGTGCTTGTTGTTGCTAAGGGGTCTGGAATCTGGGTGTCAGTACAGCAGACTCCCTCCCCCTAAAAGAGTCTTTTACGCAGTGAAAGACTACATACAGTCTGGAGGATCCTTAAGCCTCCCTTTGTTCAAGAAATCTTAGAGACAAGAATACAAAAAACAAAAAAAATCACAACATAAGAAATAATTCAGTTAAATACAAATTTTAAACCTTTAGTAAATCAAGAAATCTTGAAAAAAAAGTTTTAACCAAAGTATTTACATTTAAGACGATAAACAAAATTTATTGAATAAATTTCTTACGAAATTAAATATTTAAAAGAAAAGAGAGTTCATTCCGTTTTCAGGAAATTTGCCCTCGAATTACCTATTTACAAGATTAGAATTTGAAACTTAGTCTTCTATCTCTACACGACTAAGCGCATCAGCATTCTTGTTGCTTGTCCCAGAGCGATCCTCTATTGTATAATCGAAGGGTTGCAAGGTAAGGGACCACCTTAATAAACGCCTGTTCGTGTCGGAATGCGAATTGAGCCATCTTAAAGGCTGATGATCTGTTTGAATTTTAAATGGTTTTCCATCGAGATAGAACCTTAGTTTCCTGACAGCATATACAATAGCTGCACACTCCCGTTCAATTGTACTATAGTTTCTTTCTGCGGGACTAAATTTCTTACTTAAATATAGAATAGGATGCTCTTTCCCTTCAAATACTTGAGACAAGACTATTCCTAAAGCTAAATTTGAGGCGTCGCATTGGACAATTAACTCCTTTTCAAAATCTGGTGCATAAAGCACTGGTTGTTCAGTTAATTTGTTTTTCAGAGATTGGAAAGCTTTCTCGCAATCATCACTCCAGGGTATTTCGAGTTTCTTTTGTTTTCCTTTCAAAGTGTTAGTTAACGGTGCAGTAAGATCAGAATACCCCTTAACATATCTGCTATAATATCCAGTTAACCCTAGGAAAGCCCTCATTTGCGATTTTGTCGTAGGCCTTGGAAATTCAGCTATACATTTTATTTTCACCTCTGCTGGAGTTCGAATTCCGTTCCCTACAATATGTCCTAAGTACGTTACTCGGTCCTGTCCGAAACGACATTTCGATGGCTTGACCTTTAGCTGTGCCCTCCCTAACCGTTTTAATACCTCATCTATGTCTCTGAGGTGCTGATCCCAATCAGAAGAATAGACTGCAATGTCATCGAGATAGGGGACAGCATAATCTTCGCATCCGTTTAAAACCTCCGCCATTAGTCGGCTGAAACAATATGGGGCATTTTTAAGACCGAAGGGCATTCTTAATGGCAAAAAAACTGCCAAAGGATGTTACAAATGCAGCATATCTTTTAGCCCTGTCATTCATAGCTATTTGCCAGTAACCTTTTGCTAAATCTATAACCGTAATAAACTTGGCAGCTGCTACCTTTTCCACTCGTTCTTCCAAATTTGGTAGGGGGAAAAATTCGGTCCTAATTATTCGATTTAAACGGCGATAATCGATGCAGGGGCGCGGTTCCTTACCTGGAACTTCCACTAAAATCATTGGAGAAGAGTAATCTGACTCACCCACTTCAATTATTTTCTGGTCCAGCATCTTCCGAATTTCCTCCTTTAAGATTTGAGTTTGCCTGGGTGACATTCTGTAGGGTTTAGCTCGCAACGGTTTGTCCGAAGTCAGCACAATATCATGCTCAACTAAGTGAGTAACACCTGGTTTGTTCGAGAACACCTTAGAATGCCGTTTTAACAGATATCTTAACTTCTCAATATCATGCGATTCTAATCTTTGCTCTAGATTACTGTTTCCTAAAATTTCTTCCACATCAAATGTGTCTGGGTCACTACTAAGATATGGTAATTCAGAATCGGACTCATCCGATGGTTCAGAGATAAGTTCGCATTCTAATAAATTAACTGTTTCTGGACGTCTGTAATAGGGTTTTAGCATATTTACATGATAGATTTGTGAACGCTCCCTCCCTTCATCTAATCCAACAACGTAATTTGTTTCAGAAATTTTAGATTCAACTACTCCAGGACCCTTCCAGTGGGCTGCTAATTTGTTCGGTCTGGCTGTGGCTAACACAAGTACCTGATCTCCCACTTTGAACTCACGTTTTACGGTGTTTCTTTCGTGCCATAATTTGCGTTTCTGTTGCATTTCTGCTAATTTCTCAGCCGCCAGATACTGAGACTTCTTTAGCCTATTCATAAGGTTAAACACATGTTCAGTGACAGGGTTAAGTTCTTCGGACGTTTGAGCCCAATGTTCATATAACAAAACCTCAGGAGTACGTAAATTCTTCCCAAAGACTAGCTCAGATGGGGAGAATCCAATAGATTCGTGCGTCACTGTTCGTAATGCCAGAAGTATCGCAGGCAAGTGTCGTTCCCAAGACGCTGCTGCGTCAACACACAGTACACGTAATAACCGTTTGATCGTGCGATGCAGGCGTTCTACACTATTCGACTCAGGATGCGAAATTGAGCTATGAGTTACCTTAATGCCAAATCTGTCGAACAACTCTGTCGTTAAATTACTTGTGAACGATGTTCCATTGTCACATTGAACCTCTAGCGGGAATCCGACCCTGGAAAAGATCTGTAACAAAGCATCCGTCACAGAAATAGAACTTATGTCCCTAACTGGAATAGCTTCAGGGTACTTAGAGGCCAAGCAAATGGCTGTAATAATGTACTTATTCCCAAATTCACTTGTTGGCAACGGTCCACAAGTATCAATATTAATTTTCGAAAACACCTCCCTAATTATAGGAGTTAATTTGAGGGGTGCCTTCTTTTTATCTCTGGCCTTTCCAGCTCACTGACATGGGTCACAACATTTAACATATTCCTCGATTTCTCTGTAACAGTTTGGCCAGTAATAGTGCCTAGCTAAACGATCTTTTGTCTTCGTGATTCCTAAGTGACATGCCCACGAGTCATGACATAACTTCATTATGTTCTCTCTAAACTTCTTGAATTTTGGGTTTCCCTTCCTAACCTTTCCCAACAGTTCAGAAACGGAAGGACACTCCTTTTGAGCTTTCGAAAACTCCAAGGGGGGATAGCTAAGAAGACCTCGTTCTTCTTCCTTCTCAGGGCTGTCCATCAACTGAAACCCCGTCTCCAATGCGCAGTCCTCACTCGCTTCGAAGTTCATTCCCCTGATCAGTTTTCTCGGAATCGGGTAGGGGGTTAATCTCTACTCTCTTCGCTTCAAGTTGTTCAGCCTGCTTCTCTCTAATTCGCGCTTGTGCTCTTGTGAGCATATTGATCTGTTCGTGATGTTTCGACGTGCCTTTCTCAATGTTTCTAATTAATTCGGCCGTCCTATTTCCCAATAAATACCGATTTTGATCTAATTGTTTTTCAACTACAGCTGCCTTAGTTACGACTTTACCAAAGTCGCCTTCTAACACAACTCTGGCTAACGGGAGGCATCTTGCATAACTTTCTAGTGGGGAACGAATCCAAACCACTTCTCCCGTGAATGTATGCTTCGGAGCATAGATGGAACTCGTCAAGTCAATGCTGGCTCCAGTATCACGAAGCAAAAGAGTTTGCTTCCCATTTACCGTTGCAGTACTAGTATAGGGCTCGAACGTTTCCTCGGCACTGCGATCAAACTGTAATTGATTTACTCGTTCGTCATCTTTTCGTTTCCTATACGGGCATGAAGGCCGGATATGATCGAGACCATTACATTCAAAGCAACGAATGGGTTTCCGTTTCTCATACTCTCGCGATTTTTCCTGATCACTCCTTTTAGGGGAACTCATGTGCTTTTCTTTGTTCTCCATTTTCCGTCTGGGTTCGTCGGATCTTACAACCTGAAAATTCCCTTTATTCTGGTTCCCTATAGGCCTTTTGCTAGGTTGCCTAACTATCTCAAAACGATCTAATTTTTCTGCTAACGTCATCGGTGACACAATTTCGCCCCATTCATCGATCAAATGATCCTTAGCTTCAGGGCTTGCTCGGCGTTTCATTTGATCTGCTATTATCAAACCTTTTAATTGTTCAAAGGTCTTAATTCCCAGTCCATTAATCCATCCGTCGAAATAATTTTGGATTTCGAAGGCATAATCCTTCCAACGACTGTTGGGTCTTCGTACATGCTATACAAATTTTTTCCTAAATGCCTCAGGGCTCAACCTAAATCGATCTAATAAAATTTGTTTCGCGTCCTTGTAATCACGATTCTCACCCTCTGCTTCGCGAACAATTATTTGACTAACCTCTATAGGTAAAAGTGCAAGTATTGGGAAGTCCATTCTGCCTCATCAATCTGAACACTGCTAGCTTGCCTTTCAAACATGGTTAGATATAGACTAATATCTGTCTCATCTGGGTTAAAACTAGGCATTAGTTTCCTAATATCGGGAATGGCTCTTCTGAATGAGGTTTCTACAGACTGAGGTGATGATTCACGAGTACTATTCGCAGTAGTTATCCGAAGCCGTTCTAATTCAAATTCTCGTTCTCTTTCTCTTTCCCTCTCCTGTATTTCTTGGGTTTCCCTTTTGCTTTCACGCAAAAACTCTAACGCTGCCTTAACTTTCTTTTCATCATATTTAGGGTGTTCTGTAAACAGTTCAGTGATTTCTAATTTGTTCATGTTTGGCTCGGCTTGTAAGCCAAAATCCCTAGCCAGTTCGAGGAGATCCGACACATGTGCTTTCATAAGATAAGCCATTTTAAATTTATTAATAACTACCTTTTAAGTTTTACGATATAAAGTATAGAAATGACTTCTTAATTTAGTATAAAATACAATACCTAACCTACAACAGTGATTGTACACTGAACACGCAATGAACTCTTTACTCCACACAAACAAATTTTTCCAAACAATTACGATAACAATTAATTCAATTCATACTATGAATAATAAAATGAATTTAACAATTTTTAAACAAAAGACACGTTTCTAAATGAAGAAAACTACTATTTGCAATTTAAGATTCGAATTTTTTCCTCGATTTAGAAATTTTAGAAGGATAAAAATAAATCAAATTTTAAGAAACAACCTCACATACAAATTTCTAAAACAGATTTGTCTCTAAAATTTCAAAACAAAAGGGGACTCACCGACTGCAGAATTCTGGCAAGGCATCAGGATTTGAAGGGGAACCCGGCAAAGAAAATTCACTTCCGGAACGGCGATACAGGACGGATGATTCACAGGTGAAGAGGATTCGGTGTCTACAGTTCCAGTATTCTGTACGACGAATCTCAGATGATTCTCTCTCTCGTAGAACTCCAGAAAACACTCGGAAGACTCTCTTCTTTGCACTTCACGGACGAAAACAAGCAAGGCTTTGATGATTCACTGCAACCTCCAGGGCTTGGATAACTTGCAAGGAAACCAGGACAACAGTTCGCTGACGATTCACCGCAATAATTGCAGAACAGGACGAACACAACAGGAACAGCTGCAGAACCGGGCGAACACCACCGCAACACTTGAAGAACCGGGCGAACACCACCGCAACACTTGAAGAACTGGGCGAAAACCACCGCAACACTTGAAGAACTGGGCGAAAACCACCGCAACACTTGAAGAACAGGGCGAAAACTGCCGCAACACTTGAAGAACTGGACAACGCAATTGCAATCGCGATTCACCAGACTGCTTTCTCAGTCAAAGTTCGCTTAGAAGTCTCTTCAAATTGAACGTAAAATTTCGGAACTTTCAGGTGGCACAAATCCGAATCAAAACGCTGCCACCATAAATAATATGCTGTAACGTAACTTTACTGTAGACTTAATTTGTGAGTGATAAAATAAGAACTACAGCTTTAAACACAACAAATTCTTGGTTATTATTCAGAAGATAAATATTTACAGCATAAAATCAATTCACATAAGCCTGAATGCAATCAGGTCAATTAAACGTCACTTTTTTTCGTAAAAAGTCCGGCGATTCGATCGCCAAGGAAAATGGGAAAATTCTCCCCAACCCGCGCGAAGGGCCGCGCTCAGGAAAACGCCGACCGAAGGTATTCAACCTTCTCGGACGGAAGCTCAAGTCCAAATCCCCTCTCTTCAGAGCTTGACCTGTCCACGAAGACTCTGGCAAAGAGACCGCTCTTGTCAGGAATGCCTTTTCGGAAATAGATGTAAAATCCCGCGAACCCGACAAAGAGTTCCGCCTTCAGGGTGTGTTGCCGATAGACGAAAGCCGAAAACCGACGCCGCCACGGGGATGAAAAAGGGTGGAGCAAATCCCCTGCAGCCACGTGCGCGCTTCTTGCAACACCTCTGGCCAGGTGAAGGAATACTTTTCAGTTCTTCTTGTTGCTAAGGTGTCTGGAATCTGGGTGTCAGTACAACCTATTTCGCAACCGTCTAATCATTGCTTGGCGAAACTGTTTCATTCAAACAATAGATAGATAGCCATTATTTTTTCTCTTTTTCTTGCGTGAAATTTATCAGCGGTCTTAACAAATCCCGTGAAATCCTTACACCTGGTACTAGAGGAATTGCAATTCTTAAGGTCAATAGAAAGTAATTTAAAAAGATACAATTATTTATTCATGCTTATTGCCGTATGGATAAGTTTTTAAGGTTTATTCAGGAAAAGGACAATAGTACATTCATTCATAGGCTTCGTAAATGGTGTGAGGAAAATGGATGGGCAAGGGTAAAAGCAGACATTTCATCTCTTTATACTCTACAAAACTAATCCGAAAGTAAGGGAAACAGTCGTCCATCCCTCCCTTCATTGTTATCCTAATCCACCTCCTTATGGGGAGGGACAGTTATCCCAAATATGCCAGAATTGAAAAGAAAAACTCAGAAGAATTCAATTCAAACGTGATTTGGCATCAGCAAAGAAATGTTTTGGTTGAAATTCGTCGAAATATGCATTTAAAATAAAAAATATGGGTTTTTATGCATTTATATGCAAAAATACAAAAAAGTGCACAAATATGCAAATGCATATGCAGATATGCATTTGCATATAATCCGCTGTCTAATAATGACAAATAAATACTTCATGCAACAGAGACGGGAGAGTGTAACGATAGACAGTGGGCAAAAAGTTCTTCGAAATCCCCACTCACTGACATACCAACCCTCTGTTTTCGTTTTCTAAGAAAGATCATAAAAATAAGTAATGCACTCTTCTGCTGAGTAAATTTTCAGAAATTTTTTTTTGCATTAATAATTTTACAGCAATGCTAAAAAACCGAATTATCCACGATTTTTTAGGGTTATTTTAATATGATGACTTATAGGGACCGATCAAAAATTTCGAATCATCCAGAATTTCTAATTAAACAAGTTCGAGAATTACCCAAGTTTTACTGTACTACTTCATCCCTAATATCATCTAATAGGCAATTCTGCAAGAAAAATAAATAAATTATTCATCCATCTAAACTCCCTAACTAGATAAGTTCCTCATTTTCTAAATATCATCTAACATGCGTTAATGAAAGATTTGGGCTTTTATCTTTCATTCATCAGCTGTGGTTTGCTATCATCTCTTCAAACTACACTCGTTATCAAAAATTAAGGAAAAATCACAAAAATAACGATTACTAAAAACGTTATGGGTAGAATTTAATGAAATTTATACACACTATACAACACATAGGTAGGTATAATTTAGCATAAAAAGAAATCACCAGACAATTATGGTGTTATAAAAATTAGCATATATTTACAATGAACAAAGCAGACGTGTAAGTCTTGTATAGGAAAAGTACTTTTAATACGGGGTATGATCACCCCGAGAAGCAATACAGCACATACAGCGATGATTTATGCTGTCAATTATGCTCTCTATTAATTCTGTTGGAAGTGCAAGCCATTGCTATTGCAGAGCAGTTGAAAGCGTGGCTAAGGTCCTAGGAGAGGAGTTGAGAGCAGCTATACCTCGTCCTAGAGCGTCCCACACTTGCTCAGGACGAGGTCAGGTCACCCCAGGATTCAGGTCAGGTGCCCGAGCTGGTCACTGCATGTGCTGAATTGTTTCATTATTAAGATAAACATCCACTGTGCAAACTCTGTGAGGTCTCGCATTTTCATCCTGTAGCACGAAAGCATCACCTTCTGCCCAGGCATAAGGGCGCACATAAGCATCAACGATGTCGTCTCTATAGATCTGAGCTTTCACATTTCCACGCGAAAAGTCATGGAGGTCTGTGCGTCCACCCAAAGAGATACCATCCCAAACACAGACACTGCCTGATCTGTATGCATCTCTTTCACGGATGTATGAGCGATGAAAACGAGTTCCGGGTTTTCTCCATATCAAAATACACCTACTATAGCTTTCGAGGCTAATCCTGGATTCATCTGTAGAAAGAACAACCCGCCACTGATTACTCGTCAAGTGGACATGTTGACGTGCCCACTGCAAACGTTCCCTCCTACGGCGTGACGCGAGAGGAACACAAATGGCTGGTCGCCTCGCATGAAGATCACCTTCTACGCACGTTTGACGTTGATACCTACCTTCCGGAGCTTACAGCGAGAGAGGATCGGAGCTCAGATGAAGTTGCAGTTCTATTCCTTTGTGCGCATAATGACAAATATCGATCATCGGCACTCGTGGTAACGTGTAGCCGTCCTTGGCTGAACATCCTGGATGCCGAATCCGTTGTTAGAAATTGTCACCAAAGTCTATGAATCACAGACCGACTCACATTTTAGCCATCTGGTCACTTCTGTCTGACTTTGTCCTGCCTCTAGTCTCCCAATAGCTCGCCATCACAGTTCTTCGGTCAAATGATGCCTGGAGGTCATTCTTACAATTTTGCTATATCAGAATTCTAATCTCAGCCACGTAGCTACAATTGCCGACTTGCTTTGAGACATGCATTTTTATGCTCCTCGCAAATGACGCATTCCGACTGCAGCGCCACTATTTTGCATAACGTAGTATTGTTCAGTACATTTAACTTATTAACATATTCAAATTTTAAACAGATTGGCTTAGTTTTAAACGTGCTATCCCTCCTTTTGTGATTTTCCCTTCATTTTTGATAATGAGTGTATGTGAAGCATTTTCTATGTTGCATCATGTAGTCTGTATTCTAACTTTGTCTACTATTTTCTTTCCAGTTGCGCTCGGTGAGAAGTGCTACAGAGCTGCAGCACTGAAGTTAATTTAATTTTTAACTGAAAAGTGATGTATAATTAATTGCTTTAATAAAAGTATTTCAAATGTATTGGCTTTTTTAGTGCTGAATTTAAGTTAACTACAGATGTAAAGCTGACTTGTTGGAAAAACCAATATACTTAGCAAAAACAAAGCACGAGAAACCGACATGGGCTGTATGGATCGCAGCACTTTAGAGCCAAAGTCTACACCTGCATTGCTTCCCGGAGGGGAGCACAACAGTTGGATGGACATGACCTGGCAGCGGCTTTTCCCTTCTAAAAACCTTATTGCGCATGCTTAAAAAAATGCGTGGGTTACTAAATCTCATCAGTTTAATATAAATGGGCCAATTTTTTTACAATAAAAAGGAGGGCAAAAAATTTAAGAAAGAAGTACAACGTAAATAAATGAAACATTTTATTGAATTCAAACGAAAATATATTAATTATACGCTTATATCCATTTTAATTATTTAATTAAATGAGTATTTCCCATTGAATAAATATTTTTTTATCAATATATCATTTTCTAACAATATATTGGAAATTTCGGAACATGAAATATTCTTCATATTGAATTTTATGGTAAGTTCGCCACATTGAATTTTAACAGCTACAATATCAGCATTCAATCTTGATTTCTCATTTGCGAAAAAATCTTTTTCAACGGGAAAACTTCTTTCAACTGCTGCATTAGTTTCAGGGCAGCATAACATAAATTCAGCGAGAATAACTAAGTTTTCTTTTATAGAATGTGTTCATTTTTGAAATGGTTAAACATTTAAACCCATCTTCTAGCAATTCCAACAGGCTGATTTTCACATTTTTCTAATTTATCAAAAATGAAATACATATTCACTGTTCCAGTTTCTTCAAAAAAAAAAAAAAAAATTTTTAAAAATTTAAAAAAAAAAAAATTTTTTTAATAAAAAAATTTATTAAAAGAATAATGCAACACAGTTTTCAATATCTACCCAATTTACTTGCGATGAAGTAAAAAAAATACATTAAAAACTATTATTTACTGTGATATTAGTTTCAAACTATTCTTCAATATATTAGTTTGGTTTGCAGCTCTATAGTTATTTCTTGCATACTAGGTTGGGGGGGGGGGGGGGGGAACCAATTTAGCCAAGGACTTACTTTTTAAAGGGGATACAGAACAAACAAAAACGACC
>Ga0115856_100440_pt1 | contig 15647 bp, 11 predicted proteins | sample InSIn4gowninarea_FD_83870 | JGI IMG/M metagenome (GOLD analysis project Ga0115856, IMG submission 83870)
AAAAAAAAATAAAAATAAAATTAAAAATATAATGAATTTTTAAAATTTTTTTTAAAAAAAAAAAAAAAAAAAAAACCTATTACCCCCCCCCCCCCCAAAAAAAAAAAAAAAAAAAAAAAGTGAAAATAATTAGTTTTTTTACTGGAAATCGCTTCTTAAAATTAATCAATATGATTATATTAACGCCCTAATTCTTTAAAAATAAAGTTTTCTTTCGTAAAGCAATCCATTTGTAATTCATTCATTTCGCATGCGCTTCCAGTTCCGAAATCAAAACATAGTAATAAGAACAAGTAAGAGATCAATGTGCTTCTAGTCATTTTATCTAGCAGTCCTCAAGACAAAAATGACTGCATATGTATGGAGATAATAGGGCATGCTCATTCAACTGTCATGCTCCCAGGAGCATGCCGTGGCATGTATGGAGATAAATCTTATATTCGACTTCAAGGAGAAATAACAATATAATTTTAAAAAATGCTTTATCTTCCAATTTTATTAATCTAAGTGAGAAATACTTACGTATATTAAACATTAGGATAATTTTTTTTGAATTATTAACAAATAATTAACTTTAGGAAATGCTTAAGTAAATATCTATTCAGTTTATTGTGATTAGTACGTCCCAAAAGCACACAAATACATTTTTCAAATGACTAATTTACGTTCATCGTTTCAAATTAACACAAAATTAAAAAAAGAAAAAAGTTTATTTGACGAGGCAAAGCTTAAAACACCTGCGTGGTTTAAAAATAATATTAATGCGCATGCTTCTTTAAAATTCACATTATTCATTCATTTAATTTTCATTTCTTATTTTACAAGTTTATATTTAAAAGCTCTTTATTCTACACAAATATTTATGAAATTGTTAACATCTTGTTGAAAATCTCTCCTTAAAAAATATTTTATATTAATTTACTACACCATTTCCAATAAGCTTGAATTTATGTTTTTAATTCTGTTAATACATAATTTTCTTCCATTATCTTCCCTATTTCTATTCCGCACGTTCGCTAAGGTTGCCGTGTTTTCTCAAAAGAATGAGTGAATCGCATGGTTGGCAAACTCGGGCAAACTTCGCAAATATATCGCCTGAGCATTCCAAAACCACGCCAAGTCTACTGACGAGCTACATATTCCGGCTATACGCAGCCGGCTGACATGTGATAAAATTGTACTTGTGCGCAGATCATCAGATGAAAATGGAAAATAGTCAGCAAAATGGAATGGACCATATTCTTAGTCACGTGACTTGGGAAATTTAAATGTAAACAAATGATATTTATTAACTGCTCATTGGTTGACGTCAAACCAACGTTTGCAACAATTGGACATCAATAATTGTTTTCCCCAGGTCATGTGATATTTTCAACGTGCCAGAATATTGTCCATTGCAAATTATGAGCCTTCAAAGACACCTTGTTACTTTGTTTCACCTTACGTGAGTTTTTATATTTGACAATATGTTAATAAATTAAGTTTTTAGAAACTATAATAATGCATAAAGGGCAGTGCTGTAGTCGTAAAAAAATCAGAGGGTATACGCCATATCATGAATGTCCTCAAAGCCTTAACATAAGGTTTGTCCCTATATTTTTTAAGAAATTAAAATAGCAATTTAATACTGATTAGCTTTAAAAATATACATCTATTTTTTATTTGTTTTATTTTATGTAGTTTTATTCGCTTAGAGGAAATTTTTAATTGAATTAATTAAGAGAAAATTAAATAATTGGACATTACAAAAAAATCGTGTGAGTGTGTTATCTTCGTAATTGTTTCATTGGAACACGTAAAGCAATGTATGTATATAAATATACAATCATAATGAATATTAGTCACATAATAATAAATACTAGTAGTTTATATTAGTTGCTAAACAATATAAACTACTGGTATTTATTATTATGGTATTTATTATTATTTAATTTTACAAATTTTTGGTACAAACATAATTTATATTTACCATAATTATTTGTGTATAGTCACAAATTAAAAAGATTGATTTCTTCACTATCTGAGAGGAGTGGGCAGTACATTTAACAATTTTCCTGAAAACAGAACTAGTGTTTGACATTTAAACATTCATTCTCATGTATGGGGTGTGAAAAAATTGCAAATATAAATAATTCATCTTTATTTTAAAATGTTTTCTCTTGAATCGTTTTAATAACGACATTAAAAATACTATTTGTTTCTAATTATTAAACTATAAAATAACTTCCTCTTATTTATCAATAGGTTGGGTAGTTTTAATTCTACTACATCATACCTGAAGATCAACTGCAATGTATAGTAAAACGTTCACTTCTTTAAAATTATTTAATTTATGATTTAAAATTATTTTTATTATCAATGTCAACTAGCGGGTAAATTTAGGTTAAATAAGCTACAAATACCAAACCTTTTTGGTGTTTCATCATGCCATTTTTTCAGACTGTTACATTTAGAAATTTTAATTAGACCTGAATTTAAAAAAGCAATTATATTCACTCATAGAAGTAATCATGTGACAAAAATATTTAGTTTTCTGATTTCAAGACTTTTTTTATATCTATGTTACGTAACATCTTCATTCATTTAGCCCTTTATTAAAGAGGTAATTTTGGTGTAATGAACTAAATGTTAAAACCTACTTTTATATTCTTATATTTTCGACCATTGGATTAATTTTCATATAATTCCTTTCGGAAACGTTTAGTAGGCTATCGAAAACTATTTTTTGATAGCAGGAATAGTAAAGAAAATAAACATAAAAAGAGTAAAAACGTAAAAAGGTTTTAAGAGTTGTGAAATTAAGCATAAAAACTATCAAAGTGCATGAAAATTAAAATTTCCAAAATTTCAATTTTGTTTCAAGCACATAAAAGTAAAAATACAAAATTCATTATAAAGTCTGAGATAAACGATTAAAGTGCAAAATTTAAATTGATAGTAGTGAAAATGGAAACTAGAAAAAATAATGGAAATATAAAATTTGGAAAATATGCTACAAAAAAGTGATAGGAAAATTATAAAATCTGGCTTATATAACAAAAATATATAACAGTGAAAAAAATATGGAAATGAAAACTGTGGTTTTAATAAAAAATGTAGAAGTCTGGTTAAAATATAGAGAATATAAAACTTTAATTTTGCTCAAGGATGCAGAAGATGCAAAATCTGGAGTAAGTAACGAAATGATAATGTAAAACAAAAATTAAGAAATGTAAAAACTTGATTGAAAATGAAAAAAGAAAATCACAGGCAAAATTCATACCACATAAAAACGAAAACTTCTACGGCTACAATCAATTTATTTAAAGTATTAAATAAAGAGAAATAATGCTAATTTTTAAAAATATTTCATTTTAAAACTTCCTGAACATATACAAATTATCAGTAAAAGCCAGAGAGATAAAATCAAAGAGACTATACAATGTGAGAGCATACCTAAACACTATCTCAAGAAAGAGATTATACGCTAGCTGAGCCTTTTCACTGGACTAATTTCCAAACTGCTTGACAAGAGAAATCATTCTCTGTACCTTGTTTCGTAGCACATACTTTTCTGGATCTGTTGTCGACAGAAGACCGATGCCAACCAAGAATTTACATATATGTCCGGTTGAAAATGTTCTATGGGTGGTCCCGTTTGCATTTATAAACATCAAATTAGAGACGTTCCTTTCTTAGTTAAATTCTTAATTAGTTAAACTAACATAACAATGAAAAACAATTAGTTAAATTATTTTCCTTTTCTTAGTTAAACTTCCAGTTTTTAACCAAAGATCCATCTCACAAGCACTTCTTTCCCAAAGTAACGATGACTTGAGTCTAAAGTATAAGTGTAAATCGATAACCGTTATAGTGAAAACTGCGCATGCCATTACTATACCCCGATTTCCGACAGAAGACCGCCTGGAGTCCGAGTTTTAATTGCTGTACCCTATAGGTCGCATCTTTCCACTAACGAAGAATTTTCCCTTTCCGGTATCTGCTCTTTCAAACCCCCTTTAACAAAGGCCGCCGAATGAGACAAACTTATAACAGCTTGTCTAGTACTCATCTATCACTTCCACACATGTGTGATAACCAAACAGGAAATGACGGTCTTTGGCTCAGACCTCAGACTCCACTTTAAAAAACGAATGTAAATACAATGGAAATCTCCTGTGGAGCCATGGCAATTAGTGCGACAGGGCTTGTACATCCACAAAACGGATGCCGACTGCCCCGAGCGTTAGACCCCAAGAGCATTTCGGGCCCTGCCGATAGCTTCGGGACAAAACAAACCAGTTGGACGTAGGGATTCCATGTCAACGAAGGGTAAGGGGATGGGGGGGAAAAGATGAGACAGGGAATGGAAATCTTCCCGACCAAGGAAAACTAGACAATGATACCTTCCTTATTTGCGTTTTCCGTTCTCTCCTTCCTGGCTTATTCTTCATTTTAAAGGAAAATTAGAAACTATACGTAATTTCTTTAAAAACCAGAGGATATACGGAATTTGTTTAAGAAAAGCAGAGGGTATACGGCGTATACCGCCGTATACCCTCCACTACAGCACTGATAAAGGGACTATTTTCACCTTACTAATGTCTAACAGTCTACGCAAATTGATTATGCTGCAGACTTATTGCACCTTTCGCAAATTCGAAAGAAATTTTGAGACAGCCGAGTTTCTGTATGAAATCTGGAAACCCTTTAGACACAAAACTCTAGGGAGGATCTTCTGAAGCGAAACATTTTCTGGTCTTGCACTTGTCCTGCTAAAATATGGAGTACAACAATACAGTTCAATCCGTAAGAACATCGACCTATCAAATAACTGCACATTATCGCACATGATTTTGGTATTGTCATGTAAGCAGAAACTTTATAAATACGTTCTATAATCGTACTGTGTAATGTTTTCTCTCATCGCTACTATATAAACTGACATTTGCAAACGGGAGCGCTTATTGTTGCCGTCTAAAATCGAGTTGGATATCAATAACTAGAGGCATTACGAAAGAAATGGAAAGAAAGCGTAGGGAGTTTGCTTTTATAAAATTTTATAAGTTTTCTTTATTTTTTTCCATAAGATATGTTAATGAATTTTAAGGAAAGGAGGGGAATATAATGAAAATTACGACTGTCAAGAATCTTATATCTATACGTAAAAGCATCAAATTCATTTGTTAGGAAGAAAGAAGAGGAGAGAACATCCTAACAATTGTATAAACTGTGAAAAACGTACTTAGGAAAAGCTATGTACCTGAAGGTAGGCCGAAAGCCGTAGGTGTAACTACAGCCATAAAAGGTGATGAGTTAAGATGGAGGAAAGATGAAGAGCTCTCTAGTAAGAGCGTTAGCTGAAGCAGAAGAAGAATTAGGAAGGGGAGGCTGAGGCCGAGGCCGCATGCACGCTCCAAAGTGGACCCATTGCATGCTGAACCTATGATGGTCATGACTTTGGCATTTTTTTCAATATTTTGAAGGCGCTGACATTATATAAAAGTGAATGAAGTGCATGAATATGCTCTAAACATAGCTGTGACCGCACCTTTGCCTTCCCATTCCAATCCAACTCTTAACTCTCCTCCAACGTACAATAGCCAAAGATTTGCGACCCCTAACCACCAAGACCCCCCCCCTAGCCCCCGAAATTTGGTGTCCAATGAATGAATAGTTTGATCTCTAGTGTATCGGAACTGCGCATCCAGCAGACGTATATAAGGAGCAGTTCTTCAACGGTTGTTAAAACTTTTGGTTTGATCGCGATTCAGATTACCTTTCAACAACTTAAAAAATGCCTCGCTGCAGGATTCGTGCTCATTACGAGCAACTTTCAGAGTTTGACATAGGTCGTATCATTGGATTGAAAGAGGCAGGTTGGACGAATCGGAGAATCGTTCGTCATTTGACTCGAAGCGATGCGACGATTCGAAGATGCTGGCAAGGATGGGTGGAAAATGTCAGAGTTCAGCGTCAGGATGGTAGCGGTCGACCAAGGGCTACAACAGATTGTGAGGACAGAGTGATTGTCCAATTAGCTGTCACAGCGCCTTTTTCATTTCTATCAACCATCAGACGTTCAACCCAAACACCAGTGTTCACCATGACCATTCACAGACGGTTGAGAGAGCAAAATCCACGCTCGCGCCGACCGTTACGTTGCCTGCCACTCACGCATGCACAATGCCGAGCCAGATTACAGTGGTGCATGGCTCGATCAGGTTGGAATGATGCCGACTGGGGACGTATAGTCTTTAGCGACGAATCCCGCTTCCAATTGGCACGTCCTTCCCTTCCATCGTATATCTAAAGACAGAATTAAGGTTCTCTTATACAGGAATGTAACTGGCTATCTGAACTGGAGGGGAGGGGGTTCAAAATTAATTATTGTTTGCAAAACACGGAAACTGTAAATTAACCAACCTGTAAACTGTATAAATGTATATGATTTTCTTTAATAATGAAAACATTGGGGTGGGGGAGGTCGGAATCCTCCTTGACCACCCATTAATCTCTGTTCTTATGAAGTTAAAGTAACGGATAAGACATCTAACCTCAACAGAGCCTCTTATATTTTTATTATTGATAGTAGTCCACGGAACTAGTTTGCAGTTAATAATTAAAAAGGTAAAAGTAAAATGAATAGCGTTATTTAAAAGAAAACTTAAAGTATTTAAAATTTTTAAATAAAAAATAATTATTATTTCCTTTTTTATCAAGATATAGCTTTCCCTCACATCTGATTTCGTCACTCTTAATTTCATCTCCGGTTTAGATACCATCTTTCCAACCATATTTATCTTTTATCTTGCTACAGATTTCATATTTTTCAGGACAATACTGATACTAATTTTAACGCGAATGTATTATATAGCAATCTATTATGATATAAATTGGTGTTTAAACATTAGTATAAATTATTTATTTGTGAGGAAATTAAATTTGATTCCACGTTTCAAAGAAAACTCATTTAAAATCCTACGCAAAGAAAAACTCTTTGATGTAAACTGTTATCAGAAAACAAAAGTTTGAAAATAGGAAGTAATTTCATTCTAAGTTTTAAAATACGCATCATTGATGAACGCAAAGGGGATTATAGATTGTAAAATAATCTATACAAGAAATTCCTTACGGGTACAAATAAAGATTATGTCAGAAACAACGTAATTTCTGATTTTTAAAAAGGATAATGATTTATACGCAGAAAATCATATATCTTAAATTTCAATTTAAATCGCTGATTTGATTAAAATTATAATTTAAGATTGAACTACTATACAAAAACATATATTGTTTTCCATTTGCAAGACTTTTAGACTTTTTATAGTTTTATTTCTGAATCTTATATTAATATTGATTAGATCACTTATACATGATTTTAACACCTTTTCTAGTTAAACTCCGAAGCACTAGATGGCAGCACTAGATGTGAGGTGAGAAAAAATTATTAAACTAAAAATAGTTTTTACAATTAATATTTAATTTTGTGTTAGAAATTATGACTATGAAGTTGATAAATACTATCCACATTTTATATAAATGAAAGAAACAAGGAACCATAAATTGATTTGATGAACCTGCAAAACATGAAATCTAGTAATTACGTACATTAGTTAAGTTTACACGTATGTAATTTAGGATTAGTACTTAAGATGCTTTGGTATTTTATAGAATGAAAAATTTAGCAAAAAATTTTAATTTTTTAATTGAATAGTGGCATGTTAGAATTAGAAGTATAAAAATGTAACACAGGATTTCCCTCAAGAAAATGCTTTGTGAAATTACTTGTTGCTATAAGTACTATTTCAGTGACGTATAGAATTGAACTTGACTGCTTTCTTCACCATCCACAATCACTTCTAAATTCGGATTTCGTGTGTGTGTGTGTGTGGGGGGGTCTTTTAAAGTAAACCTTAACTTTTCACAGAAGTTACAAGAGACAGCTTTAGATACTCTATTGAGTTTTCGATGTAGATATGTTTAAATCAGACTAGTGTTGGTGGCTGAAAATGGCATGACAAAATGTATTCCTGATGGAAATGCTATTTGTGGCATGCTTCTTATGAGCCAAATATTTACTGCAAATGAAATATTTGGTTTAACAGTCGAAATTTATAGTAGAATGTCAAAAGCACTCTCTTACGTACTCAGCGTTAATACCCAATGGGAGATTTAAAGCTGTTGCATTTCATAAATAAAGTTTTGATTTGTCCTTTTGTGAAGTGACTTATTTTTTCAACACTAAAACGATATTTAAAACGCTTATTTTAAAAACAGTTAAGTCACATTTTTCTGAGTTAACAGCATACATAAAATCTGTTTAAACTGAAGACAATTCGTTTCGTTTCAAGTATTTCTGTGTCTCTGTGGGGGAAAGATGCTAACACATCCTTTAGATACATGCGCAGGTGTAAGAAATTAAGAGAATTTTCATATTTAATCTACGATCTCCAAAACTACAGGACAGATTTTTAAAAAATTTGGTGTGAACATAGGTAGATATAACACAAACAAAATAAACATGCAACAATGATAAGAGACACACATATTTGTGCGTAACACGCATGGAAGTCGGTATGTCTGAAACAGCGGTTGCAGAAAACACAAAAGAAATGCGTCAATAGGGGGTATTGTCCCCGCTTACAGCTATACAGGCTTCGTAGCGTGATGTCATAGTGGAAATAAGACTGTTCAACAGAGCCTGTGGCAATTGATCCCACTCGTTCAGAAGCGGTGTTTTCAGGAGGGTTGCGAGTTGCAATTGCCCTCCCCAGAGCGTCCCAAAAATGCTCGATAGGGTTGAGGTCTGGAGACCTGGCTGGCCAATCCATTCGGCGAATATTCGCACTCTCGAGCAATTCGTCTACCCGAAGGACCCTGTGTGACTTCGCGTTAACTTTCATTAACAGGAAGTCGGGGCCCACTGCTGTTAATGAATCCAATTACGATCCAATCGATCATACTCCAATTACGGGCACCATGCGAATCGGGCTTTCCTGTTCGTAGACGTGAGCAGGACGCCAACAGCCTATCTTCTGGAAAACAACCCTCTCTCATTCAGTCGTTTTGAAACAGTCGCTCTGCTTACACGCTTTCATGTGGCTGTATATAGGTCCCGAGAGTTTTGAGACGCTGTAGCCTCTCTGTTACTCCTCGCTAAAGGAAATGGCGATCTTCTGTGGCCGTCGTGGCTCTTGGACGACCTTTCCCAGGCTTTCACTGGATGGATCCAGTAGGTTACACACGACTCTGGGCGTTAAATTAAAGTCTCTGCATATCTGGCTTTGCGATTGGCCTGCCTCCCGACCATTCGCCACCTCATTCCATCATCTAAACGTTGGTGGTGACTCATTTTTACTGCTTTGAAGTAAATGAAACCGATTGCTGCAAGATAGCACCAAGAAATTCGCCGATATATTTGTCATTACTTGCATTTTCATGTCTTCAATTCTTTTCTGTTATCGGGTATTTTGTATTAATATTCCCGTTTACTCTTGGAAGAGAAATAGTGACATGTGTCACGCGCTGTCATGAGATGAAATGTTCTTTGGTTCAGCCTCTTGATAGACATACCTGCGTTAACATTTATCTTTGCATTACATTTCAAACTAGCAGAGCTAAAACATCTTATTAGCCTTTATTTCGCAATATATTTATTACTGACATCATGGTCACTCAAGAATATGATAAAAACACAGCGTTGTAAAAGCACAAATACACAGTGGAAAAGACAGTTCAGATACTCATGTAGTCTCCTTTCTATGTGCAAAGCCCGGAGCAGAGGAACAAATGCCGAAGCCGCTGTATGCCTTTCTCCCATTGAGTATTTCTGCTTTTGTCACGTTGTATTTCTTACAATTTATTTCCAGCACAAAGGTCTTTCGCGTTTTTTATTGTTTATTGACACGATCTAAGGGACAAGGGTAGGAAACCTTCAACGCCTAGGGGCTGTCCATAAATGACGTCACAACTTTTTACAATATTTTGGACCCCCCTCCCTCCCTTTGTCACAAAGTGTCACACTTCAACTTACCCCCTCCCTCCCCTTTGTCACATGTCACACAATATTACATAAACATGCACTTTCAGTTTAGAAACAAAGCAATACGTTATAAATCATATTTCAAATTTTATTTTTAAATTTTTACTTTGTGTTTTAATGACCTGTAAATATAACAATCATTAGCGTAATTTTGTATGAAAGAATAGGATTTAGAACACAAAGCATAATTAATATTCAATAACAATAAAATAATAATATAAAAGAGCAACTCAAAACAGTAGTATTTTGGAATTTTAAATGGAATTTAATAAATTTTGCTTTAAATTTTATGTTCACATTATGAACCTAAAATACTCTAAAAGACACTGAATTTTTTAAAAAATGTCTCAGTATTACCTGTTTGTGTCACTTACGTTTCTACCATGTGTGGGGACTTATCTTCTGTTGGGCATTTCAAGGGTGTGACGAAGAGGCAGAGGGGGAGTTCCTCTAAGTAAATAATTACTGCTACTACCATATTCTCAAAATCTACTCTGAATGCCTTTTTTTCGGAAAGAAAGGAATGTAAGTGAAAAAAGTGTCACATGAAAGTTGCCCCAATTAAGAAAATACCTTCAAATTTTGGTAATTTAAAAATAACTTCAAAATCCAATCTGTTGATTTTAAATGTTTTTATTTTAACCAAAATATGTGATGTCACACTTCTTGTTATACCCCCCTCCCTCCCCTTGTCACAAACTGTCACAATTTCACTACCCCCCTCCCCCCCTCCATGCGTGACATCATTTACGGACGACCCTCTAACGAAAAAATTCGAATTTCAGGAAGAATGGTCTCTATATATTATCAATCAACGTCGTATAAGAGTTTAAATCGCTCGGTCTTTTATTGAGAGACCTTAAACGGAAATTTCACCAGAATAATGTCTCTTGTGCTATCTAAACAATGGTTTCTAAAGGACCATACGAATCAAAAGGAATTCGTATTTATATTTTATGTTGTCGAAGTCTGGACCTCGCGACCCGATGGAAATATCAGGGGTGAAGTTATATGTTGGGTTTTCTCTCTCTCTCACGCAAGGAATATAAACAATTCTCTTCTGGTATGAACTTAAAGAGCAGTCATGAGCAGGAATATATAAGACAGTGTCCCTAATAAACCTTTTTCGAAGGTTAACCTCCTTAATTAAATATCGTGCATTCGAAGTGATACAGAAAAACAGAAGATCAATATGTCATTGAAATTTTATACTAACCTTACTTTTATCAAGTGCTTTTATAATTTCTTAACAAAATATTATCCTGTTTTGTTTTGATAATAGTATATACTGTTATATTTGTGAAATCATAATTAATGTATTGTCCCGACCATGAAGTTATGCAAGTGGGGATAAGTCATAACAATGTAATTAATATATAATGTATAATATGTAAATGCACATATTTATGTGTATAAATATAAATGTATAGTGTAATATGCAATCTAATACATAAATATTTAAACGCAAATTTCATGTATTGTAATGTGTCGGTGCTTGAACTTTGATTTAAATTATTTATTTATTTTCAGATGAAGAAGGTTGAGATTTGGCTAAAAATTTCTAAATGCACTACAAAAAAGCATCTTTTTTTTCTCGAAATGTTTCAGAACTCTCAAACATCTTCATGTGATTGGACACAGAAAATAAATGTCGCTCATCAACAGATACGGAAAACCTATTACGTACGCATGAAAGAAGATTACGAATTCTAAATTTTACTCATTGAACTTGAAAACATATTTCCTAATGCTTGGAACAGAAACTGTCAAAAGTCCTTTTATCGGTTTTGACATCCTCGGAGGGGGTTCTTCCGTATAAGTCCTTCGCTCGAAGACACCAGGGAGAACAGAATCCGACAAGATCTGAATCCGTCCGGAAAAGGTAAGTTCCTGCCGGACGCCTGCTAACTTGTCCGGCAGATATTATTCCGGAGAAAATAAGACATGTCACGCAACAGACGATGCTCCCCATAAACTCGACTCGTCCTTGCATTGGTGAAATATAAAGTGACGTCATGTGATGCTGTCACGAAGTTTTGTGGATGTGCTCAATGTTTTGCGAGTCTCCATCTTATACGAGATAACACGATTTATGTATTTTGCACCTGTGTGTAGAAACGGATTAAATATTTTTGAGCCAGATGTCGTCTTTTAAAGTCGGCTGAGAGTGACACGTGAAGGAAATGTGTCACAAAGGCTTATAGTAAGAGATGACAAAATGATGTTTGCCGCGTGTTATTGCAAATGGAGCATGAGTCGAACACAAAAAGGGAAAACTATGATATAAAAGCATTCCGAGCGATATAATAAAACAGATGTAATCATCTGATGACTAGTTCTGTCGCTGGTTTTAAACATCTGATTTTAACATCATGATAGAAGATACAATTCTTTACCTTTGCAAAAAACGATAGAAGCATGATCCCATACGACTGCTTCGATTTACATCATAAAAATATCTGCTGCGAGTTTTCCTGATGGCATAACACACACATAAGAAAAAGTCCTTATATGTGGCTAGCTCTATGTTACTAGCTCTTACTAGCTGTACGTTAGACCGCTCGAAATCGATTCTAGTGATTAACAATGTCATAAAAGTGATTCATAAAAATTTATACTAGGTTCATAAATGTTTATACAAATATTTTAAAAGTAAAAATTTCTAGTTTACAAAGCATTTTACTACTGCAACTATTCTTGGAAGTCTTTACGAAATTGAAACAAAGAAAAGCATGATAATCAAAACGAAAATGTTATTCTAGGACGGTGTTAATTTATCTAATACAGTCGATTGATCCAAGTGACGCTTGTTTGGAAATCTCTTATTTTTGCTTAATCTTCATTTCCCAATTTCTTAAAAAATTACATTTGGGAAAAGAAATATAACAACGTTTTTAGTTTTAAATACGTTTTTATGACGAATTTTGAATTATTTCAATTAATTTTAAATGTGTAGGTTCATCGTTTCTCATTCTTCCAGATGGCATTACATGTTCATCTCAAACTTGTTTTACGTGGCTCCGCTCATTTCCTCTAGGGTTTATAAAGAACAGTGCCCATTTCTCGGATTAGCCATTTTCTTTCTGGTCATCTGTTTCCTCAAACGTATTGACGAAATCCCACGAGACTTCGAAACACTGTCCGTTGCATTATGTGTCATTTGAGATTTATTTTTTTCAGTTTTAATTGTTCTAAACTTCAAATTTCAAATGATGACGAGGGGATCAGGGACATGACCATGGAGAGTATGACGATGAACAACACATTTAAAATTAATTGAAGTAATTCAAAAGTTACCATGAAAAACGTATTTAAAACTGATAACGTTCTTATATTTCTTTTCCCAAATGTAATTTTTAAAATATTAAAACAAGGAAAAATAAGAAAGAGTAGCAATACGCATGCCGCTATGCTTACCTGGAAAGGAGTGAAAGAAAATTGACCACATGTATATGAATTACGTTTTTCATATTGTTCCAGGTGATCGATTTTTGATTGTAAGAATCATTTTTGGTCCTGAACAGCGCTCTACTATACATGATTGATGTTCTATATACATATATGTTAAATTTTTAATTAAAATGATAGTTTTAATTACTTGCATTAAAACCGCATGCACCGAAAATCTGTAGTTTTTGGACGCACGAATGGATTTTACATCGATAGTTTATCCAAACATTTTACTTTAATAGTTATAGGACACCACTAGAGAAATGGCAGTCATCGAGAACTACGATAAAAGGAATTTATATTACACAAACGGAATCATAACACTCATTACACTAGTTTTACATTTTTAAATGTATAGTAGTATACCGTTTGTGTACATTTTAAGGTTGTGCCTAGTGCCTACACAATAATTTGAATTCTGTAAATTATCCCATCAGCTATATTAGCGACACGGCACGTTCATTGTTCGTGCACCGATCGCAATTTCAATCCACACATTCGATGCATCTCACCTACCACGACGTGTCTGTGCATGCCCGTGTCCTATGATGTCACGAAAGCAGACGTCCCGCCGGATGCCTCGCACATGGTTTCGTGCTAGGCATTATGTCCAATGATGGATAACCAGATCGCACAGACGTAATAATTAACGCTACAAATGGACGTCATGTGACTGGAATCCATACGTCAGGCACCGACACTCAGAGAGACGCGCATGATTGTTACAGATTATCCAATCAGAAGAGGACATGGCGAGAATCGGCTGACTACAATATACAACGAAACCCATAAAAAACGCAATGCAGTCAAAAATGCAAAAATAATATTCATGTCAATGTCAGAATAAAATTCCGTTTTAGATAGGTTTCCGTTTCATGAGAGGTGAATGTTTAATTTCAATCACAGAACTTAAAACATTTGTACATTCTAAAAATACAGGTAACAAAATTAACATCTGTGAATACGAAGAATTTTACATTAAATTTTGCATTCTCTTACAATTAAAGAAAATAAGCAATTTAAAAGTTTCCTGATGCGCATTTAACTGTTTGTATTTATAAGTAATTTTTATAAATAATTATTTGAAAAATATAAAATTAGGTTCTCTTGTGTAAACCTTGACAAAATGGAAACTTGATTTAATTTAAAAATATTTTTTATACTGACAATCGAGCTGTTTGAGATGATATTTAAAATACAAAGAATATTTTTTTAATGTTTGATCTGGTAGCTTTTTGCTGTACTAGAAGTCTACCATCGTGACTTCTTTGATAAATGAGCCTTTCGTGGAACTACCAGGAGCATTGATTTCTATCCCACTACTTTCTATAGTCTATCAATCATGGTGGGTTTGCTCTTAGAAAGATTTGAATCGTAGAAACAGTTATTTTCAACAGAATAAGGGCAAAATAATCCATAATTGAAAAATCAGGGGACATTTGCAGGTATATGTTGAAAAGGTATCTATGTAATACTTGTATTAGACTTTATTTTTTCAAGGAATGCAGGGGTGTTTTTCGAAATATCAGTCGTTGCTTTGTCTTGACGAAGTTTCATTCTTTGAAAGCCATTTGAATAAACATATAAAATTTCAACTGTAAGTATCGGACAAAAAACTTTCTCGAGATAGTATTAGGTTGTATTGATTTAAATATTCGTTTCCACTCTTCTTATTTCCAAATTGTAAAAAAAAAATTGACAATCGTAAGCCCTTGTACGAAAACGTTTTTTGTGTTGATGGAAAATAGTTGTATTTTTTCTTCTTCGGTTTCTGTAACAAATAGGCAATTTTTTTGTTGCCAGTCATTTAGGTAACTCGTGTTTTATTAAGAGACACTTTTTATTTTCATATATTTCCTATATGCCTAAGCAGTTTTCACTACAGGGTTCTAGAAATTGTTTTGCGTTCAGCCGCATGCCTCGGCAAAAGCCTTTGAACAATATATATTTTTTTAGCTTCTTTAAGTTGTAAAAGTCCTTATTTATTTATTTATTTATTATTGCTACAAATGTATTCAAAACCTTTACACCTGATTTCTGCATCGGTGGATTTTCTCCTCTTTCCAACAATTTGTGACTTCAGAAATATTAGATTCAGTGCGCTAACGTTCCGATATGTAGAAAAAGGTGAATTCAGTCTTCTTTCTATGTAGAAAGAATCGTCGATTTCTAC
>Ga0115856_100443_pt1 | contig 15625 bp, 11 predicted proteins | sample InSIn4gowninarea_FD_83870 | JGI IMG/M metagenome (GOLD analysis project Ga0115856, IMG submission 83870)
ACTATTTGATAAAATTGAATATTGCAACCAAAGACTTTTAGATTATAACATTCCTTTGGTAGCGAACTCCTTATCTCCGATCTTTTTTGTCGCATTAGGTTTGGTAAAGGTAGGTTATAATATGGTGAAACGTTTAAAGGAAAATGGCTTCCTTGTAAATCTGGGAATTTTTCCGGCAGTACCTGAAAATTGTACTGGCATTCGATTTACCATTACAAATCATATTACATTTCAGGATATAGATAATCTAGTTTCTTGTATGGCATATCATCTTCCATTAGCCCTTAAAGAGGAGAATCGAGACATGGAGGATATTTATAAGGTTTTTAAAAATCTTCGAAATAAAAAAGCAGATGAGAAGACGAAGATTCAGAATTCTAAAATTGAAATTGAAAATCAACCGAAATCTGAATCGCAAAGGTTTATTGTGATTCATGAAAATTCTATAAAAAATATTGATAAGGAAGATTGGAATAATATTTTAGGTAAAAATGGAATGTTTGATTGGGATGGTCTAACATTTTTGGAAAAAGCCTTTTCTAATAACGAGAAAATCGAGAATAATTGGCTGTTCCATTATTTCATTATCAAGGATAAAAACAAGATTATTGCTGCAACGTTTTTTACAGAAGCATTGGTTAAAGATGATGTCTTTTCTCCTCATTCCATTTCAGAACAAATTGAGTTGGTAAGGAAAAATGATCCATATTATCTTTCTTCCAAAACTCTAACAATGGGTTCTTTTCTAACAGAAGGATCTCATCTATATCTTGACAGAAATCATCCTGATTGGAAGGAGGTTGTTATGTTATTACTAGATGAAATTTGGAAGCAAAAAGAATCGTCTAATTGTAATACCTTATACCTAAGAGATTTTAATGCTGATGATATAGAGTTACGGGATTTCTTTATGGAAAACGGATTATTTAAAATTGAAATCCCTAAGACTTATATTTATGATAATTTCAATTGGAAAACACCGGAAGAATATTTGAATTCACTATCAGGTAAAAGAAGAAATCGAATAAGAAAAGAAGTCCTCAAATTTTCAGAATGTTTTGAGGTAAAAATAGTTGAAAATGCAACTCCAAAAACAGTTCAACATTGGATTGAGCTTTATAAAAATATCCATGATACTAATTTTACCATTAATCTTTTTTCTCTTCCGGAAAGCCTTTTTTACGAAATAGCAAAAAGTTCATCATGGGAGATAATAGAACTGTGGCTAAAAAGTGATTTAGATACAAGGGAAGAAAGAAAGGCTGTTGCTACAGGAATAATATATAAATCAGACAGTAATTATTGTCCCGTAATTATAGGAATGGATTATAATTATGTTAAAGAATATCATGTCTATCGGCAGATGCTTTATCAGGCAATAATGAGGGCAAAGGAATTGAAAAAAGAAAAAATATATTTTGGTCTTACTGCAGGCGAAGAAAAAGAAAAGTTTGGTGCTAGGGCAGTTAATCAGGTTGCTTTCTATCAACTGAAAGATGATTATAACATGGCTCTAATTGGTCTTATTCCGCACCAACAAAAAAAACCTATCCTACATAAATTTTTAAATAAATAGCAGAAAAAATTATAGAGCAAAATTTTATATTTTGCTCTATATGAAACAATGTTATTTAATTATTTTATCAGGTTCACATTTATATGCAGGCGCATTAAATTTAATTGGTTGAAGGTGAAATTGAACAACTCCCAACGAATCTGAATCAAATTCAAGTCGCATGAGATCAGATTTTAATTCAATTATTTCCAGTTTTTCATTGAACTCAATACCTTTCATATGAAATATTGTAGCACTATCGTTTAGACTCCAACTTCCACAATCATAAACATCAGAACGGTAATCATAACATTTCTCCGGTCCGTCCAATTGACTATACCCACCTTTATTATAAAAGATAAGAATATTGTCAAGGTTACAATCTTCAACAAATTGAGTTAAATCTTGTCCATTAACAAAATACCGGAAAACAACCCATGATTTATTTTTTATTCCAGATATTAAAAACTCAGTTTTTATTTTTTTGATTTTTTCTGTTTTTTCAATACTTCCGTCATTAGGATCTGGGTCATTTTCAGGTCTATGACAACTAAAAATGACCATTGCAAGCGCGATAATTAAGGTGAAGGATGATGTTAAAAAAGGTCTGCTCATATAGGTGTATTTTAAAAGTGAAAAATATTATAAAATATACCATAATTTTTTAAATCGAAAAACAACCCTAAAAGATTTGGTAAAACATTATTCATTTACTAACTAAATTTCTTCATTAGGATCCAGTTTTAAAACCTACACTTCCACGCTCATCGTCAACAACGGAATCACCTTAATATTACCTCTGGAGTCTTTGCGAAACTTATAAGTATAGTTATAATGAGTTTCCAGCTTACTTTCATTAGGAAGGCCGTTTACAAGAAAGATATTTCTTTCCTCGGCAAATTTTATAAGTTCCTTTAGATAGGTAGCAGAAATCTGTCCTACCTCATCTATGATACAATGAACTTTAAAGTTCTGAGCTGTATTTTCTGTAGACTCTTTGATAAAAACGTTAAGCAAAGTAATATAGATAACAGCTTTGACCAACATGTCTGTCCCTGTTGAACCTACTTTGTCAATCTTGTCAATCCAGCCAGTATCATTTTTACCTTCTTTAATCCTGAACTTCAATTCAAATAAATCTTCTACTCTTATTTCTTCAAACCTTTCTTCACTTATTGTTTTCTGTAACTCGTGCAGCAATTCTACAGACTTTCGGTCTATCTCAGATTTACCCTTGAGATCATTATTAAATAAATTAACCTCGCCATATAAAAATGGATTTTGTTCATAGAACTCTGCTATTTTTTGAAGTTTCTTCAACACCTTATTCTCACTATCTTCTGACTTTAACTTTATGTATTCTATCAATTGTGAACCCTCAAAGGATGCCTTGCTGAAATCGGCTTCCATTTTTCCGATCATTTCGTTGATTTTAGACTTATGTTCAGAAAGGTTTTTTACCTTACGATAAATGGAATCTATAAGCGAGCCATGAGTTGAGACTATTTCGGTAATATGCGTTTGAATTCTGTTTTCATGTTGGAAACTCTGTAATTCACGGGCAAATCTTTCATATTCAGCTTCACCACCTGCAGGATTAATGTAGAAATGAAACGAGTTATCATTCCTGAATCTACCAGCGTATTCCTTTATATGGTTTTTAAAATATTCAAATTGCCTGAAATATTCACTTTCATTATTAATTAGCCGCGTGCAAAGCTCTATTATATCAAATCCAGGCAACGGTGTTACATTGTCATGTATAAAATGTTTTAATCTCTCATACAATGATTTTTCTTTAAAATGTTTTTCAAAATGAGCTAATCCGGAACTGCTCTGTTTTATATCCGAAAGTAGCTCTGACTTCTGGTTTTGAATATCTTCTTTTACTTTTTCGTAATTTCTTTTCTTTAATTTAAAATCTTCCTTCGCCTTGTTCAGGATTGCTTCAAGGTTTAGCTTTTCCGCATTGAAGTCCTCTATATGGTCAAATAATTCTTTTTTATCTTTATAAAAATCGTTTACAATCTTGGTAAATTCATCAATACTTTTTAATTCTTTTTTTAAAGAAGATATTTGTTCCTGAGCCTGTTTTAAAAATGAATTATCGAATCCCTCTTTTTTTAATACATTCATCTTTTCCTTAAGGATGCGATCTTTTTCTTTATTCAACTCAGTTACTTTTATCTCCTTTTGGGAAATTAAATGTTCCTTCTCGTTTTCGTAAAGTTTTTTTGCTTCACCTATTTTATGGTTAAAAATCTTTGCAACCTCTTTTCTTTCGTTGTTATTTTTATTGGAAATCTCCAAAAGGGTACTTTTAGATTTGTCGATCTCATCCTTAATGCTTTTTTGCAAAGCAAGTTCCAGCCCGATATCGCCCTGTCGCTGATTTTCTGCTTTGTTCTGCCATTCTCTTAAATCAAGGCTATTGGACTTTAGTTTCTGTTTATTCTGCTCAGATTCATAGGCTGCCAGTGACAACTCATCCTTTAATTTTCCGGCAGCTTTTCCTAATTTAGAAGTCTGAGTATGCTCAAGAATTTCAGATTCCTTTCTAAAATTTATGATACTTGAATTTATTTCATCAAGTTCTTTTATTAAATTTTCCTTATCGGTTTCGTATTCTTCAAGACTTTTGCAATGCACTTCTGTTGTAGATAAGTCCAGTGAAACCCCATACAAAGTATCAAATTCGAATTTTAAAAGTTTAGGATTTAAAGTATTTGAAAAAAGAATTTCTTCTCTGCAAACCTTTCCAATACTTTGTTGCCAATCAGGATAATTGGTTTGAAGGAATCCGTAAAGTGCATCTTTGTATACTGAAAGTTGTGCATTTATTTTTTCCAGGTTTTCTTTTATAATTGCTGTTCTCAACTGTTGCGTGTCTGAAAACTGGTTAAGTTTTAGCTTGGTTTTTTCTTTTATAAATTCGGCTTCTTTCTTTAAGGATTCTATCTGTTCTAGTTTTAATTTAACTTCAGACTCAATTTCTAAATTTCTCTTTTCAATTTCACGAATATTTTCCTTTAATATATTTATTTCTGTATGGTAATATTTTTTACTTTTTAATGACTCTTCACGGTGTTCCGAATTTCTGTAAGAAATTTCCTTTTCATGTATAAAATCCTTAATTGAACTGGTTTCTGTTCTAAGACGTTCTTTGAGAATCTCTTCTTTTACTCTTTGCTCTTGCTGAAATTCATTAAGTTTATCCTGGTACTTTACCTGAATTTCTAATTGCTGACTGGAATAACTATTTTCAATTTGTTTCTTTTCATTATTAATTCCGTCAATTAATATCTTGTATTGTTGTTCTACATCCTGAAAAGTGGTAGTAAGCGTTTGGTATTCATTTTCTTTTGCATACAGTTTATTTTTCAATTCTTCACTTTTCTCATATTTTAAAAGTATGTTTTTTATACCTGCATTTTCATAATACTTCTGCTTCCTTTCAACTTCATTTATTCTGGATTTTACAACACCGATTTCCTGATTAGTATCTTGTATCTTTTCCTGCAATTCGTTTTCCGCTAGCGTAAAATTCTCCAAATGTTTATTGAGTAACAAGTCTTTTTCATTCAGTTGTTCCTCAAGGATTTTTTGCTTCTGCCTTGCGTATAATATTGCAGATCCTAGTTCCTGTGCCAGAGTTTTTTGAATATTTCTTAAATTCTTGATTTCCGCAAAATTATCTTGAATTATATCTCCTCTTTGCGTTATCTCTTTTCTATAAAATGTTTCGACGTCATGGTAAGATTCAATAAATTTTCTTAATGTCTTACCTACAGTTTGCAATTCTATATTGGTCTGTTTTGCACCAATTGAATTTGCAATGCACTCTTTCACAAACTGTGATTTAATTACAGATTCTGAGCTTAGGAAGATCGAGGTAATAGCCAAAGGAATATTATGATAATTTCTATTTCCTTTAAGCAAAGAGAAACCCCTGTATTTTTTATCAGGTTCAGACCCATAAATGATGTTCCTGTATTTTTCAAAGGTTTCAACCTGATCAGAAAAATTTATTTTGGATTCATTAAACTTCGCATGAATTTCTTTAGGAAGTAAAGCGTTGCTTTCAACAATGTAATTCTCTTTCAGATATTGCCCCTCCACAAACCGAAATATTATCTTATTCTGTCTGTACACCATTACGTGAAAAAAGCTGTTTTCTGTAGCTATTTCATATATTATGTATGAATTAGGGTATTGAAAATAATAATCTTCAAATGGTTTTTGGGAAGAGGCTATCCCAAGTCCTCTGGTATTGGCACTGTAGAAAAAAAGTATTGCTCTTTGTAAAGTGGTCTTCCCAAGATTATTGGTTCCTACAAAGCAAGTGTTGCCAGCTATCTGAATACTTGCATAATCTGTATTCGCAATGTTTATGAAAATTATCCTGTTAAGAATCCTTTTATTCTCCATCCTCATCTATCGTAATAAGTGAAATAACCTGTTCCAGATAGTGTAGTGCATCCAGAACTTTGTACGTATCCTCGTCTTCTTTCTCAAAAAAAGAACCTGTTACCATGAAATCCAGAATGTCACCCAATTTATCCAGCAGCTTATCTTTTCTTGAAATAGCGTTTAATTTTTGACGTAACCTTTCATCCGCGTAACATTCTTCTGCCAGTTGGGTAACCCTGTATCTGGTACCAACAACTGGTTTGCTGTCCAGACAGGAGAAAAAATCCATTATATCAATGTAATTTGAAAACTGTTCTAACTTTTTTTCAATGTTAAGCTTATTTTCTTCACTCTGACTGAAATAAAAATAGTTATACCCTTTTTCTAGTGTGTAATTTATATGTGAAAAGTAAGTTTTAAGAATTGAAAAGTTTTCATCCATATTTATTACATCATAAAGTTTGCTAAAGCCGCCGTTTGAACTTATAAACAATCCTTTGTTGAGTATACTAAATATTTCTGCTGTCTGCATGGGGGGATTATTTTCAACCATTTTTTATCTTTTTATATTTTATCTTTTTAGATGCTACTATGTTGTCTTTAGGAATAATTTCAGCATAGCCTATCTTTTGTTTTATACCTTCAGCATTAATTATTTCGGTGAATTTAAATGAATCAGAGATAAATAGTACATCATCAAAATCGATTGAAATTTCAACAAATAGAGAAATTCTTCTCTCCATAGATATTGCTCCGAATTCACTGGGAAATTCATATTTTAAAAGAAACTGAAATAAATCTTTTCCAGAAGAATTGAATTTATTGACCAGCCCTGTTATGTTTAAATTAACAGATGTTTCATGTATGTCTTCATCTGATTCATGAATGCTACCTGCAACTTTTCTTTCTGTTGTCCGGTAAAGTTTAAGCCTGGCACCTACTTTTTTTGCCAGTTTGTAACCCTGATCAGAATAAAGGAAATCTAATGAAAGTCTTGATTTTGTACCTATTCGTTTTGAAAATAGTAATGAATTTATCCCTGATACTACTTGTATATAATTTGTTTTATATTTTAACTCTTCGTAATCTTTTAATTCCTTAAGCCTTTGTATTTTTTTAAATATTTCGTTTTGATACTGAATTTTATTGATGTAGTCAATAATCTGTAACTGAATTTCAATAAGGTAATCTCTCTGCTTTACCATATTGTATCTTAGTTCCAGGACCAAAGAATTTAATTCCGGGTCAACAACAGCACTCATAACAGGTTGAGATGTTGCAACAATGTTTTCTGTCTGTTTTATAAGATTATTAATATCATCTCTTTTAGATTTGTATTTTTCTAAAGCCAGAAGTTTTATGAAATAGTTGCCCTGGTTTTTATAAGTATCATCAATATTTTTATGAAGTTTTATAACTTCCCTAGTTGTTGTGGAATTTATTTTTTTTAAAGATCTTTTTATATTTCTCAGAAATTTCACATTAGAAAATTCGCTATAGTATCTCAGGTTCTCCTGTAAGGATTCTAAATTGTCATTTATAAATCCAGTATTTACTTCACCTATTTCCAGATAATCCTCAATGAAAGTTACAATCCTGTCGTCCAGGCTTATAGAATTGTTGTTTTCATGTATTATTTCGTATTGGACTAGTTTTTCTAATCTTTCAATGCTGATGAGGGTGTTTGTTATTATTTCATTCCTAGGTATCGAGTCTTTATTGCCAAAAAGCATTTCTATCAGATCTTTATTCTGATACAAAAAATTTATTAAATCTCTGGTATTTAAAGGATGCTTCACTGAACTGTCCTACTATGCATTAGGATTATTTGTTGAGATAAATATAGATAAATAATTGAGAATTATTAAAGATGCCTTAATCCTTTGGACCCGATAATACAGAAGGTTTGAATAGTTTTAAGGAAACCTAGGAATTCATTATTTAAAAAAATTGTTTGTTCTTTCATAATGATGATTTTGGAAAATCCACATAAATGCTGTTTGCTTTGTTCCAGGCCTTTAGCGGAACCTTTTAATAAGCATCACCTTATTCCTGTTTCTCAAGGTGGAAAAGGTACTCCGACTGTTGAGCTTCATAAAATATGTCACGAAAAAGTTCATAGTGTGTTCAGTGAAAAGGAGTTAGGCAAAAACTATAACACTATTGAAAAACTTCTGTCAAATGATGAAATACAGATATTTTTAAAGTGGATAAGCAAACAGCCTTATGGATTTTATAGTAAGTCCAGAAAAAAAAATAGAAAGAAATAGCACAACCCAATTACATAATAAACACTGACATAATTTTTCGGGTTATAAGATAAAAATCATGGATAACTTAGATAGATTTAAAAATTTTATCAAAACTGCCGATTTCACCCCTGCGATGTTAGGGGAAATAAATACTTTAATATTTCATGAGTGGGATGAAAAAAAGGCTAAAGATATATTTCCTAATGACATTGTAAGTTTCATTTCATCAAATAAAGATGATCAGGTTATAGGAGAGAACATACACCATGCTTTATTGCCTCAAAATTTGAGATCTGAATAAGTAAGGCAAGAGGTATATTTTTATTTTGAAAATAATTTCTGAAAAACATAATTTTTGTAAGTAGGGGTAATACCTGATTATTTTGTCTTTTATATTGAGAGCGTTAAAATAACTTCCTCTTTTTTTCGTCTAAATATTATCTGATACTTAAGTTATATTTTATGTTAGAAGCTGAATCATTTAACCAATATTTGAAAACAGCCACCCCGGACAATAAACAGAGCTTCCATCTTAAAAGTGCTTTTTTAGATAGGCTGGAAATTCGTGAGAATGTATACCTACAGAGAATACATTATCTGGAGGAATTGCTTGAAAAATCTAACCAGAAGTTAGTGAAAAGAAAAGACCGGATTATGGTTAAGGTTGATAAGAGCTACAAACAATTGGTAACTGATGAAATTGAATATATCGAGGCATTTGGTGACTATGTAAAAATTTTTATTAACAATAAATATTTTCTTGTAAGCGCATCATTGAAAAGAATAGAACCAATGTTGCATTCCGATGATTTTGTAAGGGTTCATAGGTCCACAATTGTAAATAAAAAATTTATTCGTGAATTAATTCCACATTTTAATGGTGAATACATCATAAAGCTTTCAACAGGCGCATCCTTAAAATGGAGCAGAGGGTATCGTGAAACAGCTTTAGATTTTATGAATGAGTTTTTAATTGGGTAATCTTCAGTAATTTTTCTTAATCAATACAGTATTACCTATTTTTAAATTAGGTTTTAGTAAATAATTATTTCATGTGTCTTTTACCATTAGCATTAGGTCAATTTATAACCTCATGGATCTATGAAATCTTTAAGTGAAGAAGTACAAAGGCTGCATGGTGATGTAAATTTTTTAACATCAGTAAAACCTGCCAGAAACTACAATAATATAGATATTCTGAATAAAGTTGCAGCTTACATCATGGGAGAGTTTGAAAAACTTGATTGTGAAGTAAGGTATCAGATCTTTCATGTAGATGGCGTTGGTTATAGAAATGTTATTGCAAATTTTGGACCTGAAGGTGGACCTGTAATTGTTGTGGGTGCACATTATGATGTGGCAGGCGACCAGCCCGGGGCCGATGATAATGCAAGTGCTGTTGCAGGATTGCTTGAAATTGCCAGGAAGATTAATGACTACAAAGGAAATTTAAATAACCGGATAGAATTGGTTGGCTATTGCCTGGAGGAGCCTCCATATTTTGGTACAGAAAATATGGGAAGTGCTGTTCACGCCAAAAGTATTGCTGAAGGAAATATTAATATTAAAGGCATGTTGTGTCTTGAAATGATAGGATACTTTTCTGAACTTCCAAACTCGCAAAATTTTCCTGATGATCGTTTAAGAAAATTATATCCTGACAAGGGAAATTTCATAATAGTGGTTGGCAAAAAGGGCCAGGAAGTATTTATTCAAATGGTTCAGAATTTAATGCAAAAGGGTGGAAATATTGATGTTCAGTCAATCGCATTGCCATCTTCAGATATCCTGGCAGAGCTATCAGATCATCGCAACTACTGGAAATACAACTTCAATGCAGTAATGATTAATGATACTTCTTTTTTAAGAAATCCCAACTATCATCAAAAAACCGATACAATAGAAACGCTAAATTTTGAAAAAATGGCTGAAGTAATTAAAGGGGTATTTAATGTAATTATTAATTTATAATGAGGCGTTCAAACCTATTGGAATATTATGAATACCAATTTTAAAAAGCGTTTTCTTCTCCTTTAATAACGTTGTATACCGTTAAGAAAATAATTTTTATATCTAAAAATAAACTCCAGTTTTCTACGTACCATACATCATACCTGACCCTCTTAATCATGTATTTGGGGTTTATTGTATTACCTCGGTAGCCGTTCACCTGCGCCCAACCGGTTATACCAGGTTTAATTAAGTGTCTTACCATAAATTTATCTACAAGCCTTGAGTATTCTTCTGTATGTTTGAGCATGTGTGGTCTGGGCCCAACCACTGTCATGTCACCAAATAGTACGTTCAAGAATTGAGGGAATTCATCCAGACTGGTTTTCCTTAAAAACTTCCCTATTCCGGTTATTCTGTTATCATTTTTGGAAGCCTGCTTGCTATCGGAATCCTGGTTTACTGTCATAGTGCGGAATTTATAACAATTGAATTCCTCATTATTTCTTCCTGTCCTTTTTTGAATAAAAAATATAGGGCCCTTGGAAGACAGCTTAATCAAAATTGCAATGATAGGGAATATGACAGGATAGATAATCAATATAACACCGAGAGAAAACGCTATATCAAATAACCTTTTAATAACCCTGTTATATACACTTTCAAGAGGCTCTTTTCTTATCGTTAGGACCGGAATAGTAGAATCATAAAAATCTATATCTGCTTTTTTGTTTAGAAATCCTCTGAAATCAGGTATAATCCGAAATCTTATCAGATTATTATCTGCAAAAGAAATAAGTTCTCTGATCTGCTTAATACTTGTTAAAGGTAATGCACAAAATATTTCATCAATTTTATGAGTAAGGGCAAAAGATCGTACTTCATTCAATCCACCCACAATTAGATTTTTGTGTAATGATTTATCTGGATTGTCATCAAAAAATCCTGCAAATTTTAGTCCACTGCCAGGATTGCTTTTCAGGTAATGAAAAATCTGAGACCCTGCAACCCCAGCACCTACTATAATTACTTGTTTAATATTCTGACCAGAGCTTCTTAAGTATTTTAATATGCTTAATACTAAAGCCCGCCAGAGCACTACCAGCACACCGAATATGATGTAAGTTGTGAGTAAGTGTGTCCGTGAAAAATAAAAAGCATTTATACTCACAATTATTCCAAGCAGAATAAGCGAGTGGATAAATACACTTTTTGTAAGCTGAAATATCGTTGATTTAATATGGGTAACTCTTTCAATATTATAAAGATTGAAATAAAGTATAATGATAAGCCAGATGCAATTGTAGAGAATATGCAATGAAAAATAGTGGTCTCTATCACTAAACAAGGGGTTGTGCTTAAACTTAAGATAATATGCAAGAATAAAAGCCAGATTCAGGATGATGAAATCCCCTAAAAAATGTATGTATGTAATTATTTTCGATAACCCTTTCACACTGCAGTAAAGGCAATTTATAAGAAAGTAGAAGATTAATTTTATTTGTCCTTCTACCAAGAAAGCCTGAGACGACAAAATTAGTAAATAGTTGTCGTCTCAGGCAAGAAATAGAAATTATATTCTAATTATTTTTATTAATTGATTAAATTTTTAAAATTTAAGGATACAGGTGGATAAATAAAAATCTTTGATAAAGGAAATTAATGTTAAATTTTAAATTATTACATTTATTAGTGATGTCCCTGTTAGATCCAAGAAAAAATTGGTTATTTTGAAAGCTTTTGTAGGGTGATAAAATTTGAGATAATATATTATTTTGTTTTAATTATACCTTTATAAATCCCCAAAAAAAAATCAGGCTGTTGACCTGAATGTGATAAAACTGTTTTATAAATAAATTAACCTTCCTTACTCTGCGTATATTATAAAATATTGTAAACACGGATTCTGTTTAATATTAACAGTGCTATTTTATTTCTGAAAAGAATAGCAAGTACAATAAATGTAGGAATTCCAATTAAAATAAAGCACAATAATGAAGAAAATAGTACAGCAAAATTATATAAACTTAAGAATCTCACATCCTGTACACTATTGTTGTCTTCATTTGATGAAGTTGTATATAATGTATCCTCATTATTAGAAATTTTATTATCTATAGGTTCCATAATCCTATTATTTATTTTTCTTACCTAGTATATATTAATAATTTAAAAAAAAAGAATAAGTTATGCTATAGTGTTAATTTTATATTCTATGAAGAAAACAATAACTTCTTTTAAATAATGATTTTTTACTTTATAAATTTTACATAAATACTTTTAATCTTACATTATAAAATTAATATGTGTTAATATTATAATGTACTTCTGTAAGGTATCTGTTTACAGCATCTTCAAGTGTAGGTAATAACACTCCTCTTTCGCTTCCCAATGCACTATATAAAGGACGAGAAGCGACAAAACCAAGTTCTTTAGTGTCACAAATCTTTATTAAACCAGTATCAAGCTGTGCCATCTCGGCTGTCATGTAGGCCAAATCAGCAGAAGATATTTCAGATGGATTTGTCATATGCCAAATACCAGATTCGTTGTCGATTAGCAGATCAAGACATGCATTTACTAGATCAGGAATATAAGTAGGTGATATTATATGACTTTCAGAAGTTTTATATATGCTATTGTTTTTTAATGTATTTACCATCCTGGTAAGAAAATTCTGATCGTCCCATGGGCCAAAAAATGAACTTGTCCGGATAATGAGTGAATCTGGGGCAGTCTTTAAAACTCTTTTTTCAGATTCAAGTTTGGAGTGACCATATATATTTAATGGTGACGGAGCATGTCTTTCCATATATAAAGATTTTCTCATTCCATCAAATATTAAATCGCTTGAAAATGTAACAAACCTGACCCCATATTTTCGACAGGAATTGGCCAGATTCACAGGACCTTCTGTATTTTCTCTGAAACATATCTGTTGCATAGACTCTGCTTCATCGACCTTTACAAATCCTGCGGAATTGATTACTGCCCAGGGTTTATATTTTTTAATAGCATTATCTACAGATATAGGATCCGCAATATCAAGGTCATTTCTATTAAGTAAAATGAATTGAATTGCTCGGTGGTCACAAATTCTCGCAAATGCTTTTCCTAAGGTACCTGTAGCTCCTGTTATTATTATTGATGGGATATCATTTTCAAATGGCCTTTCTTTTAATTTAAAACCTACTGCACAGGAATTCTTTTTCGTATATTTTGAATTTAAAGGATACAAAATACTTTCCTGCCTTTTCCACCAACCTGGAGCATGTAGCACCGGATGATCTGCACTACCATTTTTTGTTAAACTTTTAATAAATTGAGCTAATGCAGTAGGTCTGGGGATGTCATTGCGGACATCAAAAACCCCTTGTTCGTAAAAATTTCTATCCTTTACCAAAAGGCTGTTCCAATCATGAGCACCCAATAACGACCAGGCTGTCACCGCTTTGATGTCAGCTCCTTCCTGCTTTAACATATTTGCTGCTTCCCAGGCTTCTTTAAACCATCGTAATTGTTCTTCCCTGGTGCAACCCAGGTGCAATTCTGTGACAGCGATGGGAAGATTATACCTTAAATGTGCCTCTTTTAATAAATTGTAGTGCCCTTTTCGCAAGTCAGGTGCAACTCTGACAACTTCCGTATCTACATAAATATTCTTCCTATTACCACCAATATATGAGGTAGGATATTTATTAACCTGATCATCAAGGAATCTTTCACTTGTAATATAATGGTTGATTCCCAAAATGTCTGGTATACAAATATTTTCTTTAAAGTAGGCAATAGTTTTTATAGGGATACCAGCTATCTTGATAAGGTATTTTATGAAAGGGGCAGAGTAATCAATATTCCCACTAAGGAAATCAAAAGTTGCCCAGCGTCTGTCATTTTCAAAATCTGCCTGATAGCTTAATTTTTTTGTGGAATGCGTTTTCCCTAAATCTTCAGTTTGGATTAATTGCGCATCGGGAATAATAGTTTTTATCGAACGCATTGCTTCAATAATACCTTTGCACTGGTTTATGAATGTACTTGCAAACGTATTATCATCTTTACCATGAGGGTACCAAAAGCCATATAATCCACTGAAGCGAGCGGTAGTTAATGGCTCGTTTACAGGTGTAAAATATTTAAGCCATGGATATCTTTCAGCCACATAATATGTAAACTCTCCTAACTTTATACTGAAATCCGGGTCTAAAAGACTAGTATATTTTGGTCCGCTTCCATGATGCAACAAGCCTGCAATTGGTGTTATTCCTAATTCTTTTAATCGGAAAAGTCTTTCATCTGTCCAGTCCCAATTGGCATTGGATATGCCATTTGGTGCGATTTGTTCCCAGAGTACAGGATATCGTAAAGTCTTTATTCCTAGGTCAGCAATAAGATCAAGGTCTTCAATTCTGGAAAAATGACCACCTTTCCTTAATTGTTCGTAATATTTATCTCCAACGCGGTTAATGGTGTATTCTATTCCTCCCCAAATATCTATTGCTTCCTTATAGTTTTTTGCCTCTTTCATTTTTATTTTCAAAAACTAATGGTTGATATGCACAATATTTTAACCTGATTGTGCTGATATAGTTGTAAAAAAAAGAATGAAACAGTAATGAAGGCTCATAAAACAAGGATATGTAATAAAATATCAAAGAATAGTAAAAATTATAATTTAAAAGACAATAATTTTTTTATTTAAATAGAAGTATTTATTGAATTAAATTAAAAGATAAGCTTTGATTATTTATTCAGGATATTTATTCAGGAAAAAAAAAGCCCATTTTGAATGGGCTTAATAAGAGAAACCAATATAATCCTTAGAATATTAATTTATTCAACGGTTTTTTTAAATTAATGTTCACCAAACCTCAAGTTCAATTTTTAAGAGGGACAAAGGTCTTATGAGGAGATCTAAAATTATTCGTAATAATTCATGATTAGGTAGTCACCGTCTTTTAAATATTTATTTTTTTTCATAAGCTTTAAATCTGAAGCCATCATATCTTTCACCAGACTATCAAGATTATGCTTTGGTTTCCAACCAAGTTTTGTTTGCGCCTTTGTCGGATCACCTATTAACAAATCGACTTCAGTCGGTCTAAAATATTTAGGATCTACGGCAAGAACTTCTTTGCCTATTTCAATTTGATAATCTTTATTAGAACAGGATTTTACAAAACCTTTCTCTTCAATTCCTTTACCTTTAAATTCAATTGTTATACCTGCTTCTGCAAAAGACAATTTTACAAAATCCCGTACTTTGGTAGTAATACCTGTAGCAATTACGTAATCTTCAGGAGTTTCTTGTTGTAATATTAACCACATTGCCTCCACGTAATCTTTAGCATGACCCCAATCTCGTTGAGCATCAAGGTTTCCTAAATAAAATTTATCCTGTAATCCTAAAGCAATTTTAGAGACAGCTCGCGTGATTTTTCTTGTTACAAAAGTTTCC
>Ga0115856_100446_pt1 | contig 15577 bp, 7 predicted proteins | sample InSIn4gowninarea_FD_83870 | JGI IMG/M metagenome (GOLD analysis project Ga0115856, IMG submission 83870)
GGGTTATGTCCTTTGCAGGCAATGGGAAGCGGCTTTTATTTAAGTGAACCCCAATGGGTGGATGTCCGACTTGGGAAAATTGCTCTACGGCTATTTGTTTGCATACGAGGGCTAATTAGAGCGGTACCTATTGCTTAATGTGGATTCCAAACCACTACATACATACAAGCCCGAGGTGGAAATCGAACCCGCGAACAGATGAACTGAAGACCAGAGCGATAACCATTCAGCCACAGTTGGCTTATATATAGAAAGGAAAGAGGAACGAAATAACAGATTGTTTTATTAGAACATTCACATGTTAAAAGCATACTGAGAAACATTTGCACTTTTATATGATTTCACGTTTTTTTCTTTTTGATAAGACTATTGTAATTTAAGGATAAGCAGTTATAATAGAAACATGTTAAAAAAACTCAGAAACAATTGTACTAACGATCTGTATAAACACAAACACCAAACAGACAATCAAATACAACTTTCCGCCCGCCAAGTGCAATTGCCTGCAATTGAAATGTTTTCCATGCTGTCCGCAACAAGGATATACTATTGCTATTCATTCTGTGGTTATTTTAAAGGTGGCCAATTTTCGCCGACACAAAAATAAAACTACTTACTACTATTGTAAAAGAACCTCCATTTGGCACTCATAAGATGATGCTTTACTCAATTGGGATTAGCCAAATTCATTAACTGGTTCATGCCAGTTGATGATTAAATTGGAATAAACTTAATTTATCCCAATTAATTTGAGCAAAACTAAAATAAAGTCTAACTTAGTAAAATCAAAATAAATGCTTTGAGCTCGACGAAGTAAAGATCTCTCAAAAACAAAGTGAAAATCCCTGTTAACATTGTTTATGTTCACATAACTGAAGATATTGAATGTTTCAGTACAAAACTCAACTGAGTGCAACTATTTTTAAATAAATCAAATTGAGGACATTAATAAGACTATGGTGGACCTACTTCTATAAACAAGATTCTCACATGCATGTTTGAAGATTAAAGGAATTGGATTGCCCCGATGTGGATCCCAACAGTATACCGCAAGTGTAGCAGCTCAAAAACTCTTGGGGAAAACTCTCCTCCGGTCGTGCATAGGCCAGTGCTTGAGATGGTGTCCACCTTTTGGTTTGCACGCGGGACCGTGTACGCTAAAGGCAGTTGGTGCATGTAAAACCTGTCGTGTCTCCATTGTCCTCCATGTCTCAATTATACCTCTAGGGATGCCAAGCCAGGTGACGGTCTCTCATCTGGAAGATGGTTCACAATTAAGAGATCCAAGATTCTGAGCCAAGTCGGACATCCACCCATTGGGGTTCACTTAAATAAAAGCCGCTTCCCATTGCCTGCAAAGGACATAACCCGATGAAGCTGTCGGTCAAGTGGGGTAAGCAACAACAACAACAGGAATTGGAATAAATCCAAAAATAAATAACCCAGAAGCGCATGAAGATACAAAAACTTAAAGGTGAACGCAAAGAGATTTTAGTTTAAAGGAAATTTAACTTGAGAATGGAGTTGGTGAGTCTTAAAGTAAATTATTTTCTATATATTTATTTTTTCAGCCAGCTCTGCTCGAAACTGAATATCTTTTATAAAACTAATAAGATGTTTTAATATATAGTTAGTTTGAGAGTTTTTAAAACTAACAGAGTTTTAATATATAATATATATTAAAACTGAATATATATTATAAGTGATAGATTTTTTTATCTCGAAGGTCACCAGTCTATATAAACTGTAAATATTTTGCTTAACCACTTTGTGCAGCCATCACTGTATTACCTCGAACCTGACTCACTATCATATTTTTCATCGTTGACAAACCCTGTCTGGTAATTGGGTGTACTTCACTCCAAAAGGTGATAATACTCTACTTGCGACTAAGAGGATAAGTGAACTGGTTGGGATAATAAGTAAAAACATTAAATTGAATTTCATGCCATGTTTCGTATTATCACTCATAAGATGTGAACGTTTTTTAAAAGAGTTTTAAAATCTCCGTTTTACCCCCCCCCCCCCCCCCCAACCCCCAACCACACACCATAACCTATATTTTCGATGGTCAAGAAAATGTTTCGAATAACATATGAAATTATAGGGGATTACACAGAAATTAAACGAAATTGCTAAGCCGAACCGGAAAATATTTTTAAAGGAAAAAAAAACAAACAAAAAAGAAGTCGAGAGGAAATAATCTAAAGGAAATTTTCCTGGTAAAGTACAGCCTATTAAAATTCGACGAGGTAGGTCATTCGCTTCACTTCAGTTCGCCATGTGCACGACGCTACTTTATTATCTTCTTCTTTTCTGTGTCACCCCATCACTTCGCCCCCCCCCCTCGAAGGCTATAAATCATCGTTCCAAAACGTTACGTAGCCCAAGCGATTTAAAAGCTGTTATTATATTGCCACAATTTTTGGTAGAAACGAAAAAGAAGACGACTCGGCTTGCGACGGACGATTATTCAAAAAAAAAAAAAAAAATGGTCACCGGAATTTTTTCTTCGTGCGACAGAATTTTTTTTTTAAAAATGAGACCCTAGAAGTGGACAGTCGAAGTTATATGGAAATAAAAACCTGTTTTCCTCGTCTTTTCACCAACGTAAGTGGCAACGTAACTCTCAACGCTTTCACATCCAATGAGATAGAAGCCGACAGTTGGGCGTAGCTGTTGCGTGCAAAAACCACGCCCTGTCGGCTTCGTTTTTATGCTCCGTTGTCAAGTGAGAGCCACGCCCACAGTGATAGCGGGTTCTTTTTTTGTGCCCGTCGATTTCTAATTAAAACTTTTATAATTACTCGGTTTTCAAGCGATGAGAAATTAACACGTATAAATCTTATCTTTAATGAGTTCTCCCCCCCCCCAACAACACACCATCCCGAGAATAGTCTTTTAATTAACTTTCCTTAATGGACCGAAGATTGGGTTAACAAAATTGAAAATTTTAAACGTTGCGTTTCGTAGGCTATTTTGTAGGATGCGATGAGTGAAAATTTATATCAGTCCTATAGGAGAGTTACACGGGAGGGGTGAATGATGCCTATCGCAGTTGTAAATTGCCACACCCCATTTTATTTTTATATTTTCTTTTATCATTTTTTTTTTTTCTTGGAGGAAATTGTTTAAAGGATTTAAGCATATCAAGACCTTTTTACGGAGATAATGAATGTACGTATCGGTTTTGGGGGTTGAGTTGATGTACAGATGACGACAACTGTTTGATTGATTTGTTAATTTTTTACCGTTTCTTGTTTTGTTTTTGAAATTGAAAAAGGGCAATTTGACAGAAAAAAGATGGATTTTTTTATCCTTAATAAAGCCCAATGAGTCATATACTTATATAAACATGGGTATACAGAATGTTCACAAAATATCTTTTTGATCAAAGCAATAATAATAATAATAATAATAATTACAAAGACTAAGCAAGTGTTGATATGTGTCGTTAAAATGTGGTTTTTGGGGTGATCCGTTGTGCAAATTTGTAGTGATATGTCATCTGTGTGTTTCAAACAAATACCCTGATGGCGAAAGAGAAACTGTTGAAAACGTTATGCTACAGAACCTAGAAAACTATGCTTGAAGAATTTTATGCATCTATTGACACCATTATTATTATCATCATCACCGTATTAGTAATCTAAGCTTGTCACAACCTTGCTTCAGTTGTGTTTAAAGCTTTCCGCAAGTTTGTCGATAGTTCGCAAGTTTATTAAATATTTAAATCAAATTTAAACTTAAATTTTTAAAAACATTATACAGTAGAACCTCCCAATAAGGGACAGCTATGGGACCAGGTAATTTGTCCCTTAAATAGAGGTGTCCCTTATTCGGAGGGACAACCTAATTTTTCCTGAAATATGTTAATTTTTTGTTTATATACTAATGAAATCAGAATAGAATTTGATAAGCTATATATAAAGCCATTAAGTTGCTTAACAAAATTAATAAAATGTTAAAGAATGTATGAAAATATAGAAATGTGATGTAAGTGATGATCGTAACTGCTGCCTTCTTAAACAAAATAACAAAAGCCGAATAATTTAGAGGTACAAGGTTCGGATAAAAATATGGAAACACCTAAAAACATAGTGCAAGCTCAGGTAACGATAATGGAGGTGGATTCAGTGCATATACCTTTTTCTCCAAAACATATCACAAAGGCTCAATAATATTAGGATTTGGTGACTGTGGTACTCAATGGAGGAGCGACATTTCATCCTCATGCTGTGTCATCTTTAAACACAGCATCACCACTGGAAAGCAAATGTACCTTGGAATGGACATGATTGGCCAAAATGGCCATAGTCCTAGCCAGGGGGCCATGGAATACCACGATATGTCTGCTTAAACCATGACTAAACTATTGCCCAGTTTACTCTGGGCAGCAAAGCAGCGTGTTTCATAAACCTCGGATGGGGTCCAGAAATGAGTTTTCATAGTTTTGCCGGGCGTAAATTCTGCCGCTAGTTGAAAACAATCTGGAAAAAGACTCATCAGACCTAATGACAACTCAAACAATTTCTCCATCATCTAAGGTTGATGTTCATATAAGTGGTGTCATAGCAAAAAAAAAGCATCACTTTTTCTTGATTGCACCCTTTTTTTAGTGATTTAGATATTATGTTTCTGTCCCTTAATTAGAGTGTCCCTTATTCGGAGGGAAAATACATTAGAGTGCCTATATCAAGGGACCGGGACTTGCAGAATTGTCCCTTAAATAGGGGTGTCCCTTATTTGGAGGTGTCCCTTAATGGAGGTTCTACTGTACAACTTTATCTATTTATTTTAAATAGATTTTTTAATTGTAGAGATAATCTGATCTGATGATATTCTGTAGATCTGACCAGATAATTTTTGGCGGTGATCATCACCGTAATAGTAATGATTATATGTCAAAAGCGGACGGGACAAATGCGGACAGACGCTGAAAATGGGACAAATGCGGACTGGTGGTGACGAGGCAGGCCAATCGCTGGATTGTGTGGGACAAATGCGGACAAGGAGGGTAAAACCCGAAGCGGGAAAGTGAGGCAGATTATCTATTTGACATATAAGTTTAATGAGCGAAAATTTTGGCATCATTATCGCTATTTTGGACGTTTTATTAAGGAATTAGTCCTATTTGCCTGTGATCCGCACAGCAATGTCATGGTGTTAGCGTACGTGGCTTTAGCGTAAAGTAAAATGTCGTGGCTTTAGGATACATTAATACTGGTAGACCAAAAAAAAGTTCCCCGGTAAAAAAGGCCCTAGGAAAAAATTTTTGCAGAAGGCCACAGTCACAAATGATTCTGAGAGAGGGGTCAGAAGTAATTAATTAGATTGTAATAATTAGATTAGACTGTCAGATCGAATGTATTAGCGTAAATACAGCTACAGAAAAACCACCATCTTAGGGTACGCCTTATGTTTGTGTATAGATGCTGTTATTTTGAAACAAATAGCAGTTATTAGTTACACAATTAAGTATTTTTTAAATTAAGTGTATTAATTTTCGATAGCAAAATATATTAGTTATACATGCACAATACCTTGCGATGCTAGGATCAACTAATTGAAAATCTTCAGCCACCTTGGCCTACACAGATGTGTAAACCTGGTCTGGCAAACCCTGGCGTATAATCCCTTAAACTGCCCCCTCTCCCATCTTCTTAATGCTTCCTATTACCTTTGTCCGCATTTGTCCCAATATTTCCGTCATTCCTATTACTAGTCCGCTTTTGCACCCCTTTTCGTCTCTGTCCGCTTATGACCCGTCCGCTTTTGACTGCCGACCATAGTAATGCAACCTTATCACAACCTTGCTTCAGTTGTGCTTAAAGCGTTTTCGCAGATTTATCGATAGTTCGCAAGTTTATTAGATATTTAAAAAAAATCAAATTTAAACCTAAATTTGTAAAAATTTGTACAACTTTGTCTATTTGTTTAAAATAGTTTTTTTAATTGTAGAGATACTTTTACAGGATGCTGTTCATGTTTTGGCCTAATTAAATATTGGTTTGGTTTGCTTTGTCGCTCTAGGGTCTCATTTTGCCCACCAGGAGTAAGTAGACAAGGACCTACTATTTAAAGTGGATTCCGAGCCACTACAAACACCCAAACCCGAGGCGGAACTCGAACCCACAAACTGCTGAACTGAAGCCACAACCGCAGCCATTCAGCTACAGTTGAATCTAATTCCAAATTGAAAGAGCCGAATAAACACACAGTTTTTAGTTTTTTTTCCCATGACATTTTATTTTTTATTTTTATTTTTTTCCCACGATTATCACATTTTGTTATCTTGTTTTATGGAGAGTGTCCGCTAAGAACGCAATGGTAATTCCTATAATACTGATAGACACACGATTTCGGAATGGCGCCAAATAAATACGGACCACTTCTGTGGATAAACCTATATGAGAAAAAAAAGAGAGTTTTATCGAGAAAAGAGAGTTAAAAGAGAGTTTTGTTTTTCCCTGGGGAAAAACAGTTATTTATTTGTCATAGTTTTGGTCATTCCTGATCTGATATTTTTTGGTAGTGATCATCACCGTAATAGCAATCTAACCTGTCACAACCTTGCTTCAGTTGTGCTTAAAGCTTTTCTCAGGTTTGCCAATGACAAGTTTACGATTCTGCAACAAAGTAATGAACAATTTCCTAGTTGGCAAAATAAAAGATTGTTTGAAGGTTGCACTTCAAGAGTTCGCATGTTGATTTGAGAAGGGTGTAATCTTGTATCACAATTGTCAAAAGGCTTACGTTGTGAAGCTTATTTATTTATCCTTAAAACAATGTTGTCATACTGTTTATACGGTAGATCTTGTCACTGAAACCTCAGTGAAAATGAAGTAACAATCATTTCGTAAGCTAGCATGTTATTTGGACTACCTACAATTTTATGTTATCTTCCATTATGGCCTCGTAATTGGCAATCTCATTCTTAGAGTTCAAGAGATGAAAAACGTTGTATTCTTCGTTCTTTGAACTCTATATTGCAGCATAAGATTACATTTGGCAGGTAGAGGCAGGTAGGCAGGTAGGTAATATCAAGTCACAGGTCTCTCAAAACAGGCGACTTTCATTCACATGTACGCTTTTTATTTAGGTTGGAACGTTTCATGAATATGAAAAGGTAAAACTGTCAACCACAAGCGACAACGTTATGACATTCTGAAGGGCGAGTGTTTCAATCATTGTCATTTATGTAAAGGAATTTTAAACGCATTCGCATTTACTCATATGAGGCTAGCGGATTTCCATTTTAAAACGTAACTTCCAAATTTACTTACGAATTGTAACCAAATGGCAGGCATTAGGTACATATCTTAGGCTAACTTTATAATTTCATCAGTAAAAATATGTTTTACTCAACATTAAGCAGTGTGTATTCTGCTTGAAGTTAATTTAATTTTAAAATTGCTCCCTCTCCAAAAAATATCACGTCACTGGCCATAGTTTGTTTATGTTGTCTTAAAGCTTTGATCATTGATTTGTGTTTCTTGTTACAGAAAATAGTTTAAGCATGGTGCAAATTTATTTTAGATATCGTTTAAATATTTGTTAGTAAATGCATTGCAAAAATGTATCTTTAATGTATTCATTAAAAATACAGTGGAACTAAAAATTTAAGTTTTCAACTTCCTATATCATTATTTTTAAGTCCAGTCAAATGTCCTGCATGGCTAATGTTAATAAATCATGTCGCCAACCATGACCTTTTCATATTATACACAAAAATGTCTTTTACACCTTACGTAAATGTTTTTAGTTATTTCTTTCTTTCTTTTTCTTTTTGTTAGTTATTAATGTTAAAACTTCAATAACCATACCTTTTCTTCAAAACTTTCTTCAATGCCTTTTCTTCTTTCAACATTTAAATACCAAACAGTTTATTGAAGAAAATCAACAGCACAGAATTCTTCAAATATGAGAAATGGCTATTCGTATTAAAACCAGGCGGGCGCCCACTTGGTATAGTTGAGTGGTCATTTCAGTCACCTATCATGCCGCTGGGTTTGGGTTTGAATTCCAAGTAAGGTTTGGTCATCACACCTAGGGCACAGTCTTACATCATGCCTGAAACTGATCCCCATGAGCCGCACAAATCATCGTCCATCATGTCAGATCAAGTAGTAGTATTCTTCTCGACCATTGTATACCTTTATAATTTCTTGCCAGTGATCGTATATCTTCCGTGTATGTATATCTCTCACAATGTGTGCGTCGGGTTAAGTTAGAACAAAGGGTTACAAGAATTATAGAAACAAAAAATACACGAAGATATGTTGATGTTTTTCATATAGCGTACATGTAAAATGAAATTAAATGTGAATTTTCATTTATATTCTCTTGTAAAACGTGTTTTTTAATTATTATCATTCAGCCAACATAATATTTATTTGAAGATATTATATTGGAACGCATATATATAGTAGGGATCCCTAATCTATATAATTTATTCATCGATCGACGCACGTTTTCAAAGGCCCCTAAATTGCTTAATTCCCCCAGGCCGATATTTCCTGCTACCGGCCTCAGATCAAGCATATAGTATTTTCAGCTCTTTTATCTACAACATCAGTTTTACGTTTTCCTATTTCGTACATTATATTTGCCCTGTACCTTGAATGACGTAAAATCGGGGCTTCACCGAAACATTTGAATCAATAAATCGAAATAATCAGTCTAATAAACTCTTGTACTCGAATACGGCAACATACCTCATTTTCTGGAAAACGTTGTTCAATATGTTAGTTGGAAACTATTTTGTTTAATGACTATGAATGCTAAATAATGTAGAATGTTTGAAAAATCCCCTCTTTTAAGTGACCACCTTTATGACAAACAAATATTCCGCGAACCAAAACGTTCTTATTTTAATATAACGTTAATTTTTTTTCTTCAGAAACCTTTTTTTCCTCCGTTGAAATAATAATGCCTCTCTTTAGTGTACAGTGTTGTCTTTCCTTTTATTAGATAATATTTTTAGTCTGTAATAATTCTCAAGAAAAACATTTTAAAAAAGACTGAAAATCTGAATGCAATATATGCCGAAATATTTCATTGCACGCTGTTTAATGATTAAGTTCTAGAGCAACTGGTGTAGAAGAACTTATGCGTAGTACAAATCAAAATACGTTACCTAACTAGCGTATTTAGTTCCGTCGCGAGATATCAAAGCTGTTATTGGCATGAAAATGACAAATGATAACGATTTAGGTAATTTTAAACGTTTTCTCATAGCTGGTGATCTTAAAACGGCACACAGAGTTTCGGAGGTAAATAAGATCACAACCAACCATCGCAAGTGTGCAGCGAGAATACACGAGTTTTGTACAATGTATGGCCTTTAAGCGACAGTTTGTTTGAACGCGACTGTCAAGAATTCTTTCACTTCGACACGTGTGCCCCACCAACCCCTACTTGACAGTCAAGAAAGCCGCGGCCCAGAAACCATCTGTCAAGCATCGATGTCATAACTTAAGTTGCAGTCTTGGTGCTCATCGGTGTTGCCGTTAGTAATATTATGGTAATAATTTTTTATTTTTAACCATTGGAAAATGGTTTTTGCTTTTGTGTTGGATCAAGTGTCCTACCACTTTTATTCGATCGCTGATGGGTGAATTCAAATTTTTCGAGATTTCTGATGGGTAGAGGTTATTTTTACTCTCGTGTGAATAAAATTGACGTTGAATTTTAAAAACACAAATGCATGTGGAGTTTAGTTGTTTTTCTATATTTTTCATGAATAAAATATTATTTCAACACGGTGGAGATACGAAATTGGGTGTTCTAGTGTAGAAAATGACGGGGATCAGAAACTCAGTGGCAAATATTTTATTTTTAATTAAGAAAATAGATATTAATTTTTAATGCACATTTCTGCTGCTAATCTTGAATGTGGCAACAAGATTCACAAAATCATTGACTCTTTGATGCCATGGAAACGGTTTTGCTAAAGCTAGAATTACACAAGGCAATTCGATTGCTAGCAACACCGTGCGACAGGGCGTTGACTGATAATAGGGTTGCAATACGGTAAAAGAACAGCGAGTCAGAAATCGTAGTTTCTTGTAATCTCAGCTTTACGGTCGTAGAAGCAGACGATCATAAAAATCAACGCAGTGTTAATTATCTTTCTGAATTTTTCATAAAAAAGTAAACAAGTAAGCAAAAGAACTTTTTGCAGGTTACAGACGCAAACATCATTTTCCAATAGTTAAAATGGAATATCGGCACCCAAAAGGTTCCATGTTTTTTTATGTTTCTAATCCTGAGTACCGGCAAAAATAATGCCATTTATTTAGCTGGTGACCGCAAACATGTCATAACAGCGAAGATAAAAACTGTGAAATATGTTTTGAAATATCAATGTTGTATGTTACTATTATTATTTTTTTCATGCAGTGAAAGTGATACAAGAAATCAAAATTGAACGAGTGTTTTATTATGCTTTATTGGTAAGCGACAATTTCTTTACGTTAATATATGTCAAATTACATTATCGCTCTCAAAAATTTGGCTTCGTATATTAGATTGACAGCAATTTTGTTTGTTGGCGTTTTTCCCAGCAGTTTTTAGTCATCTGGACATTCACAAACGCATGACTTGATCTCTTCGTCACAATCCCATTTGCAGCCTTCCTTTGATGGACAACTGCGTTCGGAGAAATGTTCGAAGTCTTCATCATCCATTCTTTGCCTTTCTAGCCTTTAAAAAAATTCAGAAGTCAAACAATTGAACAAATGAAACATTAGGATTAAAAATAAAATTGTTGTTAAGTAAGTTTTCTTATACATCATTTTCCATGCTTGTCCGCTTCTATACTAACAGATTCACTAGCGATAATATATACGAAAAAGCCACCGTTAACGCACAAATAAATAAAAAGTAGTAGCTTTTGAAATCTTTGGGGATTTCTTTATCAATGGGAGCCAATTCGAGATTTCAAATTGAAAAAATCATTTTTTAGCGATCGTCAATTCTGAAATAGCCTGAAATGGACTTGGTGGACAGGTAACGTCATCTAGTGGTGCAAAAGTGAATGAAAGAAAAAAAACCTAAGAAAAAACTAAGGGATTTCCAAACTTAGAAGGAATACTAGAGAGGAATCATTGACAAAATGTTTGGAACTTTTCAAAATACATGTAGTTTCTCAAAAGTTCAAATCTGGATTAGAAAATTTTTGGATAACTTATGCTGGGGCAACTTCTCTTTTTTTATTGTGCTTCTTCTTATTCATTGCCCCCTAAGAGGCTGTTTTGATGGAGTCTATAGGAACTAAGCCTGACACCCCGCCTTTTTTGAGGCTGCATACTTTCCCAGAGGGAATGCACGTCGCACCTGCTTCACTAATGCCGTAGCCGCCAACAGATGGCCCTACGGACTATACAGCTTCAACAATTTAGGCATAGACCCGAAGAAGAAGGTTACTGGGGTCCCTGCATTCACGGCATAACGCTATGTTGAGCCACAGGACTTTCGGGTCCACAGATTTTACATGCACGTATCCCGAATGTACATGGTGTGCCCCAACAGCACGTGGCCGGTCAATGTGGTCTTCCATTTTTCTAATGTGTTTCCAGCAGGAATATTTTATGTATTTGCTGCAACACCGATTTCGCATACCAAAATCTGTCTGCAACTATAAGTGATTCGGAACTAAGACATTATAATAAACTAAAGACATTATAAACATAAGACATTATAATAAACTAAAGGAAAATATAATTTTCTTACCGGTGTAATTTAGAACTTTTGAGGCAAAAAACTTTTAACACTTTAATTGGTAGAGAAATGATTATAATGAACATCGACCGAAAACAACTTTCAAGGAGTCTAAGTCAAAGACAAGGCAATGATGTTCACGGTTATCGAGACACAGTTGAAACACTTTGAATGGTTAAAGTTGAAGATTAAATCATCCACTTTAATGAATACCCCATACTAGCCCGAACTTCAATTGAAATATACCACATTGTAGATCTAACTTGGCCCAGCAGACTTACCCACAATCGCCGGAACACATCAGGAATTGTCCTGGCCCCTCAACTAAAGGAAGAGAGACTTCTCTATCCCTGTTTTCAGCTAAAACTCCGCTTATATTCCAAAGTATTAGTATGTGAATATGCTATGGATATCAGTTGGGCCAATCCCGATTTTCTAAGGCAACATCCGAAATTCCTATTCGGAGGCCTCGATCTCATTCCTTAATCTCATGGGACGCTGAAGAAATTTATATCAGTGCAATAAATTAACATCTGCCCCAAGAGGAGGGCTTTGGACTCTATGCTGAGAGGCACAAACGGCGGACCAAAAAATGCTGAGTAACACAAAGGTGGACCAGCAAATGCTAAGAGACACTATGGAGCAACAAGTGCTGAGAGGCGCAAACGGTGGAGCAATAAGTGCTTAGTGACACAAAGGTGAAACCAATAAGTGCTAAAAGACATAGACGGTGGACCATTAAGTGCTGAAAGGCACAAACGGTAGACCAATCAGTGCGGAGAGGCTCACGGACATGCATTTTAGCACTCATTCGTCCAAATGTACCTCGTTGGACCAATAAGTGTTAAAATGCACAAAGCCTCTGGCATGTGTCTTGTACAGTACTATACCTCATTGAACCCATAAGTGCCAAGAGGCACAGAATGGTGTAGAGAGTGGTACAGCGATGAGAGGTATATTATGCATGATTGTTTCGTGTTGGGGCATTTCCACGAACATATCAACCTGAGAATCAAGTTTTCAGGAACAACTTAAGACTGCATCAATGATAACAATACCAAAATAATAACATTTCTTCAGCATGCTTTTGTAAAACGAAATCAGTTACAAAAGTTTAAAGCAAAACGGGATGGTTTTAATACTGAACAGCTAATACTGCAAACGGATTTTGCAGAAAACTTTTCACTTTGAGATTAAATAGATTCCTAGTCCCAACGGCGTATAAACTTATTTTAATAGCTTGTCTCTTGTGGAAACTTATTTACTATAATATTGTTACAAATCTATTGTTACCGTCTCTGCAACAATAGGGCCCGTGCAATGGAAACTGTTTTTTCTAAAAATCCGTCTAAAATTCTAGGGCCGTCTCGACCCTTCTAAAAATATTTTTTAATTTTTGTATTACAGTTATCTCTTTAATTGTATTATAATCAAGCATTCAATTTAAAGCATATTCTGAAGTGCAATGTCAATTTCAACTGTAAATTTGAGTAAAATTTAAATTTTTATTAAAAAATTTAAATTTTTTATAATTCTTACTATTTTTTTAAATATTAATATTTTTTCTTCAAATTTTTTTAATACATTTGTTGATGTATAATGCACAAAATTGTGCATGGATTTTTAGATATATCTAATACTACATTTAATATAATTTTTTTACTTCACATACATTGAAAAATTATGAAAATCTAACCCCGTTTTGACTATTTTGTAGTATAACAAAAGAAATAATCATGGCAATGCTAATTACATGCACAGTTTTATTCAGTGTGTTATAGAAAATGAGTGTAAAAACGTTTAGACCTCTATGTTGAATACAGAAAAAGCCTTAGCATTTTGAATGGACGAAAATCAAGAATAAACAAACATGCAGAAAAAGCCATTTTAAGATTTCATATGTAGGAAAAAGGAACTTTTAATTGAAATCTTGTAAAAATTATATGAATAGTCATTGATACTCATGTAAAAAAATCAAATATAAATTCTTTTATTCATAAAAGTTAAATAATTCAATAAATTGATATGCAATTTCATTTATTTGTCAGCATGCAAAATAAAATGCAATCTAAAACAAAAACATTTCAGTATGTATTTTAAAATAAATTTAATTTAATCTAAGGCCAATTCCATGCATAATGTTCTAAAAATAACTAAATAGAACGTATATAAGAAATGTTAATCCTTTACATCAAATGCAAATATGGTTATAATAGTGTTTTGATAATACGAATTTCAAGAAAAAATAAGCAAAAATTGAAATTATAATAAAATCACTGCAGCGCCCAAAAAGTTATGCGTAATCATGATGTAAACAACATAAATCTGCCATGATTAACAGTTGAGATTCTTCCCATAAGTGGGTAGTGAAAAAATAAATAATTCTGCTTCACACGAGGTTTTGAAGCTAACACAAGAAATGTAAACAACAGCGTTTGCTGGGCATTTAATTTCCATATTCTTTCGGAAAAACCTCGATAACTTGTAAAATATTGCAGATACACCTTCCAAATTTTGCATTAATGTAGAGAAAGGTTAGGACTTCAATTTGAGCTAATAAAAATTATCGATATTTTGATGATTTTTAGGGTACCATGTCTCCTTAAGCATGAAATTGAATGCAGTGTAAGGGTCGTATATAATGGACAGTGCTAAGGGGCCTTCGCGACGAAAAACCAACGCCAACTTGGCGACCAAATTTGGCGCAAAAAACTTACCTAGGGTAGGCCGAGTCCCGAAGCTCTAGGACTAAAAATAACGAAGTTACATTTGGATTACTATATGGAAGTATCTAGAAGGATCTAGACAGGCAATGAATATTCCAGTCGTTCCCAGCATTCCTTGCAACCGCTTCCCAGGCCTGAGAAGAATCTGTCTGAAGACGGAATAGTCTTGGAAGAAGACTGAGGAGTCTTGGAGGAAAATGTGAAGTCTTGTGAAGACGCGAGATTTGGATTGCTCCTGCGAGAGAGCTTATTTTCCTGCGATACCTCTCTGTGAGAGGGTGTTTCTACTGAGACGGTGTTTCTCGTTGGGGAGTGATAATAGCCCCTGGAGCGAGTCAAGTCGTCTGATACGTTCTTCCCTGCGATCCCAGCGATCCTTGGAGAGTTCCTGTGGACAAGTGATTCTTCTGAGGAAGTCGTAGACAACGTTGGGGAATGAGACGTCCCCTGGAAGCTAGACGCATCCTGTGAAAGTCGGAGTGACTTCGTCGAGGAACATGTGTGCGGCGATACCTGCGACGTTCGTGATCGCCCGCGGATTGGATTCTGTAGATAGAATCCTGTTCCTTGCTTCCTGTTCCTGATCCTGCCTCAGAGTGCCTGGACTCTAACCCTCTGATTGACTTTCTGAAGAAGATCCCTCTGCGGGTTATCGGCCGTCTGTACTTTTATTGAGAGCGGACTGGTGATTTAATAAAGGCCCGTTTTTCACTCCAATCAGAACCTGAGTCGTCAGTTCGTCAACGACAAACACATCGGCCGTCCTGCGACGAAACAATATATATTTTTGAATTTTTGAATTTGAACCGTCAGTCATTGATTGCCATTAATATACTAACGTGATGCGATTTCTGCCATTCTTTAATGTAGAAATATTACAATCAACTAGTTTATGTAAGTCTTTCAGTGATTTCTATGACTGACAGTGACTGACATTGGTCTAGTTTGTTCCAGAACACTTTTTTCGCTTTTTAGAGAACATAAATTGCAGTTTTTGTTTACCGACCTATCAAATGCAGTAAATATTTGTCATGGGACAGAACAGAGATATATGTCAATGTACCAAATGCAGTAAATATTTGTCATGGGACATAACAGAGATATATGTCATGTACCAAATGCAGTAA
>Ga0115856_100447_pt1 | contig 15575 bp, 8 predicted proteins | sample InSIn4gowninarea_FD_83870 | JGI IMG/M metagenome (GOLD analysis project Ga0115856, IMG submission 83870)
AGACGTCGGCTTTCTTTTATGACGCCTCCCTACCAATGCAGCCCTCATGATGAACGAGGCCCAATAAATTATGATTTCACCTTTTCAAGCCCTCTAGTGAATTAAAAAGAAGTTAATGTCTCATATGTAAAACTGATTAATTTTGATGTACATGATATACATTTAAAGTTTTTGCCTAACGAATTCTGAATCTAGCCGTATGTTTGCTGTAGGTAAAAACTGATTACATCAGTGATTTGTCTGCCAATTAAGACCAAAGTGATGGGAAGGTGACAGAGGAAGATAAGAAATAGTCTTTGAGGTTTCTAAGACTTGATAAGAAAAAAAGACAAATTGCAGTAGGCGAGAAATTCAAACTTTTGTTAACGTTAAAAAGGGAACTAAAATACCTCTTGAAGAAATGAAAATTAAAGTACCTAAGAAATTTACAAGGAATGGCTGGGCAATAAAAACTGTAGTTAACTTATCACTGGATTAAATGTTTAGTTTGTTGCAATGGTTTCTAGACGTGTTTCAGGCATTAATGCTACATTTTCTGATATTTGGAAATCGGATAAAGGATATAGAGAAGAAGAAAAAGATTTTAATGTGTGAATAAAATTAGAGAAATATTATTAAACAGATAATTCAAAGAATAATATGAAGAATAATACGAACTGTTAGATTTAGAATACGGTCACTTAAACCTTCATTTGCGCTGGGTTTCGAAAGGGCAGGATCTGAGTATATTTTGGGAATTGGAAAAGGCTGCCTATAATTTTTTAGAACAGGAATATGAATTATTTGTGATGAATGAATTTTATTATTTTGCTGATATTTATAATTATTTTTGCTGATATTATAAATGCTGCTGATTTTGCTGATATTACAAATATTTATAATAATTTCTCATATTATAATTATTCTCATATTAATTATAATACGAGAAACGTACGACATTGATTAAACATGTAGAGCAATACCATTTGAAGAAAAATGAAGAGTAATAATATTTGAAGGAAAAAATGCATACTTAAAAGAATAATTCATGCAGAAAAATAATATTTGAAGATATACAAAATTTAAACTTTTGTACGGCCGTCATACACAAAATCTTTCAATTTTTCAGAACAGAAATATGAATTATTTGTGATGAATGAAATTTATTATTTTGCTGATATTTATAATTATTTCAATGATCTACAATTTTTAAAAAAGGAAAAAATAATTTCCTATAATTTTCAGAACAAATAAATGATTTTGGGTACACAAAAGCGAGTTTATACTGTGTTAGTCTTATATATTTTATTAAATATCTCAACTTTAAGCTATTTTGAGACGGTAGAAATTTGAGGTACACTCAATTCTGGGCATTGTTAGGAACAAAAGTATAGCTTTCTCATCTCTGGATTAAAAGTTCATTGATCTGCAATACATTCTAGATGTGTACCAGACACTGCTGTTTCAGTTCCCGACATTTAATGTGGAAGAAAGTTACATAGTAGAAGGATAAAAGGAGTTTTAAAATAATCTCGTGACGTTTTCCCTTCATGAACAATGTTATAAATATTTTCGCCAAGTCCCTTACGTCGGTGACATGAATAAAGGGTCCAGGGTGAGCCATCCGTTTCCAACCTCCATGCAAATGGCACTTTGGACACTAAAAAATATGTGTTTACTTCGAAATGTATCATTTAGGGCGAGAATTTATCCCGAAATTTTTTCTTTCCCGAGAGAAAAGTTATTTGTAATAATTCGCCATTGCTCACAGAGAAAAGTTTCCTTTTCTGTTTTTTTGAAATATACAAACTGTCAGATAAATACACCATAGATGGACTTGAAAAGGTGAAATCATAATTTATTGGGCCTCGTTCATCATGAGGGCTGCATTGGTAGGGAGGCGTCATAAAAGAAAGCCGACGTCTTTTTGGGGGGATAGTTTAAGTCTGGGGGGAAATGCCTAGGTGATATATGTGTTTAATATTTCTCCTTCAGAAGGGGAATTTTAGGGAAGAAAATAAACTATCCGTCTGTTCAGATGTTATTTGCGAAAGATTTTTCAGCGATTTGTAAAAGAAAAGCTTTTAAAACATTGATTGTGTACATTTATACAGGGCGTTTGAAAACCATATATCTTTGCTTTGATTCCTTAATAATTGATTCTATACATATATGTCGAATTCAAAAGTAGTATACAAATATGAAAATCGTACGACATTGATTAAATATGTAGAGTAATACCGTTTGAAGAAAAATGTAGAGTAATAATATTTGAAGGAAAAAATGCATACTTAAAGAATAATTCATGCAGAAAAATAATATTTGAAGATATACAAAATTTAAATTTTTGTACGGCTCTCATACACAAAATCTTTCAATTTATATATTGTTCCTCATACATTAATCAGAGATCTATGTATAAAATGCCTCCGAAATGGAAAAAAGCCCTTGATATATGTTTAATTAAAGATATTAAGGAATAAATTAAAAACTAAAATGTAAAATATTACGATCATATAGACAGAGTGACTTTACACATTTGTCTTATTTCACGTAAAAATTCGTGTATAACTCTCTAATCTGAATTGCCAGTTTATCTATTTGTTTTAGTAAAATTGCACTGAAAATTATCTTTTAAGTTTTGATAACATATATATTATGCATCGAAGACGAATAAATGTACTAAAATAAATAGGGATATAGGATAGTATCGGAAAATAACAGAAACAGTAGTCTTCCAGTATATCAACTTAAATTTTTTGGCGAAAAACTTTAATATATCAGTGGAAAAACATTTTCACTGATCGTTAAGTAACTTAATTAATTTTTAGATACTTGTTTTTTGTTGAACATTCATTAAAAATTTATTTTACGTATTTTTCATTAACCAGACACAATGAATAAATATTACGTTCATAGATGGCGTTACCATACTTGGAATCTGTAAATGTTGTTTCTTTGCATTGAGACTCTTTGCGCAGAGGAGCAATGTTACAGGTGCTATTAGCACTATGTGATAATTATATAAATACGTAGATAAAAATTATTTTATAACTTTTTTTGCTTAAAAATATTTTTTGAATATTTAAAAATTCTTTCTGAGCTTGCATTTGGATTGCTGAAAATATTGAGATTTGATTGATATTTTATCCTTTATTTCGGTATTTAGAGTTAAAGCAAGAAAATTCTGAATTACTATGGTAAATACCCTATGATATAAAAAATAGTAGGACTCAGTTGTCAGTCAGCTTTTACAAAGTAGAAAGGTCTATTCCTATTTTTTTCTGCTATAGTTACCGTTATTCAATATATCACTTTATAAATTAAACATACCGAATTAAAATAATTTACAGAAGTTGTGTGTCAAAATTCAAAATATATTAATTTTTAATTAATATTTTGTGCAGTCATTTAAATGAATGTACAAATACAGATGTAAAATAAAATGCCCAGTGTAAACGTATTTTATTCTTTCTGTAAATGTAACAATTCTGCAAAATAAAAAATTTTCTCTTCGAATACTTTAATTCAGAAAATCTATTATAACCATCAGTTACAATAATTATGCAAACTATTTATGCCTTGGCTAAAAATTAGATACCTGTAACTATGAGGCAATCAATAGTATGTTGGCTAAAATAATGCATGCGTATTTTTTTTAATTTATTTTTTGTTATATACTTGTATGCGTTTTTCTTGAAATGTATCATTTAATGTTCGTAAAAAAGTCATTTTAACTTACAAAACCCAATGAATATACGAGAATGTTCACATTTGTTATTAAAATATTTCTAAAATATGTAATTATATTAGCTGGAGTGACGAAATGTAGTAAAGATATTTTTCATTTGTGGCCATCCGATGAGCGTGATTGATATATCTTTCTGAATCCAAGCTGGAGTATAGATGGTTCCCTGTATTCTATAGTTCGATACAAGAGCCAATGACGTTATGCACCTCGCCATTATGAGAAAAAATTATCTGTTTTCATGAAATGCCGAAAAATTATTATTATTTTAAATATTAGTTCAAAAATTATTTATTATTCTGATGAATAATTAGATTAATAAATTTATTTGACTTCATTTAAATTTTAAAATAATAGTTCATTGACTATTAATTTAAATAATTAATAAACAATGAACTATTAGTTGTGACTGTGAAATTATTATTTGTGCAGTGATGATGAGGAGTATCAGTGGAGAGTTATATGAGTTCGTCCTTAATTGTGCTGTGGTCAAAAATACCGTCCTCTCTTGGGAAGTACGTATACTAAAATGGGAATCCTAATCAGATATAGAGGACAGCACGTAAAATATTGAAGTGTTCCACATTATCAGGCTGGGGGTGCATTCCCCTAGGGCAGCTAGCAGCTGGTAAGGAAAATACTTGAGTGGGTGACCACTCTGGGCTCCAAACGCACACCATATATGGTGTATAAGTGCACGGTTACACACCATAAATAAGCCCATGCAAAATCCTTGGACCCGAAAGTCTGTGGGGAAGTTGCACGGGAATACATCATAATTTATATAGTAAGCCTAAACGGGTAAGTCAAATAGTACCCAAATTACGAACCTCAAATGAAAGCTAATATGAGATGCAGTGCCACCTACTGAGCAAAAAATTAAGCAAATTTATAGGAAGAAATCATAAAAGCTAAGGAAAAATAATACGTTCAAGTGGATGATCATTTTTTAAATTATTTTCGATAAATGTGCGGTTGTATTATATACATTATATTTACATGACTTCATTTCACTTCATCATATTTACAATACAGCGACGTTTGATGGGTACTACACTTTCAAAATAGGATAAGCTTCCCGTAGTCTCAATTTAAAAGTAAAAAGCATTCCTGAATTATTTTTGTGGAAGTAAAGCTAACCCATCTCCTGAAGATCAGCAAGGCTGGGCGATAGCAAAGCTAAAGAAATATTGTTTTAGCCTATTATCACGAATTCCATTCTACAATAAAACTATACATGCTCTTGATTTCTAGGATTTTGTGCTTTCCGGGTTACTGAAACTAATTGTATTGCAAAATTAATTTTCATATGATGTTCCATAATATATTCCATATTATGGAATGCGCATCATCAGATGTTCCATATTTATATATGTCTAACTATTTAGCATTAGCTACTGATCTCAACAATGAAAATGAATATATTGTACATTTGCTTACGTACGTCCATAAAAATCATAGTCGTAAACATACTCTGATCAATAACGATAGCTGTTTTTCTCTTATTTTTGGAAGAAAACCAAATAAATATTTTCAAAGGAGTTTTATCACATGTTTTTCTGCTAAAACATTTTAAAATAAATGTTTTTAAGGTTGGATTTTAATCTGCATTTAATGAATACTTAAGTGTATGAGTATCATATCTAAACATTTTCCAGGACTAGATATTAATTATTCATCTGTGTTTGCTTGAAAAAGCATCAAGCAAAAGAAGTTTCACCCTGCAGCCTGAATTTCAAACAAACCTTGGTTGTGTTAAGACCATAACGAAGTGTACCATGATAGAAATACGATAAACTACTTCTGCTCCTGCTAACAAGATTGTGGTGGGGCCGAAATGTTCCGACTGCCCGGGGGCTGCTTTGTAATGGAATTTCCAAGCACCCTGTCGGTGACATCGCAACATGGGGGTTAAACTGCCTGTCATCCCCCGTGACAGACATGGAGGCTCTGAGCAAACAAAGAGAGAGGGGGGATAACGAATTGTGTCCCGAAACGTCTCAGACGCATTTAGAGGTTTCTACATCTATCAAGCTAATAAAAAAAATAAAATAAATAAAACATTTCGGGGTCTAGGCCCCACAGATTAATATGTTATTCCACAGCGAATTCTCCCTAGAGGTTTCCACGCTCGTATTTTGCTACTTCACTTTGTGCTGTTGTAAAGCTGGCGTGTTTGACTTTTGAGGTGGAACCTATTTGGAGGAAGTTTATTTTTCAAGGGCTGAAAGTATTTTGATATTTTTTGTGGTGAAATCGAAGATGGACGACTCTCAGATTTCGTGTCTTCTATGTAAAGAAACGTTTTCTTGTAGCTATGTATATAGATACTTGCAGGCAATTTTTCTTCTACTTATGAGGTGAATTTCTTGCATTGAATGCACGAAATGTTTACGGATATCGCGTTCTTGTGTTTAATCTTTAAATGTATTCCCATGTTTGATGTTGAATGAACTTGTATTATTTAACGAAATAAAAGGTTTATCTTATGAGAGAAACAAATGTTTTGGTATTCATCATCTCTCTAACTTGTTTTTCGTAAACCTTCTTCTCTCTATCATGAATGGAGTGCATTTTTTGAGTTGTTTCTTAATGTCTTGAGTTATTTATTTTTTCTACACATTATATGTTTAAGCAATGGATAAATCTTATCTTATATCTAAAGGCACTTTTCTGAATGCAGTTAAAATCGATTTAAAGTATATACAAGAAATCCTTGTTGTCCCGAAGCGAACCAGCAAGGCAGAAGATGCTTCCCTACAGAACACTGAAAGTCAAGCAGCAAAGGTCTCAGTCAATGCTTGGGAGGGTGAACTCTCTCTTTCTGTCTGGTTAGCGCGGGAATGTGTACACTAATGCAAGATGGTGCACATGAAATCTATCGTGGCTCCAATGTTTTCCACACTGGATGTGCTAAGCCAAACAAACATCTTACAAAATTTAAGTTGATTCAAAATTAAAAGATTCAAAAATCTGAGTAGAAATTAGGCATCCACCTACTGGGGCTCTCTAAAAAAGGAAGCCAATCCTGTCGTCTCATCACTTGTTAACAGGACCTGATAAGAAGACATAGTCGGTCAAGCAAGGATAAGACAACAAAGATAAGTTCTTTTTTCTAATATTAACTACTTCCCTATTCATATCCAGTAACAAAGCTAGATATTTTAGTAAGTGATTGAATTCAGTGACGACACGGCGAAAATTTTCATTAAAATTTGTAGATGCCAAGTACAAAGTAACAAAATTTTGTATTTATTTTGTGCAGTAACGAAATATGTGATTGAAAATTGTACACGGCTAAGTATTTGAGTTTCGCAAGTATAACTTTGTGTTAAATTTTTATATGTGGATGCAGAATACGTTTGGATGTCTTTAACTGGATATTCTTCATTTTCACTACAATGATATGCCAGATGTTGACCTATCTATTTATGTTATGTTTTTTAATCTTGAAAACCTAAAGATTTAAATAAAAGACTAAACAAATTCCCTAAAAGTACAGTGCAGGTTGAATTCTGCCATATTGTCTACTTTTGCAGGAAATGGCACATGCTCAGTGGACTTTATTAGTAAATCAGTCCCCTTCCATGCCTAAAATATGCTGTGAGATACTCAGTAAATTTGAGGCTATAGAGGCTTATCTTTCACCTATTACTTAATTCAAACATTACACCAGAATTATTACGATTGAAGTTTGTAATGAATATGGATAGCAACTGAGAAACTTCTTATTTACGGATTCCCCAATGAGAGATTTGGACACAGAATGACTTACAAGGAAACGGGTGTTTGTTCTATGTTCTAGCCAGAGTGGAATATTCCAAGCAGGCCACGTCGCTTAATATCAGAGAGGGGGGGGATAAATATTAAGACATTGTGTTCTCATAGTTTTAAATCTAGTGCACAACGTGGCGTCATAACAAACATTGTCACTAGTTCGTGAGCAGTTTTGTATCAGTCAATCAGCTCCGGCGAATCGGAAATCGGCAAAACCAGGAACAAACCGTTTAACTCAGTGGTTCCAACCGGATGTACGTGGGGGGTCTTGGAAATGGTCCGATAGTGTGTCTGGCAGCACATGAAAATTGTTGTCAATCCAGAAATAAGCAAAGAAATCGGCTAAATACCATCAGTGATTTGTAAGTTAAACTTTAATAGAGTTCCTCGCTTTGCCGAGCAAATCCGTTCACTGTTGTACTTAATCACCCTTGAATTCGGTTACAGCTGATAAAGGTATTGCTTGGAGATTTGTACTGATTCAGTTTCAGACTGAGTGGTCTGCTGGCTTCTATGAGTTCGGAACCATTGATTTCTCTAACTGGAAAAAAGACTGTATTAACTGAATCCATAGTATGAAATGTAGAAAAATAATCGTGGTGTAGAATAGAAAAATGCCCCTTGAATGTGTCCCTAAAAAGACTTGTGTGTGATTATAAGGGGTGCCGTAATGTGGAAAAGGTTTGTAAATTCTTCATTAGAGGACGATTACTCGCCATTTATGGCAAACCTGCAACGAGCTGCAATCTGTTGCCCTGACAAAGAATGATGCCTTCTGTGGATTGCCCGGGCTGGGCATTGCTCGAGGCTAGGCCTTTCATTCATTTGTTTGGGGATCTCATTCTCTTTTTCTTATCAATTCGTGATCGAACCGAAGACGCGCGCACGCGAGGATCTAGATGTCACGTGATATGTACCTGTCCCTCCTTCCCCGGCCATTTCCTCCTTTTTTACTCCTCATAATCCGCCGTCTAATCTGATGGAAGATGCCTCGCTTAAATATGCACAAGCGAATGAAACCCATTAACGGAGGACGTTTTCGTAAGGGCATCACGTACGTTGTTATCTCCGCCTTAATCGCTTGTAGCTCTTACAAAGAAAGGGGTAAAAATGTTTCTTTTTCGTTTTTTCCCCCCAAAAACTTTTTTTCTCTGAATGCAATTACTTTATTATTCATAATGAAAAGGCTTAAAACTTATTGAAATTAAACATTGACGTATTTTATCGCGTAATAAATCCCGAATCTCTTCACATGTAGCCATGGATGCCATTTAAATAGATTGGATGCACACACCCAAACACACTTTGTAACTTTCCACCGATATACAGATCATTGTTTCATCTCTGCCTTCTAATCTAGGTACACCCAGCTTATCACTTCAATTTCCAAAAACGGCGTTTCTAATCAACCGTCGCACTATCCGACAAAATTTATTGAACATTCATTGAATTTCTTATTGCTGTTTTTAAACGTTTTGTATAATTTTTTATTAGAAAAATATGATTGCCAGATGCTAGCTTTTGACATTTTGGGATAAGCTGAGCCTGATCATTGCCAATAGTTTTGAATCAAAAGCATTTAGAAGAAAAACTGCTTTTCTGAATCCACGTATTTATGCATTAACCACATGGGTGACAGATGTCTAGGCAGGGATGTAGTTAGGAAAAGGGGGATCTAAGGGTTCCAAACATTCCCCCCCCCTCAACATTTTCGATTTTTGATTGAACGATATTCGTTTATTATATCTAATTTAAAATGTACGTGTTTTGCAATTCATAATTTATTTTTGACTTCCACTCCATTATACTCGATACTCCATTATACTCCTTTCCACTCGCATATTAAAAATAATAAAGGTTCAAGTATAAGGACCTTCAACCACCACCTGACTCTACTAAGACTAGAAAAAAGTTCTGTAAATGTAAATATTATGTTTGCTAGTGCCAAAGAGAGCAATATCACTTTCCTTTTAAAATCGCAGGTGTCGTTCAATTAATTTGCTGCACTTGAAAATAAATTAACAGCTCTGAGCTGTATTTTTAATAAAATATTATGAGCTGAATTGCTGGCCTATGCTGAAAGCACCGGTTCCCTTCAGAGCATCAATGTTGACCAGCATCGGATATGATCAGTGATAAAAAGGGTGACCTTCTGTTGGCGCATCCCATGTATATGCGGTATACTTGCGTTACTTGTGGTTAGTCGTCGAAAGTGCAAAGATAGGCAGAAATCTTCTTATTCAACTCCATGTCTGAATTACAGAAGGAATGTAGTCCCTGATTATATCTCTTGGCAAATGTGGCAATCTGTCTATGGATTCAACATGATTTTGCCTTGTGGAGGAATATACAACATCAAATGGAGCATTTAGATACATAAAAAACAATTCCATCACAATGATAAAAGTTAACAGATGCCAAACCAAAAGACAAAAAAAAAATATGAACTATAATCTCCAATAATGCCTTTGGCTGAAAAAGGAAAAAAAAGATAGAGCTCAAAGTAGTTTTAGCCCCAATGACAGACCATGTTGGGAGAACCAGTACTTGTAATATCATCGAAGCCAAGAAGCAGTGGGTGTTGTCAGTATTTGGGTGCTTGGCTAGTTGTGAACTGTTGGGGCACACCATGTATTTTTATTACTCTGAAAACAGTTATCTCCTTTGTGTACATGCCTAAATTGGAGAAGATGTTTAGTGCGTGGCACCATTTGTTGGTGGCTGCAGCAGTTCGTACAAATAGGTTCAACGTGCTGTTCCTCGCTCTGTGGGGAGTATGAAGCCTCACAGAAGCTGGAGAGACGGACTTAGTTCCATATTGTTCGAAAATATCGCGTGTAGAGGCAAGAAGGAAAGAAAAAAATGATATAGTGATTTTGCTGTTATTTTGTATTGTAATCATATACCATATTTATCGGTTTGGCATCTGCAATCGTTTTTGTGTCTATTTGTACTTAGACATAAATGAATATGAAAATATAAGGGGGTGGGAGCAAGCTTGTCTCGAGACTGAAGTCATAAAGTACCTTAATACTGGTCTAATCACTCAAAAACGTCATTTCTGTCATCTTCATATTGGAATGGGATCTCTATGAAGAATTTCAAGGACATTAATGACAGTACATCAGTGATACTTGTACATGATTCAGTAATTCAGTTTAAACATGAATTGTTTTGACGTAGTGTTTCCCTATTTATGATCACCTTTAATCGAGCTATGTATTTTCAGTCTAAACTAAATTTCTTTTCCAGTCAGCTCTGGACACGTTTTACCACTCTGAATTATAAACATCAATCTCTCTTTCTCATGCAGTGTTATCAAAAGAACTTCCTCTCAATGTCAAAAGAATGTTATCATCAGTAAATAAACGATATATTTTTTCAACTTTCAGAACCTCTTTTCACTCCCTTTTGTAAGCGATTGAGCATGATGAAGCCCCGACTTGACAGCGAGCTTTCTATGAGATGCGGGAACAAATTGACAAGAAAGGTCATGCGGACATGAAGAAAACGGGTGTAATAAACCCACATTATTCCTTTCGCAAACGTTACCATTCCTGAGAACAAGTTTGATTGATGCAGCACTTAGTAAATCAACACGGGATGTGTGCTCAGACAAAAGGATAGTGGTTCCTTTCAGTGGATGAGATTTTCCCATTCAATATATGTAATCAAACCACAAGTACATCATCTTCTCTTCCTTTCATTCACGAAACTAAAAAAACACGATTGGGTTTAAATAAAGATTGCTATTTGTTTAGCTACTGGGTTGTTTAGAAAAAAGATGAGAGCTAAACAAAATGTACTGACTGAAGAAGTCACGGAATGGAACTGAAGTTAAGCTGTAGATAAAGTTAATTGCATGACATCAAGAAATTTGATGTGATGCTTTTGATGATGAAGTTGATATTGCATTTAGATGATTGATGCATGAGAAAATGATGGATTTATGGCGTTGTTATTGTCGATTTTGTCGCGACGAGGCTCGAGTTGTTGGGTAAACTATTCCTGTGTGTATATTTAAAAACACCTTGCACATACTGCAAAATATATCTGTCATGGAAATGATTTAGTGGCGATGTACTACGCGATGTTATAGATCATAGCTACAAACGTTTGATTTGGGGAAATATGTCATTAATATATATGGATAAAGCATGACTATACACACAATGAATGGATTACGCAACAATGGTTGAGAAAATAATCTATGCAACAATCAATGCCAATGGATGAGAAAATAATTTATATCAGACAGCACATACACGCATAATGGTGCGTGTTGTGTAATCTAAATTATTTTCTCATCCCGTTAACACCTACTCTTAATCCTAGACTAGTTAGTATTAAAAGTGATATCTAGGTATAGTAAAATGTCTGTGTAACTACATATGCGTAACTTTAACGATTACACAACATACACGGTGCAACATGAACTTGATGACCAACTTTTATTCTCGATACTGTTCATTGTTGACATATACACTCAGGTGCAAAAATGCTACAATTGAAGTAAATTTTCATGAACTGGCGCTTAAAATTTTCAAAAATTATTGCTATAAAAATCACAAAAATTAAATTTTCTATATCGTTTCGCTCCCAATAGTTATAGTTAGTAACCGTTAAGCGCATCCTAACAAATGCAACACGAAAAACTCCAGCTCTATAAAACAAAATTTTGGCGAGATCTTTAAATTTTAAATTTAGGATATTTCCTATATTTATTGAAGGGTAGATTCAATATTTACAATAGTTTTCCAGACGTTTATGTAAAACTGTTGTAGATACCGAACCGACCCCTCAGTGAAGGTCGAAAAAATCCCACAATTTGAAATCAAATATCTGTTTCAATTTTCTTCGTACTTAGTAGGAAATTTTGTGTTGCATTTTACAGGATACGCGTGAACGTTTAGTTAAACAAAACGATAGGGAATAAGAAACGCATAAAAATTAAATTTCGTAATTTTATAATTTTTAAATGCCAGTTCATGAATACTTACTTCATTCGAAACGTTTTTTGCAGTCGAAAGTGCATGTTTGCGCCCTGCATATTAACTAATACGAGGGGAAGTTGAAAAATAAGTTTCGCCTGTCGACTGTGGTCAGAGTTGTGTATGAAAATCAAAAAATAGAATGAGACATTAAAGATATGACAAACCTTTATTTTTCCACATAAGTACCAAGTACATTGACACATTTGTCATATCGCTTAATAAGCTTCAAAAAGTCCTCCAAGAAAAATTCAGGGCTTTGCATATGGAAGAAGCGTTGAACGGCTATAGGCGAAAGGCGGCACAGCAAGAAAACGCGCAAGTCACCGATACACCATTGGGTAGAGGTCGCTGCAAATCAAGCAGATGGCGATGTTGCAGTGCCTGCGCAAAGCGGAGACCAGCCACTCATTTGAGCCCCGGTAGGTATGGAGAGAAGGTGCATTTTGAATTCGTGGTCATAGGAGGAAGTGAGAGCGGTTATCCGCTATGAATGGGCACGTGGAGTATCAGGAACAGAAATTCATAACCGCCTCGTGGAAAAAGCCGTTCAACGCTTCTTCCATAGGCAAAGCCCTGATTTTTTCCTGGAGGGTTTTTTTGAAGCTTATTAAGCGATATGACAAATGTCTCAATGTACTTGGTACCTATGTGGAAAAATAAAGGTTTGTCATATCTTTAATGTCTCATTCTATTTTTTTACTTTCATACACAACTCTGACCACAGTCGACAGGGGAAACTTATTTTTCAACTTCCCCTCGCATTTAATAGTATGCTTATATAGCGCAGTCACTTTACTATAACTAGGCATAAATTTTAAGACAAATCTAGAGTTAGGTCTAGACATTCAGAGGGATGGAAAAGGAATTTAGATGGCACCCCATATAGACATGCTTTTGTGCAGAATTCGAAACAGGGTCCTTTTGTTGAGTATGCTAAAAAAAAAGGGCAATTACTGACAATCACACAAAACAAAATATTGATTGTTGACAAATAAAAAAGTATGATAAATCAGAAGACTAATATGACATCTAAATATGTGCATCCTACTAGCATCTTTCTATCATTAAAACTTCATACCAACTCTAGAAAATGTTCAACGAATTAAAAACTTCTGCACCAGGACCTTAACGTCGTGCAGTTATCGCATCAGGGAAGAGCCATCGAGTTGTCTTTATCCTGCTTCCTCTGGGACGTAAAAATGGCCATAACCACCAGCAGCCGAAGCTATGCGTGAGAAAAGGCTGTTTGCTCAGCCTCAAATAAAACTTTTAAACGGAGGCTGCAAGTTTCTTGGGATGAGCGCTTACGTTTGCTTCGCCCCTTCTGCATACTCGCTCCTGGCCTGAAACGTGGCAGGCCTCCGAGACAGAATCTTCTGGAGGAAGCAATTAAAAGGTTAATTGCTCCAACGGTAAAAGCGAAGAATTAACACTAAATATATCGGGATGGATATAAATAGTTTAGGAAAATCATGTGCACATATTATAACGACTTGAATGATTCGTTTTAATGAAAATCTTTATTCATGTAAATAATATGGTAACATGAAAACCATTTAAATCTAATGGATGAAAACTGGGAGCCGAAGAACAACGTATTGCAGAGTGACATTTGTCTTGACCCTATATTGCTCCCTGTATTAAAATTGCATCTATGCCCTACTTCTCTGAAACGTTATCTACAGATTATTGCATAATTCTGCTGGTCAGTTATAATTCTGCTTGCTGTATTTTTGGAAGTATGAGCGCACATAAAAACACATCCACTAAAAATGTTAATGCATAAATATCAATTAGAAATAGTTTAAAGTAGGTTATAATGTTATTTTTATAAATTTGTATAAAAGAAAATACAATGCCCGAGGGCAATCCTAGTGCCCTCTTCCCCAGCTGCTATAGCTAGTCTTTTATGAGTGTTGTACAAGCGCTGTACAAGCATTTCGACAGATCACCACTTCTCGAACTCGAAGATTCTTAAGGTTCTATGACAGTACAGCGCGCGACAATTCAGCGCGGACAGTTCAGCGCGTGGACATTTCAGCGCATGGACAATTTAGCGCGTGGTAATTCAATACAAAAGTTTTATTAAAATCTTTAGAGATCAGCATTTTTTATTTTTAGGTTTTTCTATTCTATATTGTTCTATTGACATAATATTATATTCATTGTTCTATTGACATTAATATTATATTCATTGTTCTATTTACATAATCAATGCAAAACATTTAATATAATTTTAAATTAGTATATTTATTGGTATCTATTTATATTACACTTAAATATATATGGAAAATTTAAAGAATTTGTAAATGTAAAACTCCCTGTCTCTCTCTCTCTCTCTTTGAGAACCAATGAGTTTTCAGTTGCATCATCTGAACTGTTTTCTACAAAAATAAACAGAACGAAAAAAAAATCTAAATGATAGAGTTTTAAATTTAATATTTTCGAAAATATTTTAGTTTAATGCAAATTTTTCTCTTAAAAACGAATAATTTAACATATTATACGCAAGAGATGTTAAAATTATGTGATAAATATATACTTTGAAAATTTCTTCTATAAAATTATTAATGTTGGAATCTTTAACTTTTTCGATTTTCTGAATCTTAGGGTTATAAAGAAAAATGATATATTTTCTTTTGTTATATACGTTCGTAATTTCTGTTGTTAAGCTTTCAATATTTATGAGTTTCAACGGTATTAATCGTGGTCGAATTTCATCATGTTTTTTTATCTGTAAGTGAATATTTATTTATTGATAGGTTTATTTATTTTCATATCTCTCTCACAAATGTTTTTCATTTTATTATTTGTATTGTAGCTTAAACTTCAAAGAAACATTTTAAATTGATTGCATAAAAAAAACTTTTAAAAAATTCCAGGAAATAATTTAATAAAAAAGCTGATAACATAAATTATTTAAATTTTCATTTAATTTTAATGCGCTGAATTGTCCATGCGCTGAATTGTCCTTGCGCTGAATTGTCCATGCGCTGAATTGTCCATGCGCTGAACTGTCCATGCGCTGAACTGTCCATGCGCTGAACTGTCGCCGCGCTGATTTGTCCGCGCTGAAC
>Ga0115856_100448_pt1 | contig 15529 bp, 13 predicted proteins | sample InSIn4gowninarea_FD_83870 | JGI IMG/M metagenome (GOLD analysis project Ga0115856, IMG submission 83870)
CGCATAGCAACGCCATCATGGGCGCTAAAATATGGTGGCAATGACTCACCAACCGAGAAAAACCTTGGGCCACAATTTGGACGGCCAAGTACACCAATCACAGACCCCAGGAGGAGCTCATCAGGTTCACTCCCAATGACAAAGGCTCGCTAATTTGGAATGCAGCCAAACAACACTTCCAGTTGATACAGAAGCATAGTTTTTGGGAGGTAAGAAATGGCAAAACTGCACGATTCTGGACAGATTCCTGGAACCAAATTCCACAACTCAGCCGCATACTTAACCTGCCACCGAACCTCATTAGGGAGGAGCAGCAACAAGAAAAGATTTGGCATTATTGGACTCAGGAAACAGAGCAAGGCTTCAGGAAATGGAAACAGGGTAACCAATTAATCACAAATGAAAATCACCAAATCGTTGAGGAGATGGAAAGGGAGTTGTGCAAAAGAAGCATCAGATATGACGAAACCAGAGACATTCTAAGATGGGGATACCAGCCTAAAGGAGCCTTCACCACATCTGAGGCCTACAAAATCATGTGCAATAATCCTGCTCCCCCGGACCCAATTTGGAGCAAAATCTGGGGTTTTGGATCTTGGCCCAAAATCTCCCACTTCCTTTGGTTGGTGAGTCATTGCCACCATATTTTAGCGCCCATGATGGCGTTGCTATGCGCGGGATCTCTTAGGCCAATACCTCCTTTTTCTTTGGGCTTGCAAACAGTGATCCATTTTACCAGGGCCCATTTGCGATTTGTTGCTGTGTTTCCCCAGAGGAATCCTCGCTGAAGATCCCTTATTCTTTTTAGGACCCATTTTGGCGCTGCTAGGATAGAGAATAAGTATAGCGGCATTGCTTGAAGAACTGACTTTATGAGCACTGCACGACTGGCTAAGTTCAGAGCCCTGTGCGACCATAGGTTGAGATGGGATTTGAGCTTCTCAATTAGATTACGCCAGGAGGAATGCTTGATGGCTGAGACAGTTAGGGGGGCTCCAAGGTATTTAGAGGGGAGAGTAGCGATGGGGAATCCTAGGGTTCGAGCAATGGCAGTCTTAACGACAGGAGGGGTGTGAAAGAAAAAGATCTGTGATTTTGAGCTATTGATGCTGGTTCCAGAGGCTTCAGAGAAGTCATTGAGCATGGCCTTAAAGCTTGAGGCCTCCTGGACAGAGGGGTAGCCGAAGAGCATGGTGTCATCTACAAACTGCTGATGAGAAATAGCTGGAGAGTGATGAATGGAGAGGCCTTTGAGCTGTTGAGAGTGGAGGGCTTGTTTAATATAACGAACCAGGCCTTCAGCCATTAAAACAAAGAGGAAGGGGGAGAGGGGATCACCTTGCCTGATTCCACGGGAGGGAGTGAAGGGGCGAGAGGGGATCCCATTCACGAGAATGGAGACGAAGGAGGAGGAGATAAGACTCATGATACAGCGGATCCACATGGGACAGAATCCAAAGGCAATTAGCATTTGCTGAATGTAAGTCCAACTGAGCTTATCAAATGCTTTAGAAAGATCAAGCTTTAGAATCATACCTGCCTGTTTGGACTGCTTGAGGGAGTGTATGATCTCATGCGAGAGGATAATGCCATCCATGATCTGTCTCCCTTCCACATACCCAGACTGTTCCGGAGAAATGAGCAGTGGCAAGAGGGGTTTTAACCTGTTGGCAATGACTTTAGAGATGAATTTGTATATGACGTTGCATAGAGCAATCGGCTTGAATTTTTCCGGGGTGATTGAGTCCACCTCTTTAGGGATTAGGGCAATGAAAGTAGAATTGAGTGAGGGAAGCAGCCAATGATGAGCATGCGATTCCTCTACAACTTGCCAGACTTCCAATTTTATCAGCTCCCAGAAATTGTGGAAGAAAGTTGTGGTGAAGCCGTCCGGGCCAGGGGCTTTTCCTTCTTTGAGCTGGGACATAGCAGTATCCACTTCCTGAGTAAGAATGGGATGGAGGAGAAGCTCATTATGTTCCTCCATGATTAATTTTGGCACATTATGTGTAATTCTATCAATTGCAGGTCGCCTGTCTATTTCAGGCTCTTGATGAACTTGCTTGAAGTGATTAAGGAACTCCTTCTCAATTTCCTCATGTTGTTCTACTTTTTCCCCTCCTTGTTTTTGAATGAAAGGGATGTTATTATGCATTCTTCGTTGAACAGTGGTACGGTGGAAGAATTTGGTATTTCGTTCGCCCTCTTTCAGCCATCTGATCCTGGATTTTTGCTTCCAATATATCTCCTCCTGCTTTCTTCTCTCCTCCATCTAGTTGTGGATGCACTACTCCTGCTCTAGGGTCCTCTCTGTGTGACCTCCTGTGCTTATTTTTTGCTGTAGTTCCGCCATTTCCTTGTTTAAATCATGTTGCGCCTTAAAAATGTTTCCAAAGGTCTCACTGTTCCAACGCTTTAGATTATATTTTAAATGTTTGAGTTTCAGTTGGAACTGGAACATCTTGGAGCCTTATGGCGGAATGAAGGTTGTCCAAGTTGTATTGACAAAGTCTTTGAAGGATGGATGGGTGAGCCAGAATTCTTCGAAGCGAAAGGGTCTTTTGGTGGCGTTGCCTGGACGTTGCCACTGAAGAGCAATAGGCCAGTGATCCGAACCTGAGTGGGGAAGAATGGCAGCCATTATGTCTCCTCCCAAGTGAATCGAGTTGTCTGATATTAGGAACCGATCCAGTTTGGAGGCAATTTGATGCTTTCCTACTCTTCAATTGCTCCAAGTGAAAGTGCCATTGCAAAAATGCAGATCTATTAGAGAGGTGTTCTGGATGAAGTCTTTGAAGTGGGTGTTTTCCTGTTCCAATCTAGTTCTTCCCCCAATCTTTTCCTCCAACTTGGTGATCATGTTAAAATCCCCCCCAATAATCCATAGTGGATGCCTCCTATTGATATTCAGTGCTTCTATGGTGTTGAGAAGAGCTATTTTGTTTCCCGCTTCCTGCGGAAAGTAGACATTTGAAAGGTTTCCATGAATATTGGTGCCTAAAATGTGGAAGGCAGCTTGGATGAGATGATGAGAAGCATGGAAATCTGAAAGAGTAAGCGCTTGTGTGTTCCATGCAATGGCAAGCCCCCCTGATGCTCCAGATGCATCCACTACCATCGATTGACAACCTGGCCATGCCTTAGAGAGAATATTGCCTAGTGTAGAGCTGTTACATTTGGTTTCCTAGAGAAAGCATATTTGCGGCTTTTCCATTTTTATCATATTTTTTAACATTCTAAGTTTTCCTGGGCTGTTGAGCCCCCTTAGGTTCCATGAAATGAGCTTCATGATTCACTATTAATAGAGGGCTTATAGTACTTCGTCAGCTTAGCATACCTGCTTGAGTCCACTAGGATTTTCCCTATCGCTATTGTTCGCTGGAGATCAGTTCTTCTTCCCCTTTTTTTGGAGTCTTTTGGGGGAAGGCCTCCATCCCATTGACTTCCTGGCTGGATACCTAGCTGTTGCTGATGATAAGCCCTAGAGATGACCACTTCCAGTTTGTTAAGTTGAAGCTCTGGGATACTTTCGTAGGCCTTCTTTTTGCATGCTGCTTCTAGTTCTAAAATGTCTAGTCCATTCAGATCTATACTTTCTGGTTCTTCCTCCATCTGTTGCACCTGGCTATTTCCTTCTGTGGGAATATCTAAGCTTTGGAGGGGATCTGAAGTTCCATCTACTTCCATTTCATTGTCTTTTCTTTCATGTTCCTCTCTACCTTCCTTGGGGTTTGCCAGGGTGACTTTGGGGATTTGGTGTTCAGAGGGATAAGCTGAGGGAGGAGGCTGGGAGGAGGAGGAGGGGAGAGCAGAGCTGGGCTTGGAGAACGAGATTTGCTCTTCCGAAGATTGAGCTAGAATTTCAAAGCTGTTTCTTATCGTAGGGTCAGAGGTATTGTCTTGCTGGGGCTTTTTCCCAGCTGAAGGTTTTTTGTTCGCTCGTTTGCGGCTAGGAGCTTTGGTGAAGCCATCATGGGTCAGGGAGTCTGAGGGGGCAGGAGCATTAACTTTGGCATTTAGGGGACAGTCTCTGAATAGATTCCCGATGGCGTGGCATTTACGACAACGAAATGGGACATGTTCATAGTCTAAGGGTTGAATCCATTCATTGTCACGGTGAGAGAGACTTACCGAATCTGGCAGGGCTTTGTCCAAGCGCATAAAGACGCAGATGCGGGCATATGATGTGTATCTTCATATTTTTGTTTCTTCTACCGCTTTTATGTATTCCCCTAGACCATTTCCTATGTCTTTGAGAATATCTTCATCCCAATACTCATCTGGAAGTGAGTACATTCTTATCCAGACTGGCGCCCAGGTGAGGTCTTCCTTGTCCGGATTAAATCTGGCTGTCCATTCCCTTAAATATAGACCAGTTGAGTTGAAAAAGTAGGGTCCTTCATCCAGGATTCTGTATTTGTCTTCCAGGCAAAAGAAAATCACAGTAAAGAATCCTTTCGGCCCTAGCTGCAGAGTCACGTCTCCTTTAGGTTTCCACTTCGTTGCAATCCAACCATATAGGGCTTTTTCTGTCGGCCAGAACCCTATAAATTTCCCAATGAGGGTATGATCTCTCATGTATTGGATTTGTTCTTCTATTTTCTGTCCCGACAGCTCTATTCTGGGCCGATCTGTTGCTATTGGTTTGCATGTAGTCGAGGAGACCTTCGGAGCTCCCTCTGGTTTGTCCTTTCGTCCGGGTATGACTCCTGTCTTGTCTCCCTGACTGCCTATTTCATTGTTCTCGTTCCGTTGTGGGATCTCCTTGTTTATCACTTCCTCATTGACCGAACCAAACAAATTTGTCCGTTCAGGTCCTTGCTGCGGGATGCTTGCTTTGGGGGAGGGCGTTGACGCCCCCCCCCCGGGGGAATGTCCATTTGCCTTAAGATCAAGCACTGAACTGCTGAGTCGCGACAGAGTAAGAGGTCAGGTCTGTGATGGTTTCCTAAGCAGAGCAGACTGCGCCGTCTGAGATGTGGTCAGAACCCTAGCAGTCGAGTTCTCCGTCGCCCCGTTCTATCATTTCCTCAAGAATCCAATGTTTTTTTTTGTTTTGTTTTAATTAATCAAATCTATTTCCCCAATTATTTCTACACCCCTTTGTTTAAAAGTTCTATTAATGGTGACAAACTATAGTGTTATCGATGCATTTCTTTTCTCTCCCTGCATCTAACTTGAAACTTTACATTTTTTTCACATAAGTGTGTGCATTCTTGAATAGAGTGATTCGATAAGAACCAACTCGCAAAATCTTATTAGCCACAGTCTCTTTAGAAAAATGCCCTCCAGTAGGCCTATCATGAAGATTTATAATTTTTTTTCTAAACATATCAATAACACTCCATCATAGTATTTCCAAAATATAATTGTATTAATAAATTGATACTAAGAATATTTTAATCTTAATTCCCTCTTCTCTCTATAATTCATGTGACTAGGACATGCCCAATGTTGAAGAAAATGCACCAAATTGGAATACCAAGAATTATTATCCAATGGGATATAAAGCATGTCATTAGAGTAAATAGAAATTGCATTTTCCCATCCTTCCTCATATTTAACTATAAAATCTTGAGATTTAGCAAGTAGGTTACACAACCCTTGTCCTTACACTATATGGGTAATGTTTATCTGAAGATAAAATTCCTATATCACATAAATCCATTTTCATTATGCTCTCCTTATTCTTATTGATATAATACACAACAAAATGAGGTCCTATGACTCTAGTAGTATTCTTGAGAATATATGATCTAAACTATTTGAAAAGTTTGTAGACATCAAAATATTCTTAAAATGTTTGGATAATACATTTTAGATTTTTGTGATTGGAGCTATTTGTTGGGAAAGGAATATCCATAGATGAGGGCTTTGTTGTCGATGTTTTGGGAACATTAACTAGGTCCATTGTCAAGACATGGATAATTAAGCTTTTCCCCTATATATTGGTACTTAATGAGCCACAAAATTACCATAATATAACATCTTTTTTTTTCTTTATCTTTTTATCCCTCTTCATTTACCTGTGACCTTATATTAGCCATTTTAATACTCACCTTTGGGATTTATTCTCAATATTGTTTCCATTTTCATTTCTTAGTATTTTGTTGAATTATGACTAACACTAGAATGAATTAGTACATTATGAATAAACTTTTGAAGTATTGGCTCACACATGGACATGTTGTTACGAGGTTATTCTTTAAAGGTTTACATGCTATGGATTCTTGAATCATGGTTCTTGCACATCCCTTGCCATGAATTTAATGTCATTTTGATTGTTGCTATAGTTGCGGGGTTCTCGTGTTCAAAATAGTTTGTTATGAAATAATATATGTAGCAATCTTCTATGAAAAATTGTAGTAGCATGTTTGCGATGAAAACTTGTAGCAAATTGTTTGTTACGAATCATGCCTATATCTGACTATTTCAATAATTAATCACATGATTAGTTTCTAGTACACAAACACAACAATACTCTCCATCAACATTCAATGTACACCAAAAAAGTATTTAAATACAAATCATTTGAAGGATATATAAGAGTGGATGATAACACCCCGATGTCTTTATTGATTTAACTAATTATCAAATTGTTTCCATTCTGATTGGGAGGAATTGATAAACACACTCCAACTCATCAATAATTCACGTGGCATATTGAAATGACCCTGATAAGAGGGGGAACACATGCGATTAATTACAAATTGTTCCCTGAAACACTTTCAACCAATTTTGGGTGCTACATAACTACCTCCGAAGATTTTAGGTGCTAGTTGAGGGATCCATGTAATGGATCTTGACTCTTATTCGCTTGATTGGCATTTGATTTCACGTGAAATGTATGGGCACAATTTCTAGTTGGGTTTGAAGAAATTGCAACCAATCTTACATAAAACAAGCATTGTGTTCATGAGCCTCAACCTATGCAATTATAAAAGTCTTATACGAATAGTATAAAAAGGTTGCACAACACTCCAATTTATGTTGTGATAAAAAAATAACCAAGGAATATGTATCTTTTTTGAGATCCATTATATTCCTTATATAATACAATATAGCTTTTTTCGCTCTGAAAAAAAATAATCAAGGAATTCTGGAATTTTCCCCCACTCTCCTTAAATGAATAGATTCTTTATTTTCTTATATAAAGAAGAGGCATCCTCGTCCTAGGGACACAAATTTCTTGTTATCAAGAGGAAAAGCTAGCCAACTCTATACTTTGGATTTTTTTCTTCAATAATATATAATTCATGTTGTATTTCTTATGTGTGAGTATCTATAGAGTTGTGGTTTGATTTTGTAGTTGGGAACACAAGCCAAACCCTTGGAGGGGGACCATTTCAAGGAAAGGAACTACATATTCCCTATGTATATATTTTATTTATCTTGCAAATACTTTTAGTTTAAGATAGTGATTTAAGTTAATCTTGATTTTTGTTTGATGCTACAATAGGTTATTTAAATTAGGAACTCTAATGGTTTAGTCTAATCACAAAGCAAGATATATGATATTACAAGACTAGGTCATTGATGGTATCACTTTGGGACGTTCCATACATTGAACTAAAAAATCGCAAGTGGTTATAAATCTTTGCATGCATGTCTTTTAATTTCTTACAAGTGTGATTTAACTTTTTATAGTGCAATTCATTAGAGGAATTTTGAGGTCTAAAATGGACCTCCTAAGGAAATTATAAAATAATAATGGAAATAATAAAATAAGATTACATTACATCATCAAATTTTAAGGGAAAAAAGAAAACTACTTTTTCAACTTGTATTTTCAATTTATCTCCCTATGGGTTTACTCAAATTTCAAGGGGGAACACTCATTGGATGAAAAATTTGATTCTTCATCCAAGGAGTACCCATGTTTCATACTTTCGATGGACTCTGCTACATGAAAAATGAAAAATACATGAAAAACATGATTGCACTCACGTTTTTTCATGTATTTCTCATTCTTCGTGTAGTAGGGTCCATCGAAAGTATGCAACATAGGTACTCTTTGGACGAGGAATTAAAGTTTTCATCCAACAAGTATTCCAGCTTGAAATTTGAGTAAAACATTAGTGAGATAAGTTGAAAATATGAGTTGAAAAAGTAGTTTTATTATTTTTATTATTTTTTAATCTCTTTATTGTTTTACTCCAAACATGATGAATCATCCCCCCTGATTGACACCATCTTGTTGAATCCTATTGGTTCTTATAAAGCTTATTTTGGTTGTACATTTTTCTTAGGATGCCCATTTAAGACCTCAAAATTCCTCTAATGTTTAAATCCATAGTTATTTTTGTTTGAGGTGATGATTCCTATGGAATCTGGTTGCCAAAGATATTTGTAGTAGCTTCTACAGCATTTGTGTGCTAGGGATTTGTCTGAGTTTAATCCCACCGGTGAAACAAAGCTAAACATCCTAACTTTGGATGTGTGTGGTGCCATCTAGCTATGCTTTGGGGATGAATTGTAGGAATGTTTTCTGCCTAGACTTTGTATCACATTAGGATTTCCTTTTCATAGTATAGGTCATTTAGGAAATGGTAAGAGTCATTTTTATTGTGTATATTGAATGGAGTGCCTCACGAGTGTACTAACCCTAGTATGACAAATAAAGTGCACAAGATATCTCAAAACTCTGATTAAAATCGATAAAATATAAATACACCATCATTTTTGGCATCGTTGCCAGGAGGAACTCAAAAGAATTATGGTTCATTACCCTAGTTAAATAAGAAAGATAATAGGAGTAGAAGCGAACAAAGGTAATTATTGACCACCCCATTCAATAGCCTGCATCCTTGCTATCCTATATTAGGTTATATAGGTGCATGAATTAAGTCAAACCAAACTTTTATTTTGTGGTGCAGTAAGAAACTCCTGTAGGACTAATATCTTTAGCAAGAAGCTTGGATTGCGGAGGAAGTATTAGTGAATGAGGATCCAACTGGAGGAAAAATCAAGGAGAAGTTACTTAAAGAAGGCATGTTTTATGAAATTTTTTAAGCCTTCCATCATTTTTAAGCATGTATTAAATGAATATCCATTTTTAAATATTTTGGGTTCTCTAGAACATGGTGTGGAAAACATTCATGGATAACGAGACACTATGTGGACCCTCTAGAGTTCCCATGGTGGTTATGTCAAGTTCTCGTTATATCAATCTCATACTTTAGATTATGAGGCACTTCATGGACTCTTTAGGATTCCCACAGTGGTTACGTCAGGATCTCATCCTCTCATACCAAACTTGAGCCACATGCTTTAGGAAGCAAACCTATGATGGATTCTATTTCAATTCATCATCTATGACATACTAGAAGTCAAAAGTACATAGGTATAGCCCGGTTGTGCATTCATTCTATTGTCAAATTAGGTTGGTAAATGATATTTCCACAATCTTGCCATGCAAATACTTTTTGTCAACGTTATACATCCATATTTATTTGCACACACCTAGTCTCTTTGATCTTTAAAAAAAAAAAGGAAAAAACTAAGGAAGGAGTAAAACTCACATATGTTTTGGCTATACACGTAATAATACCATAGGGCTTATGTTGTTGCAAGATAAACAAATAAGAATTCAAATACCTATTTTCAACAACTATTTATTTGGGACTCTTGCAATAATCCCAAGTATTCTTGGTAATTTTTTCCCAAGAAGGAGGCTTTAATAGAAATTCTAGTATTATTTCTAAAAAGTCTATGCTTACAAGTTGAGATAGGGTTGAAAGTATTTTTACTCTATTTCAATTTACTTTCAATATGGTATTCGCTATTATTATCATTCAAATTCTATTATCTATTGTTGAGAGTGCACCAAAAAAGTTGATGAGGAGACACAACAAATCCATCTTGTTGCTCAAATGATCATGGCATTATAAAAACAAAGAAATGAAGGCAACAAAAGGGGGGAAAATCATTTTCAAGGAAGCATGGTTTCATATAACTAGGGAGGCCACAATCACTCACATCAAGATAAGCCCTAGAAAGTCATACGTTTCAATTTAAATACCTTGAAAGATTCCTCAATAACTATAAATGCTTTATATCTCTTGCTTTAATGACTGACTTGATTAAGAATCTTTACATGAAAGTTTCTTTCTCATATGAAACTATGGATGAAAATCACTTATATTTTCTTATGTATTGGTATAACCTTGCAATTTTATCCAAACTTGCATATGAATGTGATCAATCATAATGAAGCCATGATTTGCTACAAAATCATCTCTATCATAGATTTTCTAGGGGTCATATCACAAGATCCATGAAATAAATCTTGGAAATTTCTGGTAGAGGGAATATTTACATTATTATGAACATTCCCAAAAAAATATAAATTATTTGGATCTTGATTGGAAGAAAAATAGATATTTATTGGATCAAAAACATTTTGACTTGGAAAAATTTCTAGAAAACGAAGTTGGGACAACCAACTTTTGGGAGCCCAAATGGATACATCCATAATACATATTTCTAGGGTATACTATCCTATGAATCTAGTTCACAATGTAACTTTTATTATTTCTTTCCTATATTGTACGAGAAATTTATGCTGAATTACGAACTGTCTATCATAAATTTGCATTAAGAAAAATTGTGTTTTCTAGGTTATTCATTAGTGTACTTGACCCATCAATTATTAATGTTTTCAAAACCTATTTCTATTGGATATATATAAATGAACCAATTTCATATCCAATTGGAATCAAGTTGATCTATTGTGAAATGAAAATGTTATGCTAAAAGCTCTGACTATTGGTCTAGGCTAGAAAATGAGAACAACATACCTCGCAACCTATTTCTCAGCATGTTTGACATATTATTTTAAACAATTTTTAAAACTATGTATACTGGATATATCCTTATGAATATAATTCAATTTGGCCTTGGAATCACTCCAATTTGACACCATAGAAAAAATTATCATCAAAATACCACCAGGTAGTCTAGGCTGGCCACCACTCCCTAGAAGGTAATAATGGAAGTTTTTTCAATAAATTCTTCAGGAATTTTATTTTATATGCATTAATTTAAAAAAAATATTTTTAGTGGAGGAAGAAAGTCCTCACAACTCTTTTCCTTCATAATCTCGCCATGTGTTGTAGGGAAAATGCTAGTTTTTGCAGGTTAAAGAAGGATCATGGAGGTCAATATGCGAATGCATGATTTTTGAAGGCTAAATGGCATGGAATGGGAATGACACCATGAAATTGAAACATGTTTTCTACCATGTGATGCTAATTCCTTGGGTAAACCATGCCCAAAAAATTCAAGTTCCTTGGGATGCACTGCAAAAGCATTCCATCTATCGGCCTACAAGGACATTAAACACAGTTTCAGATCGAGAGAATAGAATGAGAATGGATAATTAATCAAAGAACAATGATATAGAAGTCTATCTCCAATCTACACTATTGATCCCATTGGTGCACAAGGATCCTTCAAGAAGATTTAAAGTACCATGGTATGCTTGTACATCTTCCCATGCTCAAATTTCTTACTAAAGTTCATGAAGTTTTCTTTTCCTATGTGGTTAACTTTAAATCCTTCAAGTATCATTCATGTAACCACTGTCACCATGTCACAACTTTAGCCTACTTATTTCCTCCATAACACCTCCATAACTTCTTACTCCGCTCGCTCCTAACCCACCCAATAAAGTAACTTGGTTCACTTACAATTCTAAGTCACCTCGCTAGTTTCATTAGTTGTTGAATAAAGAGATGTTGCTGCTACCAATCTAGTTGAGGTTCCTTTTACTTAGTGCCTACTACTCATCATGTCTCACACAATTTCTTCATCCTAAAATATATGAAATTGTGCTGCATATCTTGCAATATGTTTCTATTCTCAATAACACTTCATAAATTCACCATTTCTATAGAAACAACAAAAATAACAAAGTTCTAAGGACAAAATTGGTGTTGTCACAAGATCCAGTACTAATAATCCCTGCAGTTGCCACACAAGAACCAACTACAATATTGCTAAAGAAATATTTGCTGCACAATAACCAACACCTATCATTCTTGTGGTTGTGACACAAGAACCAACCAAAATATTTCTAAAATAATTAGGTGTTGTCACACAAGAACCAACACCCACCATTCACGAGGTTGAGACATAAGAACTAGCCTTAGGAACCCTATTGTTTCCACATACGAACAAACAGTAAAGGGAAAAATTAGTTTAATAAATTATCTAGCTAAAAAAGACTATTGCCTCATAAGAACTTGTAGCAGAGAAAGTTGTTGCAGGAGTAGTGTTCCCTTAGAGCTTCAAAGAAATATATTTTAGAACCAACAAGAAACTTTACTTCTAGTCCTTGGAACACATGTTCAAAGATGTTTTCTCTCTGCCATAGGAACCTATGAAAAAATTTCTATAAATGATCTTATGCCTGCTGAAAATTTCATGAAGGGCCTTGTGTAAGTACATGTATGCTTATTATTTCTATTTGTTATCAAATTCATTGAATGCTTTAGATTTGTATCTAGAAATCACTTAAGCCTACTTCCCTACCATTTTCTATATTTTCTTAGGACAAAAAAAGTATTGAGTTAGGGAAAGAGGGAACACATTCACCTTTATTGTTCAGCACCAATTATTATACCAATCCTACCCTTGTTCAAATCCAAATCCTTAACCACTCCACCCAAACCATGAAATCATCTTACCTTATTCTCATGGTTCATGTCCATCCCAACACCTTCGTATTTATCCAAGCAACAAGAAGGACTAGAAGTTTCTCAAGGTAATAAAGTAGTCTTGTTACATCAAGAATTGGTGTTGTCACATAAGAACCGACATCAAGAAACCCTATTGTTGCTCCACAAGAATCAACATTAAAAGGCCTTGCTACTATCACACAATAACTAGTAGCAAGAGCAGAAGAAGACATAAGTGCTACTACATCAAACATTGTTGCTTCTCCACAAGAACCAACAACGTAAAAGAAGAAACCAACATGGAAAAGAAAAGGAAATGATTGAAAGAGGAACATGCTTCCATCATAAACATCAAGTTGCTATTCATTGAAGGCTTCATTACATTAAGTATATGGATTACAAATAATTTTATATACGTGTTAGGAGCTTGATGGGTTGTAGTTCATAAGAAGTGTTTTTCACTACATGAAATGTGAATAAAGTATTCATAAAATCAATTATTTTGTTAGTATCATCAATGTAACAACGCTGGTTAAAAATTCATGTAAATATAAAATATAATACCACGGTCATGAGACACATATTCCAAGATGAATGATGGGCAAAAAATCATAGTGGGTGTTCACTTCGGTTTATTATGGCTAAGAAAATTGACAAAGGAAATGTAAAATGCTCTAGAAATGCATGAGGCATTTATTGGAATTTTATTTATGAAAATAAAGGAAATTATGAGAAAAGGAAGGTGAAAGGTCATAGGTTGAATGTGAGGAGGAAATTGAAGGAAAATAATGGAAATGGAAGAAAATAGAGGCCTCATTGATAAAAAGGCTTCTTAGGATCAACTGGCAAGTTTTTCTTGACATGTTTTGGTGGGGATCTCTTCTATTCTCTCTCTCTCTCTCATACTCTTGGACACTTAGAGTTTTCTTGGAGAACCCTTGGAGGAGTGTGGCATACTTGGAATTTGGAGCAAGAAGGAAAAGGAAAAGAAACAAATCACAAGAGGACATCGAGATCAACAACTACAATGGGTTTTGTTTGCAGGTACCGAGTTGCCTGTATGTTTTCCTTGCTAGTTTTGGCATGCATGGCACATGCATGTGGTTTCTTGGCTATGATATGTCATTGGCATGGAGGATTTCCTGGATTGACACTGGTTTTTCGTAGCCTTTCCATTTCCTGGATAGCCATGGCGTTGGGGGTTTTACTTTTATTTCTAGTTGGTTGTCACATTCCTCTAGTTGTGGATTGAGTTATTAGTTCCTAGAGCCTTGGTTGGACAAACGCTCTAGAAGCCATGTAATGACTTGGGTTGAGTTACTAGTCCTGGAGCCTTGGTTGGAAAAACACTCTGGAGCCCTGGAACAACTTGGGTTAAGTTATTAGACATGGAGCCTTGGTTTGAAAAATTCTCTGGAGCCATTGGTGGGTTGAGTTACTAGTCCTGGAGCCTTGGTTGGACAAAAGCTCTGGAGCCTGAAAACAACTGTGGGTTGAGTTACTAGTCCTGGAGTGTTGGTTGGAACAAATGCTCTAGAGCCATCGACAACTTGGTTAGAGACCAATCTGGTGATGGTTCGTGATGTCCAAACGTGAGGTGGAATCACTGGTTGAGGGTTGAGGTGGTTTGGCCTCTGGAAGCCCTAGATGGTTTTGATTGATTTGTTTTATGAAATCACATATTCATGATTGGAATATGGCATGGGGGTAACTAGCTGAAGAGAGATTTGGCTCAACCATGTCTTTGGTTGGGTGGTACATGGAAGTCCCAGACTTGGTTGCATTTTGCATATGTTAATAAGAGATTTTTTCCTCTTGTAATTGATGGGTAAGTGTAATTTTTATTATGTGATCCTGATGGTTGTTTTATCATTGTTATGCTGTTGGTTATATGCTGGTTATGAGCATGTTTTATGAAAGTGATGATGTATCGCTCCCATCATGTTTTTATTTGTAAATGAATGAATAATGTATCTATGGACTAATAGATGAAATTGTAGCTAATGTTTTGAGGCATCAGTGCTTCTTAGTGATTCTCAAATATGTATGATACCCCTATGCTCAGTTCTATTGTTAAGACAAGTAGATTTCATATTTGTGGTATGTTTGATGAAATGTTTGTTATGGCTAGTAAGGGTCTAGTCTAGTCCTTGTTGATATTTTTGAAAATGTATCTTTGTTCTGCTATGAAATTTCATTCATGAAGGTGTCATTGAGTTTTGGGTAGTGACCTGGGCTATGTGCCTTAAAAAGTGGCACAATTCCCAAATACATAGGCACAACATTGGGGAAAGATTCCCTAAATCTCACTTTCCCTTGTTGTGGGAGCATCTAGAGCCTCCCAGGTGCATGCTTGTCCATATCAAGGGAGCATCCAGGGGTTTGATGCACTAAAAATTTAGTTGGTCTTAGGGGTTGGTTACCTGAGTAGTTGGGATGGCTCCCGGGAGTATTGTTTCTGATGTGGAAGGTTTGTGTGATGTGTTCCGCCAGTTCCACTTCCTTAACTGACACATAGCGAGTTGAATCATATCATAGTAACTTCTGATCACATGTTTATCTCGGTTGGCCAGTTACTTGGGTATATTTGGGAGGAGGGTGTTATAGAGTGGTATTAGAGCATGGTTCACCCTTTGGAATGGATGGGCAATGTGTTGTTCATGTATTCATGTCAATTTCATATGTGTTCCTTATTCTTGTAGTCCTGTGCTTATTGCATTTGCATGGTGTCAGTGGTTACATGAATGATACTTGAAGGATTTAAAGTTAACCACATAGGAAAAGAAAACTTCATGAACTTTAGTAAGAAATTTGAGCATGGGAAGATGTACAAGCATACCATGGTACTT
>Ga0115856_100449_pt1 | contig 15526 bp, 15 predicted proteins | sample InSIn4gowninarea_FD_83870 | JGI IMG/M metagenome (GOLD analysis project Ga0115856, IMG submission 83870)
TAAGGCGATTGAGCAGTTACAAACCAATCAAGCAGAACTGCAACAAGCGAATAACGATTATAAAGCAACCATGGATGAACGTATCAAGCACAACGAAACAGCTGTTAAACAATATGATCAAGCGTTTCATCGTTTAACCAAAGGCATTACAGCGATGTTTTTTATTATTGCTTTAGTCATGGTCACATTTTTAGTCTTAAGTCCCTTAGGCGACTGGTTAGGTGTGCAACATTTTTATGAATGGCTGAACTATGTCCTGAAAACAGGTCATTCAGCATGGCGTTATTTCATACTTATTTTCTATCTTGTTCCTTATGCTTTATTTGGAGGACTTATATATGCCATTTTAAGCGTGTATAAGCGCATTTAATATAAATGTTGAATAAAAACCACATTTGAGGTAATAAAAAAGCTGTATCAAGCTTAAAATAGCTTAGAAATGAAAAGAGAAATAAAAAGTAACACACGCCATTATGCCGAGAAAATTTATTGTGCATTGAGAAGAACCCTTAATTAAACTGTTTCGACGAATGTCGGTATAGCGTGAGCTATGAAACCGACGAGTCGACAGTTTTTGGGTTTATTAAGGGTTCAGAGGCTCAATGTCAATAAAGCAATTGGAATAATGCATTAAAGTTATATTACTTATTGCTTTTTTAAATAATAAAAACCAACCACAAGTGTGGTTGGTTTCCTTTTTGTCTTTTGAATTTGTGAGGGGCAAATTGCCCCGAACTTTTTAATATCTTTTTATAAATCTTTTTAAAACCTTTTTAGGAGGCATTTGATCCTCAGAGTGACAACGGATTTGAGATGTTAAAGGCAACCAATCATTAAACTAAAGGCAACCAATCATTAAACTAAAGGCAACCAATCATTAAACTAAAGGCAACCAATCATTAAACTAAAGAAACTTTTTTTATATTAGGTTTCTTTATGTTATTATTGTTTATAACATAGTGATTATAAGTATTTACAATTAAAGTTAATAGGAATCTTTATTCTATATAGGTTTCTTTTAGATTGGAGTGGAGTTAGTTGAGTGGAGAAACAGTAGTATATAAAAATGATATGAATTTAGTTCCACTGAGAAAATTTAATAATACTGAAGTTAATCTATTTTTTACTTTGTGTAATAAATTAAAAGATAAAGGCAATTTGACTGTTAATGTGCCATTTGAAGAATTAAAAGAATTAAGTAATTACTATAGTCATGATAAAAAGCTTTTTATTCAAGATTTAGAAAAATTCTATGACAAAGTTTTCTCTTTAACATATAGAGAAGAAACTGAGAATGTTATTAGAAAATTTATTCTTTTTACTAAAGTAGAAATTTATAAAGATAAAGAGTATGTGGCTATTGGTGTTAATCCAGATTTAGAACATATTATTAATTCATTAACTAGTAACTTCACTAAATTTGAACTTAAAGAAATGACACACCTTAAATCTACATATTCTAAGCATATGTTCAGAATACTTAAGCAGTATAAACATACTGGCTATGTAAAAATTAAAATTGATGATTTTAGAGAACGGCTGGATATTCCTAATAGTTACCGTATGACAAATATTAATCAAAAAGTATTAGCCCCTATCATTAAAGAATTAGGCTTTATTTTTAATAACCTTAATATCAATAAAATAAAGGCAAAAAAAGGACGTAAAATTGAATGGTTAGAGTTTACTTTTGACGCTGAGAAACGCATTCACAATAAACGACAGCCACAAATGGCGAATATAGATAAGTCACGACAATATATAAGTCGGGAAAAAACGCCGAGATGGTTAGAAGAACGTACTTATGAAAAACAAATAAAAAATGAATATGATCCACAATTAGAAAAAGAGCGAAAAGCATTTTTAAAACAACTTCAATTAGACTGGGAAGATTAAAACAAAAGATCTTTAGCCCCCTTGCTAAAGATCTTTTGTTTTGTATTTTATTTTCCTGTTAATTCAGGAATTAGCCAACTTAGAAACCCTCCAATAGGAAAAACAATCCACCAATATCTAGCCATAAAATCCCAGCCATTTTTTACAGGTTCATTTTTTCTATTTCTATTTTTCATTCCAATAGTCATAGGATATTTTTTATCTAATTTTTTTGAAATAAAAACATTTAAAAAATAATACATTATTGCTAAGCTCAAAAATAAAGCGAAAATCCAAATGATGCGGTAAATATTTTGTTCTAAACCGTTTAACTCACCTACAAAGATTCCAAATAGTCCTAAAAACACAAAAATAAAACTAAATGTTATTAATTTAATAGTAAAAAGTTCATTTTTACGATAATTAAACTGCTTTTGTTGTTCTTTAGATATTTCCATTATTTCCTCCTCCTTATCAGAAGACGAGATAGATTCGAATAGTTCATTGACTGTCACATCTAATGCGTTTGAGACACTTTTAAGTGTTTCACTACTAACTTCTTCTCCAGCCTCCATTCTTTGAATTGTTCTTACTGTTACATAAGCCTTTTCTGCTAAATTTTCTTGAGTTAACGATTTTTGTTTTCTAATTTCTGCAACTTTTGATTTGTTCATACTCATAAACTACTCCTCAACTAAAAAAATGAACACGAAAAATTGCCGACAGATGGGCGACAATGAAACGACAGTTACTTCAAAATTATATTCTTAAAAGAAAGTATATATCTAATTTTACAAAAAGCATAAGAAAGGATATACTGAAAGTAACAAATAGCAGATATATCATTGTATGTGAAAACCCCCAGCGTGCCGGCTGGGGGTTTCTTTTTACTTATGCTCTTGTTGTAATAGATAAAGAACATAACCAACAATAATTGGAAAAATGAGCTTATCTAGTACAAATAGCAAGATTATCATTGTATGTGACACCTCCTTTGTGCACGGAAGTGCTTTTCCAGTATAACAAAAAACTACAATTTAAAACGGTGTGTTATCACGTGAAATTGTGAATAAAGATACAAAAGTTCACTTAATGAAAAAGAATGAAAACACGTGAGAACAACGATGTATAAAAGATGAATAAACGATAATCACAAGACAAAGGCTTAAACGTTGATTTAACAGCGTTTAAGCCTTTATTGTTAGTTGACATAATTAGTTATTATAGGTAGTTAGTTTGTATAGAATACGTATAATTTGTAAAATTGAATAGAATATTAAAAAATTCTATATTTTACTCTTCAAAAATATATGCTAAAACCAATTAATAAATTTATATTTTTTCCGTCTTGATTTTTCTTAAAATTGTGATATCTTTACTTTAAATTAATATTTTGGAGGGGTAGAAATGAAAAAAATCTCGAAACTTCTTATTGCATTCTCATTAGTAACAACACTATCATATGCAAGTGCTTCAACTGGTTTTATGAATGATAACTCTCATGAAGCATTTGCTAAATCTAAAAAGAAAAAACATAAAGGAAATGGTAACAAACATAATTGCTTCCCAGTCGGAAACAGTGAATTTTGTACAACTCCATAATTAAAATAGAAAAGGTAAAGCAATAAACAATTGCTTTACCTTTTTTTTAGGTTTCATTTATAATATTGATAATCTTAGAAAGGTAACTTAATGTTATGAAATCATCTTTGTTTATATTAAAAGAACATTTTAATAATTTATATTTAATGAAAAGATTAGCACAATTTGAAATGAAAATTTCTAACAAAAATAATTATTTGGGAACAGCATGGGAATTAATTAATCCTTCAATACAGATTTTTATGTATTGGTTTATTTTTGGTTTAGGTTTCAGAAATAATAGAACTGTTGAGAATATACCTTTTATTTTTTGGTTAATTGTAGGAATAAGTATGTGGTTTTTTGTGAATCAAGGTATTTTAAATGGTACAAAAGCAGTTACTAGCAAATATAAGCAAGTAGCTAAAATGAATTTTCCATTATCTATATTATCTAGTTATATCGTCTTAAGTAAATTTTATACCCATGTGTTATTGCTTATTTTAATTATGCTTATATGTGCTTTAAATGGATATTACCCTACTATATATACATTACAATTATTAATTTTTATCCCTTACACTCTGTTACTGACAATGACAATAACACTATTAACTTCAACATTAGCTGTAATTATTAGAGACGTCCAAATGCTTATGCAAGCTCTTATGAGAATAATATTTTTTATATCTTCAATTTTATATTTACCGACAAATGCTTTAGTTTTAAAGGTTATACAATTTAATCCTATCTATTTTATAGCTGAAAGTTATAGAGCAGCAATTCTATATCAAAATTGGTTTTTTATAACACATTGGAAACTATCTTTATATAATCTTGCTTTCCTTTTAATTACTTTTGTGTTGGGCTCTATTTTACATGTTAAATATCGTGAACAATTTGCAGATTTTTTATAAACAGAATATAAAGCACTCAAAGATAAGACTTTGGGATATACTTCAAAAAAATTTAAAGTTAAAACAAATTGGATTTCGGCTTAGGATGAGTTAAATGCTTTTAAAAGAAACCAAAAACTACGAAAAATATTATAAGATAAGTAACGTTGTTATGGGAGCAGCTTTTATTTGTATTGTTATTTTTTCACTTATGCAAAGTACTCCATTATCTGATATTTCATTTTTAAAGTACATACATTTTGGTAGTGAGGTGTTATTGATAGTGGGATTAATTATTAATAGTGTTCCCGATTTTATAACTAAGAATATAAAGAACATTACTTTTGATCTTATTCTCATTTCTTTTTTAATTTTATTTTTCATTTGGATTTAATAATTATAGCAAAAACATTTTTGGTTGCTGCGGTTTTGATGTTTTTGAATTTAGTGGCTAGCAATTAGCCACTATTTTTTCATCAGAAAAAATCCATAAGGGGCTTGGGGATTATCCCCAACAAGCTGGCGCGTCTGCCACGTGAGTGGCTATCAAAGCCAATGCTTGCCAAACCACTTAACGACTTGATAAATTTTGCTTTACCCTGTAAAGTAAAATTGTATTAAGGAGTTATCTTTCGAAGAAAGCGTGGTGGGATTGAATGAGCGAACAAAACACATTTGTGGCTAGCGACGAAACTGTTGGGCGAAACCGTAAACCCAACCGTAAGGCGCCGAAACAAATCAGTTTTCGTGTGAGCGAATCCGAATATTTAAAGTTACAACAATCAGCTGAAACTTTAAATATGAGTGTGCCTGCTTTCGTTAAGAAAAAGGCACAAGGCGCCCGATTGGTCACACCCAAATTGGATCAAGCAACGCGACAATCGGTAGCTAAAGATTTGAGTATGTTGGGCGCAAATGCCAATCAGATTGCGAAATATTGCAACCAACATCAACACGAAGCACCGAACTACGAAGCATTAGAACGTAACATTAGTGAATTACGTGAAAGGTTAGATGAGATATGGAACATGATCCAAAAATAAAAATGATTGTAAGTGCCATTTTATTTGTGATGTGTTTAATGATATTGTTTTATTTTATTTTCTTTGATCCACAATTTCCGGTGATTTTGTGTTTTTCACTTTTAACTTTTATCACAGGTATTGATTTATATATATCATATAAAAAGAAAAAAGCGCGTGATACCAATGGCAACAACTAAATTAAGTGCGACCAAATCAACATCACGGGCCATCAATTACGCTGAAAAACGTGCCGTTGAGAAAAGTGGCTTAAATTGTGACGTGGACTATGCCAAATCTAGTTTTAAAGCCGCTCGTGAATTGTATGGCAAAACAGACGGTAATCAAGGGCATGTCATTATCCAATCGTTTAAACCTGGCGAAGTGACACCCGAACAATGTAACCAATTAGGATTAGCGCTTGCTGAAAAACTTGCACCCAATCATCAAGTCGCCGTCTATACACATGCAGATACAAACCATGTACACAATCATATTGTGCTTAATTCAATTGACCTCAATACAGGTAAGAAATTTAACAATAATAAACAAGCTTTACGCGATGTGAGAGCGTTCAACGACGAGGTTTGTCGAGCACAGGGGTTGAGCGTGCCTGAGAAAGACACAGCACGCTTACGTTACACCCAAACAGAAAAAGCGATTGCCGACCCTAACACGACATCGACAGCACAATATTCATGGAAAGATGACATACGTGAGGCGATTGACCAATCAACAGCGACGAATATGGAAGAACTTCAAGAACATCTGAATCAATATGGCATTACGATTGAACGTGTCACCCCCAAAAGCATTACCTATCGGCATTTAGCTGAAAATAAAAAAGTACGCGGGCGTAAATTGGGCGAAGATTACAATAAAGGAGGCATCCAACATGGCTTTGAAAGACAAATACAACGACGACAACAACAAAAATACGAATCAAACACGAACTTCCAGCCAAAACGATCAACTTCAAACCGTCATGAATCAACTGAACGAGATACAGGCGTCACTCAATCAGATTGGGACCAATTCGCCCAAGACACAAATGAGCTTGAGCGTCGCCGACAAGCTGCAGAGTCAGCAAGACTTGTTGATGAAAAGGCTCGAAGAGATCGAGAAAAGAGAGTACGAGAGAAACCAACGTCACGACCAATTATTAACATCGATCGAGACCACGGCCTCGAACTTTAATCAAGCCACAGACTTCACACAAAAGCGTTTTATAAGCGCGGCAAGACATTATATTGAACGGATTAATAACGATAATTTAAAACAAGATTTTCACACAGCTATACAAAAAGAATTAGAAGATGTCAAAACAGACACACAAAACGTAGTTAAGGAAGTTCAAAACAACCAATCCGAACTGCGACAAGCCAATAATAATTATAAAAAAATGATTGATGAACGTATGAAGAGCAACGCAATAGTGATTAAACAATATGATCAAGTCATACATCGTTTAACTAAAGGCATCACAGCCATGTTTTTTATCGTTGCCTTAGTGATGGTCGCCTTTTTAGTTATAAGTCCCTTAGGTGACTGGTTAGGCGTCCAACATTTTTACGAATGGCTGAACCACGTGCTTAAAACGGGGCATTCAGCATGGCGTTATTTCATGCTTGTTTTCTATCTTGTACCTTATATTTTATTTGGAGTGCTTATATATGCCATTTTAAAAGCATATGAGCGTCTTTAATACAAAATAAATAGAAAATTACCTTTTGTTTAATGAAGAAGCTATATCAAGCTTAAAATAGCGTAGAAACCAAAAAGGAGTGCTCGCCTTGAATTCTATTGTTCACTTTATTTGTTTTTTTATTGTATTTTGTCTTTTTGGATATGTGGTCAACTTAATATTTTTTGAAGGAACAAATATTTTTCTGATTTTAGAATCAGCATTTATTTTATCATTACTAATCACACCGATATTAAAGGTTGTAAAAGATATGGAAAATGAAGAATAGCACATGCGATTATGCCGAGAAAATTTATTGAGCATTGAGAAGAACCCTTAATTAAACTGTTTCGACGAATGTCGGTATAGCGTGAGCTATGAAACCGACGAGTCGACAGTTTTAGGGTTTATTAAGGGTTCAGAGGCTCAATGTCAATAAAGCAATTGGAATAATGCATTAAAGTTATATCACTTATTACTTTTTTAAATAATAAAAACCCACCACAAATGTGGTGGGTTTCCTTTTTGTCTTTTGAATTTGTGAGGGGCAAATTGCCCCGAACTTTTTAATATCTTTTTATAAATCTTTTTAAAACCTTTTTAGGCATTATTTGAGGCTTAGAGCGACAAGAGGTTTGAAATGATAAAAGGGACATTTTGTAACAGTAAAAGGGACATTTTGTAACAGTAAAAGGGACATTTTGTAACGGTAAAAGGGACATTTTGTAACGGTAAAAGGGACATTTTGTAAATTAAGTCACTTATATTCTTTATTCTCTATATAATAGGTGTTATAATTCGTTTAATCATTATTATAGAGGGACATTTTGTAAATTAAGTCACTTATATATTTAGAGAGGAGTTTTTTATGTCTGGTGAAACAGTAGTATATAGAAATGAGATGAATTTAGTCCCATTAAGACGTTTTACAAGTACTGAAGTAGATTTATTTTTTACATTATGCAATAAACTTAAAGAACAGGATACGAGAAAAGTAATTATTCCTTTTGAAGAATTAAAATATTTAAGTAACTACTATACACGTTCTCAAGAACGTTTTATTAATGATTTAGAGCACGTATACGATAAAATGTTGAATCTAACATATGTGGAGCGTAATGATAGGTCTTTTGAAAAATTTGTTTTATTTACTTCATACAAAGTAGATTTAGACGAAGAATGTTTATCTATTAGTGTTAATCCTGATTTAAAACATATTTTAAATTCTATAACAGCTGATTTTACGAAATTTGAATTAAAAGAAATGACCCATCTTAAATCTACTTACGCTAAAAATATGTTTAGATTGCTTAAACAATATAAACATACTGGTTATATAAAAATAAATATAGCTGATTTTAAAAATCGTCTAGATATACCTAAAACTTATCAGATGAATGATATAACCAAACGTGTATTAAAGCCAATAATTAATGAACTTTCTTCAATTTTTAATAATCTTAATATCAATAAAATTAAAGCAAAAAAAGGACGTAAAATTGAGTGGTTAGAGTTTACGTTTGATGCTGAGAAACGCATTCACAGTAAACGACAACCTCAAATGGCGGATATAAGTAAGTCACGACAATATATCAGTCGTGAAAAAACACCAAAATGGTTAGAAGAACGCACATATGAAAAACAAACACAAAATGAGTATGATCCACAATTAGAGAAAGAACGAGAGGCATTTTTAAAACAACTTCAAGTAGATTGGGAAGAATAGAAAAGTTTACAAAAGATAACATGAAAGATATACTGAAAGTAACGAAAAGTGCGATGGTGTTTGTACATCAAAAACCCCCACAGCCGTCCAAAGCTTTGTGGGGGTTTTCTTTTTATCATTTGAATTTATCATACAAATAATTTGCAATGATACCAGTCAAAACTGGACAAATGATAATTGTTACGACGAAAAGTGCAATAGTCATTTGTACATCACACCTCCTTTCACGCACAGGAAGTGCTTTTTTAGTATAACAGAATCTGATTTTAATAGATTCTCCGTTTTTGAATAAAGATACAAAAGTTCTGTAAATGAAAACGTATGAAAACACGTGAGAACAACGATGTATAAAAGATGAATAAACGATAATCATAAGGAAAAGGCTTAAACGCTGTTAAATCAACGTTTAAGCCTTTTTGTGTAGTTGACATAATTACAAATTATAGGTAGTAGAATTGTATAGGTTATGCAATACACTAACTTAATAAATATTACCCATCAATGATTCAATAAAAAGACAACAAGAATAATCTTTATTGCTTAAATTTAAGGTAATTTATTTATCTAAATTTCTTTTTTCATTTATTAAGTTTTGAAACTCTTGTTCTAATTCTTCCGAAGGTTCAATACTCAATCGACTGAGTACTTCTGTAATTTTTGTCTCAAGTAAAAGTTTTTTATCTTCTTTAATATTCCTTGTTGGCTTTTCAGCTTGTTTAAATTGTTCATATGTACCATCAAATATTTTTATTTCTTTATTATCAATTGTCATTATTCGAGTGGCTACTTTTTCGATAAATTTACGATCGTGAGATACAAAGATTATACTGCCATTATATTCCTTTAACAAAGATTCAAACGCCTCTATAGCTTCCATATCAAGAAAGTTTGTTGGTTCATCTAGTACTAACGTGTTAACTTCACTTAAGAATACTTTAGTTAGTGCTACTTTAACTCGCTCTCCACCACTTAAGACATTTATTGGTTTATAAACATCATCTCTAAAAAAATGCATTCTAGCTAGAATAGTTCGAATAAGAGTTTCATTTTGTTGTGAAGAAGATTGAACATTTTCTAAAATACTCTTATCTAATTCTAATGTATCTATTTTTTGGCTAAAATAACCGATTTTGACAGATGGCGATAATGAAATACCATGATTCCCATGAACAATTTTTTTAATAAACGTTGTCTTTCCTGTACCATTAGATCCGATAATTGCCATCTTGTCTCCTCCACGAATACTAAAACTTTTTGCTTTCCACAATACCCGTCCTTCAATTGTGCCCGAGACATCTTCACCACGTATTATAGTTCTATTTTTTACACTTTCTAAATTCACTAAATCCATTTTAAGTGGAGGAAGTTCGTTTCTCTTTTCGACGCTTTCAAGTTTTTCTAGTCTGGTTTCTAGAGATTTTATAGTTTTTCGTAACTTCTTCTGCTTACCTGCAAAGTATGGCTTTGTTCCTTTTATTCTGCTTTCAGATGAACTTAAGTTTTTCGGTTTTTTAGTTGCTCGTTGAGCTTTCTGTTCTTTTATATTTATAGCTTTTTCCAATCGCTTCTTTTCTTTTTCATATTTTTCATATTCTAATTCTTCTCGATGTCTTTCTAATTCTTTTTGTTCAACATAGTTACTATAATTCCCCTTATATTCAGTTATTCTTCCTTCTTCAATTTCCCATATAGTAGTACACAAGTTATCTAAAAAAGCGCGATCATGTGAAACTATAATAAATGCTCCATGCCAATTTTTTAAATCCTGTTCTAATTTTTCTATATAGTCATTATCTAAGTTAGTTGTTGGTTCATCTGCTAATAGCAGTTCTGGATTTTTATCAAGCGCTTGCCGAATATAGTTTCGTGTTACTTCACCACCACTTTTAGTTGATTCTATGAGCTTCAATTGAGGAATAAGTTCACAATGTGAAAATTGTTTTACAATACCTTCTTCAGGCACAATTTTTTTATATAATATGTGAAGTAACGTTGTTTTTCCATTTCCATTTTTACCAACTAAACCAATACGATCATTCTGATAAATCTTTAGGCGATTTATGTTCAACAATAAACGATCTTGAACATAATGTTTTATATGAAGTCCCTCTAACATTATTTTCATATTTCCTCATCCTCTCATAAGTAATTGAAGACAATAAAAGCCTCCTAATCTATTCAGAATAGGAGGCATAAATCTATATAGATGAACTCTAACAAAATACTTTTAGAGCCAACTACAGAATTTTCATCCTATCCTGAAAAGTACAATTGAAAACAACACAAATCAAACGCTGTTTGTAAATAAAACACTTTCAATTGTTTACTTTTGAAAATAGGATTAGTTAATCATGTAGTTGGTTCACCCTTTCCTTTATCGTATTAAATTCAATTTAAACAAATAGCAAATAAATGTCAATGTTCAACTCAAATTATTTTTTTAATTTATTTATATTACTTAATGAACAGTGGCTAGCAATTAGACACTTATTTTTTCGCAGAAAAAAATCCTAAGGGGCTTGGGGATATTCCCCAACAAGCAGGCGTCGCTACCACGTATGTGGCTAGCAAAGCCAATGCTTGCCAAACCACTATATTACTTGATGAAATTTAGATTATCATATAATCTAAATTTATATTAAGTAATATCTTTCGTAGAAAGCGTGGTGGGATGTATGAGCGAACAAAACCATTTTGTGGCTAGCGACGAAACTGTTGGGCAAAACCATAAACCCAACCGTAAGGAGCCGAAACAAATTAGTTTTCGTGTGAGCGAATCCGAATATTTAAAGTTGAAGCAGTCGGCTGAAACTTTAAATATGAGTGTGCCTGCTTTCGTTAAGAAAAAGGCACAAGGCAGTCGATTGGTCGCACCTAAATTTGATAAAGAAACGAGACAATCGATTGCGAAAGATTTAAGTCGATTAGGGGCAAATGCCAATCAAATTGCGAAATATTGTCATCAACACCAATATAACGCTCCGAATTATAGCGCATTAGAACGTAATATCAATGAATTACGTGAAAGGTTGGATGACATATGGCAACAACTAAATTAAGTGCGACGAAATCAACGTCACGTGCCATTAATTACGCTGAGAAACGTGCTGTTGAAAAAAGCGGCTTAAATTGTGATGTGGATTATGCGAAATCGAGTTTTAAAGCCTCACGTGAGTTATATGGCAAAACTGATGGTAATCAAGGTCATGTGATTATTCAATCATTCAAACCCGATGAAGTAACTCCAGAACAATGTAATCAGTTAGGTTTAGAACTCGCTGAAAAACTAGCACCCAATCATCAAGTGGCTGTGTACACACATAATGATACGGATCATGTACACAACCATATCGTGATTAATTCGATTGACCTCGAGACAGGTAAGAAATTCAACAACAATAAACAAGCCTTACGTAATGTCAGAAATTTTAATGATGAGATTTGTCGGGAACACGGTTTAAGTGTGCCAGAACGTGATACTGCAAAATTAAGATATACCCAAGCTGAAAAAGCATTAATAGAAAAAGATCAATATTCTTGGAAAGATGATTTACGAGAAAAAATTGAAAATGCGAAAGACCATACAAGTGATTTTAAGAGCTTTTCAGAGCATTTAGAGAAATCCGGTATCGAGTTTAAAGTCAGAGGCAAAAACGTCTCATATAAGCCTGAAAACGTCAATAAATGGGTACGTGGCAAAACACTTGGCGAAGATTACGACAAGGGGGCGTTAGAATATGAGTTTGAAAGACGAGAAAGAGAAGAAGAAAAGGAATCAGAGCGAGACGCAGTCGCAGCGTACACAGACCAATTCGAAGTTGACTGGGACGCCGTCGAACACAACACAGAACAACTTAGAAAGACAAGAATTAGACGAACTGAAAAAACAAAACAAGCTCATCATCAAGTATCTAACAGAGATACAAGAGAACCAGAACGCACGAGAGAAAGAACAAAAACAACTCACATCGAATTTGACAGAGGCGACGAAGGATTTTCGAGATAATGGTGTTAAAGTCCATAATAGCTTTACTCATATACTTAAAGAAAAATTGGATAAAGTCGATACCGATGAATTAGCTAATATAATCGGCAGAGATATTTATAAAGTGCGTGATGAAAATGAACGTATGTTGCAAGAAGTGAGAGCGTCACATGAAGCATACCAAAAGAAAATTAAACTCATGTATCGAGGAATTGGCATAATGTTATTAGTCTTTATGCTTTTTACGTTAGTCATGACTATTGGTAGTGATTTTATGGATTTTATACATGTCGATATACTTCAAAAAGCAATAGCTAGTAAGATTAAAACGTCTGAGGGCTTTATGACGTTGGTTTGGTACATTGCTTATGGCTTACCGTATATCATTGCGATAGGTGGATTTATTTATCTTTATGAATGGATTAGAAAGAAATTCGAAGTCTTTTTGTAATTATGAGGACGCAATTATGCCGAGAAAATTTATTGTGCATTGAGAAGAACCCTTAATTAAACTGTTTCGACGAATGTCGGTATAGCGTGAGCTATAAAACCGACGAGTCGACAGTTTTAGGGTTTATTAAGGGTTCAGAGGCTCAATGTCAATAAAGCAATTGGAATAATGCATCAAAGGGTAATAACTTAATGATTTTTATAAATAAAAGAGCAACCACTTTTGTGGTTGCTTTCCTTTTTGTCTTTTGAATTTGTGAGGGGCAAAATGCCCCGAACTTTTTAATATCTTTTTATAAATCTTTTTAAAACCTTTTTAGGTGGCTTTTGAGCCTTAGAGCGACAACGGATTTGAAATGTTAAAGGCAACCAATCATTAAACTAAAGGCAACCAATCATTAAACTAAAGGCAACCAATCATTAAACTAAAGGCAACCAATCATTAAACTAAAGGAACTATTTTTTATATTAGGTTTCTTTATGTTATTATTACTTATAATATAGCGATTATAAGTATTTATAATTAAAGTTAATAGGAATCTTTATTGTGTGAAGGTTTCTTTTAGATTGGAGTGGAGTTAATTGAGTGGAGAAACAGTAGTATATAAAAATGATATGAATTTAGTTCCATTGAGAAAATTTAATAATACCGAAGTTAATCTATTTTTTACTTTGTGTAATAAATTAAAAGATAAAGGCAATTTGACTGTTAATGTGCCATTTGAAGAATTAAAAGAATTAAGTAATTACTATAGTCATGATAAAAAGCTTTTTATTCAAGATTTAGAAAAATTCTATGATAAAATCTTCTCTTTAACATATAGAGAAGAAACTGAGAATGTTATTAGAAAATTTATTCTTTTTACTAAAGTAGAAATTTATAAAGATAAAGAGTATGTGGCTATTGGTGTTAATCCAGATTTAAAACATATTATTAATTCATTAACTAGTAACTTCACTAAATTTGAACTTCGAGAAATGACACACCTTAAATCTACATATTCTAAGCATATGTTCAGAATACTTAAGCAGTATAAACATACTGGCTATGTAAAAATTAAAATTGATGATTTTAGAGAACGGCTAGATATTCCTAATAGCTACCGTATGACAAATATTAATCAAAAAGTATTAGCCCCTATCATTAAAGAATTAGGATTCATTTTTAATAACCTTAATATCAATAAAATAAAAGCGAAAAGAGGACGTAAAATCGAGTGGTTAGAGTTTACTTTTGACGCTGAGAAACGCATTCACAACAAGCGACAACCCAAAATGGCGAATGTAGCCCAACCCAAACAATATATCAGTCGTGAGAAAACGCCAAAATGGCTACATGAACGAAATCAAAGTAATACAACTAGAGAAATGACTGAAGAAGAAAAAGCACTATTAAAAGAACAACAACAAGCATTTAGACAACAATTAGAACTAGATTGGGAAGATTAGAAAGTTTACAAAAGATACTATGAAAGATATACTGAAATTAACAAACAGACAGATACATCATTAGATGTGAAAACCCCAGCATGCCGACCAAAGCATATGCTGGGGTTTCTTTTTTATCGTTTATGTTCTTGATTTAATAAATAAAGAACACGTCCAACAATAATTGGACATACGATATACTTCATAACAAACAGAACGACAATCATTAGATGTGGCACCTCCTTTCTGCACGGAAGTGCTCTCCAATTATAACAAAATCCCTATGACCTGTATGCGTGCATACAATATGCAAGCATACTGTGTGCACGCATATTGTATGTAACATCTAAATACGATATATCAATTACAGGTAAACAAGTTTACTTGTTTACTTGTTTACTTGTTTACTTGTTTACTAGTCAACTAGTATCCGCATGAATAATGATTTGTGTAGTTTACACTTGTGTAATTTACACAAGTGTAAACTGAATAAAGATACAAACCGATCATCAATGAAAATGACTGAAAACGCATCAGATCAATGATGTATAAAACCTGCATAAACGATAATGATAAGCAAAAGGCTTAAACGTTGTTAAATCAACGTTTAAGCCTTTTGAGTTAGTTAACATAATTAACTCTTATGGGTAGTTGAATTGTATATGTTATGCAATACGCTAACTTAATAAATATTACCCATCAATTATTCAATAAAAAGACAACAAGAATAATCTTTATTGCTTAAATTTAAAGTAATTTATTTATCTAAATTTCTTTTTTCATTTATTAAGTTTTGAAACTCTTGTTCTAATTCTTCCGAAGGTTCAATACTCAATCGACTGAGTACTTCTGTAATTTTTGTCTCAAGTAAAAGTTTTT
>Ga0115856_100453_pt1 | contig 15485 bp, 17 predicted proteins | sample InSIn4gowninarea_FD_83870 | JGI IMG/M metagenome (GOLD analysis project Ga0115856, IMG submission 83870)
GTCATTGTGAGCGACACGTTTTTGTATAGTGGATGGGAATGTGGCCATGAATATCCCCGGGGGCGTCACCCATGGTGGACAGACTCCCAGTTAGCCTAGGAACCCTATCCGGATTCGATGGGATTTTTGATGCCTGAGCTGGGCCAATGGTCACTTTAGGGATATTTAACCCGAGCTGGGTATATGGCTATATTGTACTTAACCTAAGTTGGTTATTTATGTGGACATGAGCCAACGTGATCGGCCAATTTTGGATACTTTTGTAGACATGGGGCTGCAACATCAACTAGTTTTGGATGTGCCGGCGGAAAGGGCATATGTATATGTAATGCATGGAGCTCTTGCTTTCCAAAGAAATGTTTTCAGAGGTGTGCATGTGTAATGGAGTGCGGGTGTGTGAATAGTTTAACTGGTGTGCCTGCTTTATTGAATGCTTGTGAACTAGTGTCGGCTAACGGGTCGAGGGATTCCTTGGTACCCGGGCACAAACCCCCTTTCCCAAAATAAATTGTAATCGGATCCTTAATTGAGTGGTGGGTGGATGGATAACACTTGGGAATCCCAACTCAAACTAAAAATTGTTTGTACCATGAAGAGGTCTTGCCCTGAATAAGTTCTTGGGGAGTTACTATTGTCAGAATGGTCAGCGGAAGCACCAAGAGCAGGCACGATACCTGAAAGCAATACCTCCACAACATGAGTGAGGGCCCCAACAAGGTTGGCTCCCATCCCCAACCTCCGCCCTCCCCAAAAACACAGGCTGGGCGAGATATCTATGACAAGGTGCCAACCTAGCCTATATATGGCTCTTCAACTTGCCACATTCTTGCATATGGGATTATGAACCCCTCTAGCTAGAACAGGTGGTGACCAACCAACAACTCACAAATCGAGAGAGGCCAGTCGGAGAGGGACCCCCGCCTCTCTCTCTGTTTTTACCTTTTAGGAGATGTATGCAGTCTTCTCCTCTACTGTAGTTCACTTTTTGCAGAGGTTTCTCTTTGATGACTAATGAAGGATCTTTTCTTGGGGAAGAAAAAAACTTGCAAAATTTGAGAGAATGTTTGAAAGCTCAAGTTGTGTCGATTGAGGTTAGAATTTTAGCTTGGGCTTGTTAAGATGATGTGTGACAGTAGCCACTGTTTGAAGGTGTTTCTCATCTATATGCATAGAAGTCTTGGGTGTGGTGGAGACGAGATATTATATTTAGACCCTCCCTTATGTTCATAATGGAGACTCAATTATATGGAGGGATGCCCTTCTAGATATTTATGGCACGATTCGGGCAAGTTGGAATGAATAGATGCCCACAGGACACTCTAGAGTATGCCCTTTATTTATGTCACTACTGGGGCAAGTTGGAATAAATAGATGCCCACAGGACATTTTAGAGTATTCCTTTCTTTGACTACATTCTGAAGAACAGATGCCAGACCTCTGAAGTGAGTCCCAAGCAGGTGCTCAAATTGACAAAATCATGACTCCAGTGCTATACAGGAATCTTTTAATGGAGAGTGTTATGGGATGGAATTGACTAACATTGTATATAAGGGGATGGTTAGATGCTTAGGGAGTATGGCCCTGCATGTCTCTCACAGGAGGGGACAACTATGCTGTCTTACTATGGTACCCTGTCTTATGAATCGTGGAGATGGTTGGATGATCTTCTAGATCAGGCTTGAGAGCCACGTTTCCGACCTCATCACTGAGCTGTTGACATGGACTAGAGGATTTTAGGGAGCTTGACTGCATGGCAGTTGAAGTGCTTATTGTAGAGGAGCCATTAGGGCTCACACACCTTGCATATGCAGTCTCTGTGAGCTATAGGACCCAGGCCTTACCCTTTACATGGTATGGGATACAAGCTAGATGGAAAGCTTTCATGCTTATGTGAACTTCTTGTCGGTAACAGTGACTGACATTTGTGGAAACCATAAGTGATTGTCCTGTTGAGAACTTTTTGTAGAGGACTCCATCTATGATCTTGACATCCGTATGCTATTATGTTGTACATTTTAACACCTTTTCCTCTCCCTTGCTCTTTTGCAGCTCAAATGATTCCTCTTTTCAAATTGTTTGCTGGTGGACCAATTGGCTCAGGAAAGCAATGGTACTCTTCCATGTTGGGGTTTCTCATCTGTTACCTCTTGAAAACAGATGCATCACATCATAAACATCTCTCTTGGTTTATTTCAGGTTTTCTTGGGTCCATCGGGATGACTTGGTAAACCTAATTGTTGAATCTTTATCAAATAATGCTTACAAAGGTATGTCTTTCTTGCAGTAAAATGATTTTTTTGCCTATAATTTGGGATTGAAAATGAAGGGCACCATTTTTTCTCTACCACTCTTTGCTCACTGTTCAAGAGTTTTTGCTTGCTACATGAAAACTGTTTCTATCATATGGAGTGACATTATTCACACATATGGAGTGACATTGTTCACACTCTCATGGCTACTTGCTGGACAACATAGTGATGAGTTAGCAGCCTTGCAGTCAAAGTTGAATGATACGTTTGACATGAAAGATTTGGGTGATGCGAATCATATTTTAGGCATGCGGATTAAGCGAGACAGAAGTAAACGGTTGCTTTACTTGTCTCAAACGGAGTACATTGCTAAGGTGCTCAAGCGTTTCAATATGGAAGAGGGGAAGGCATTGACTACCCCATTGCCTCCATATGTGAAACTAAGCCTTGATGATTGTCCCAAATCTGATGAGCAGCGGGCTGAAATGGCAAAGGTGCCTTACTCATCTGCAGTTGGTAGTTTGATGTATGCCATGATATGTACGAGGCCAGACATTGCGTTTGCAGTGGGAGTGGTGAGTCGTTACATGTCAAATCCAGGCAAAAAGCATTGGGAGGCAGTTAAAGGGTTGATGAGGTACTTGAAGGGTACAAGGGACTTGGGCATTTGCTTTGGAGGTGAAGATGCACGTGTACTTGGGTACACAGATTCAGATTATGCACGTGATATGGACAAGAGAAGGTCCACTTCAGGCTATGTTTTTCTTTTTACTGGAGGTGCCATTTCATGGCGATCTCGTTTGCAGGATTGTACAGCCATGTCTACTACTGAGGCCGAGTATATTGCAGCGTCAAAGGCTAGCAAAGAAGCGGTTTGGCTTGCTCGTTTGGTAGCAGACCTTGGCATTTCTGCTGAGATACCTACATTGCATTGTGATAGCCAGAGTGCTATTATGTTGGCAAAGAATCCAGTTTTTCATGCAAAGACAAAGCATATAGGTGTGAAGTATCACTATGTTCGAGATGTACTTGAGGACAAGTACATGCAGTTAGTGAAGGTTCATACGGATAATAATCCTGCAGATCTTCTTACGAAAGGTCTTCCCTCAGAGCGGCTGGCTCATTGTCGAGCACTTATGGGTGTGGGTTGATAGGTTTCTTCTGTCTACCACATTTGTATATTTTGTATACATACTCATCCCCTATGCTTAAAGGCACATTGGCCTTTAAGTGGGAGGTTGTTGGGGTGTAAAGCCCATTGTGCTAGTCCCAGTGTCCTGGGCGGCCGGACACTATTCTTTACCCTAAATACCTAATAAAGGACTCAACCCTAATCACACATTGTGATTGGAGTCCACCACAACTAGTGTGTGCTTCTTCTTCTCCATCTCCTCCTTCAAGCTCACGCACCCACACACAGTACGTGCACTTTCAACAACAGAATAGGTGGGGGTGGCAAGCACTCAAGTCCTCAAGGATTCAATTTAAAGTATTGAACAAGCTTGGAGGTGGAACAAGATTTTGAGTAGAAGTTTTCAACTAGCCAATAGGAACAAAAGATGGGCTTGGTGAGAGTGAAATCAACAAGTTTATGCCAAGAGTGGGAGCTGCAAGCTCATACTAAGAGTGAGAGTTACAAGCTCAAGCCATAAGTGAGAGCAAGTGGGAGAATTGCAATCTCAGACCAAGAGTGGAGCTGCCAACTCATGCGAGTAAAGAACCAAGGGATCTTCTAAGAGAGAGGGAGGAAGGTGGGACAGCCCACAGCAATGCACACTCCTCAGTTTCTCAAGGCCTAGCACTAGGGAGTTCCTTGGGAGCTCATCAAGGGGGCTGGCCCTCACAGAGAATGAAAACAGAAGAAAAACAACCTACGTGGGAGGCTCCTTCACTTGCATGAAGAATAAGAGGGGGGGGAGGGCTGGTTGGAGCTCTTCTATCCTTGCAAGGAGGCCAAAAGGCCCCATTTATATGAAGAAAGAGGGGAAGGGGGTCCAGCTTGGTCCCCATCACCCAGCCATTTTTAGGCAGCAGCGCACGCTGCACCTGGGTGATGGGCAAGGCCTTTATAGCCTTGTTGACCATAGTCAACAAAAATTATATATTTTTATTTTTTCTCTTTTATTTAGTCATTACTAGGAACCTTACAATATATGAACTCAATGCAGCATGCCACTATCTACTGAACAAGAATGGAGTATTTTTTGTACTTGCCTAAAGCACCACCATCATTGTCAAGGACTATTCCAATTCGAATGAGTACCAATCTCACGCTTTCATCCACTGTCTTTGCTGTCGATTCCCATTCTTTGCACACCTAAAAATTATATTAACATCATAGTGTAAGAAAAATGAGCTAATCATGAGAAAAGGAGTGTTTGGTGAAGTCTTAAGAGGTAAAAGGCCTAACCGTAGAGAGGTAATCCCTCCCTGAAGGACTGAATTCATCAAAAGTTTGACTTTCACTTGTACCTGATCACATAAGGGCAGAAAAATGTGTTGATGAAAGGACTTGTGTCTTTCAATTCTGCTGGGATAATGAAGTTTGAAGGTATTTCATACCATAGAATCCTACAGCTGTAGCACTAACTAGAATGGAAGGCCTTAGCTCCTTTGGGACAGAATTGATAGCCTCCACCACCTAATAACAGCAAAGTCTATCAATAGCGGTCTTCATACATAAAGATGTACCACTGCTCACACACACATGCATGCACCCACATGCACGTGCACACATGCAAATGTGTGCATGTGCACATATGCATGCATGTAAGCAAGAAATCAAGTAAGCGGGTAAGCAAGAATGTACGTATGGAAGTGTGTAAGTACATCTATTTTCATGAACACACACTCTCAACATGATCATCTTAATGATATTGGATAATAGAACAGGTGTTCTACTTAGGTTACTTTGACAATACAAATGTGTCGCCTGTCCCATACCACCAAACAAATACTACAAAGCTTAAAAATGCTTAGATGCCCTATGAATTCTTACTTTTGTGGTGGCTTGCACTCTGCTCTTCAAAATGTCAGCTTTCACCTGACAAGAGTAAGCATGGCTTGAGCTTGATTTCATAAAAATAGTAGTTGGAATAAGCCAATAACAAAATAACTTCTTTTTTTTCCTTTTGGGGCAGAGTTTTTTTTTTTGCGGGTGGGGGTGGGGGGGTTGTGGGGGGAAGAAGCAAGTTAGTTTCTGAATTGCTATAAATTGCATGTTAAGAACTTGAATCTTACATTGTAAAGTCAGGAGAAAGTTGGAAATTTAATAAATCGGGTAAAAAAAGTGAAGTATGTACATCTGATGACCACCGAGTGCTGATAGGGGTTCCAGCTAAATTTATGACTGCTGTTGAACCCTGAATAAATTGGCCCCAATCAGACTCCTCGGCTATTTCCACTCCTGGATAAGCTTTTACTGCCAAAAAAAAACAAAGAACCTCAGCCTGCTGTAAGGGGGACAAGTACATGAAAGGGTCAAAAGAACAAATGGGATGGTTGGCCTAAAAGGAAGAGATTTAAACACCAAAGACAATCGAAAATACTGTCAAATGCAACTGGTCCTATAGACCCACATTACATCAGAAACATGAGTACACTATATGCACACAGTAGAGAAACACATGCTACACATTACATAGTAAGCACACAAACCTCTACCTATCCTTGTCATATTTCTAAGAATGACCTCTCCTTATTTTTGTGTTTGGCATATCTTGAACACACATAGGCCATACTACATGGAGACACGCAGCTCTTTGGACATGTGGAATACACAAGGCATCAAAAAATCTAATTAAAGGGATAGAGAAGCTTATTTTAAGAATACAAGGCATCATGGGGAGCTGAAATCTTACGAGCCTTGATGGAGATGATTGGTTTTACCAATGCATAAGTTGGAGCGTATCCACTTACATTGAGAAAAGTGATTTGAACACAGCAGCAGTGAATCTAACATCTCCATATTTACACATCCTGATATGAGAGTATAGACACCAGTTCCTTTTCCCGAATATAAACATTCACATATTGCCTTTCGGTTCTTACATTGTTTACCCAACAGCATAGCTTTTTGGAGAAATGCTTTTACCTGCTTACCAGGAAAGGTATTGCGTGCATTCGATGCGGACCGTGTCAAAACCCGGACTGCATGCCCATCTGTGAGCAGTGAATTCAATAAGGTGGGTTTTAATAACAAGAAGGGTAAAATCCCTATTCTTTCACTTCAAACATTCTTGCAGATGTAAAATTCTTGTTGGGTTCCCTTCAGCCATGCTTTTAGCTATGCATAACTCTTCTCTTTAGCTCTCAAATCAGAATAGAAGTTTTCAAAAAAAATCCTGTGACAGTGTACATGGCCACACCTGACAGTAGCCTCTCCACTAATCGTTTTCCAATAAAACCAGTAGCTCCCGTAATAGACACTATCATCTGGCAAGTAATGCACACACATGGTAGATATGACTTGAACGCTAGAAACAGCTACTAGCCACTTGAGAAAGAGAACGGGGATTGGAGGACCTTATCATTGCCAGTTTGATTCGCTTGAACGACAACATGGAATCCCCTGGAAGCCACATGCATCTGGCCATTCTGAAAAAAATAAAATAGTGAACAGATCAAAAAGGCATCAAATGGATCTATAATCTGCACAACCATCACAAATCAATATACATAGCCGCACAAGAGAAAAGGTGTTAGCAGCCTATGTTTTCAGACATGCCACTACGATGGAGAGCGGACATGGGCACCTTCTTAACAGGCATGGAGCAGGGTAGTTGCAGCATGTGTGGACTCTCTCTCTCTCTTTTGGAGGCAGCATGCATGAATTCTCTCTTTCTCTCTCTTAGAAGCTGAACTCTCCCGATCACCAGCAGATGGGGGGAGGGGCAGCCCATTGGAGGGCCACCCTCCCCATCCCTTGAAGAGGCTAGCCACCAACCTCTGGCCAGAGGTTGTACAACAGCCAGCTGTATGGCAGAGGGCCAGTAGGGCGTCATGATGGCGGTGTCAGCAGAGGCAGCCGGTGGACAGAAAGGGGGGCCAGGGCTGTGGCAGGCGGCGCCCAGGGCTGTGACCAGCAGGAGGCGGGCGGCACCTGGCAGTAAGCACCGGCAGCACCAAGACCAGCAAGCCGGCAGCAGCCAGGCCAGTGCGGCAGCCAGTAGAGGCAGCCAGGTCAGGGCGGCAGCATGGAGGAAAGCGGAGGAGAGAGAAGGGTGGCAACAACAGGTGACCCGACACTCTCTCTCTAGAAAAGCACCACCAAGTGTGGAATTGTGGAAAAGCAAACCTTTTGCAAGATCTATTGTGAGCTTGACACGAGGCAAAAGCAAGGGCTTGGATTTTGTTGTGATTTTTGTAAAGTTGTTTTGAATTGCTTTTGGGCAAAGTGTATAAATAAGACCCTTGGGCTCATTGTTTGAGCATGGGGTGAAAGCCATGGAATACAAGACTTGTCTTGAGTGTGATCTCTTGCAGGGGATCCTCAAGTATATAGTTCTTTTAGTAAGAGGAATACGGATTTGGGCGTAAGCCTTGAGGTTGGAGCTTTGAGGAGCTCTTGTAAAGCCTAGAGAAGGAGCTTGTAGAGCTCCTTGAGGAGCCTGCGGGAGCTCTTGTTGTAAAATCTACGTGGTCTATCCTTGTGTTGGATCCTAGACCCTGTGTTTTATCAAGTAAATAAACACCTGCGGGGGCGCCAATGCGTTGGGGGCAATGTTGTGTCTAGTGGAAGCACTCTAGCTCTCTCTCTCATGTCTATCTTTTCATCTTTGTCTCTTGTTATTTCAATTGCTTGTTGGTAAGTGTGTTAATCTCCACCGCCCATCGGAATTAGTTTACAAAGGCCAGTTTCAAAAGGCATTTAGTAAAATACTCAAGGGCTTTTGTCTAGATAAGAGAACACAATGTGATTAAAAAATTGGTTTGTGACGTACATCATAACACTTGGATGCCACGTGGGTATACATCACCAACAAGTGTAAAGCCCCTCACACCAGACACCAGGCATATTCATTGTCAACACTTATCCAAGGCATGTCCCGCCTAGAGTAAGTCAATGTCATGTACATCCTGCACAAGTCGGTGTGATGTCCATCAGGCGCACACTTGTAACCCTCATGTATGGTGTAAAGTGGACTTGTTGTCCCGGGCACCTATGAGGCCACTAGTCCGGTGCCCGTCCATCGTTATGGCCAAATATGGTATGTTGGTGTGGGTGAACCCATCTCAGGCATTAAACTAGCAACACCAATGGTTAGGATCGTGGACTACATGGAGCCATAGGCTGTTTTCAGCCCATAATTCAAGTCAATGGGGAAGGTTACAGGGCATTTGAGCTGCCCAGGCATAGGCGCCCAACATGACACACACCCATGTGTGAAAACGCATCAAAATATGCATATTTTCTTTTCCTCTTTTTGGTTGGCCAGCCCTACACCTAGATGGCATGCTTTGCCAGCCCTCCAGCCCCTATATGTTAGCAGGTCATTTCCCGGATGTGTCAATGTCATGGTTGTCCCCATGAGCACAAGCCCTTGCTTGTGGGTTGGCCACCCGTTTCTCTCTTGTATATACCTAGATGAATCCAAGAACATGCCCAAATTCACCTTATAGGAAAGTGCAAGTTATAAACTCATGGTAGTCATCCACAAGACTATATAACCATCAACTCCATCATGCATAGTATGGACTAGATACTACGCCATCCCCACAAACGTCATCAATGCCCAATAGTGGATGTAGAACTTGGTATCAATATATGCTCCCCCACACACACACCCCACACACACACACACACACACACACACAAGAGCATACATTCATACAAAGGTCTGTGTACTGAGTTTCTGTCATAGCTCCGGAGATGCAGGGCAGACTCAGCCATAATGAAGCCTAGCACTAAGGGATCATAACAAATAGAAAGAATTATTACAACAAAAAGGTAGTTGATAGGGCTTATGCACCACTAAATATAGAAAGAATTAACACAATATCAACTGGCCACAACTTGGACAAAACTTCACAATGTGAAATTTGCATACACCCGTTTCTCTCTTGTATACACCCTCTTAGGGGGTAGAGTAGATTGTAGGCACGAGGGGCAGCAACCTGTAGGGATATTTGATGGCGGAAAATAGCGGGGAAGCCATGGATAGCAGCCCGATCACGCAAAGGCTTGTAGGCAGTGTTTGCTGCTGGCCGGCTGGTCGGCCAGCCATGACCAACCCTTGGGCTGACAGACCAGCCTCACCCACTCCTATATAAGGAGTGGGTGACCCCCTTCATTTATCATCATCATAGGTGGTTGTTTCATCATCTTTTGATCATCTAGTATAGGTGTCTAGGTTTTCTTTAGAGCTCCTTACTTACCAGTACATGTGTACTGTACCCTCGCGGGGATCTCATTCTTGTATATGTTTTTCATATAATTCAGCACTCCCTTCTTCTCTCTCTCTCTCTCTCTCTTTCTTTCTTTCTCTCTCTCTCTCTCTCTCTCCCTTTGTGCCATTGATTTTACACTTCCGTTGCACACTTTGACATGGTATCAAAGCACGAGGCGGCTTGATCTCGGTGGTATCTTTGGCTTGTGGAGGAGGAGATTGGCTGCGTTTCCAGCCATGAAGGGAGGAAGCATCTTTGAGACCTGCGTTTTTCAGCAAGGAAGGAAGCATCCTTGGGCTGCATTTTTTCAGCAAGGAAGGAAGCGTCCTTGGGCTGCGTTTTCAGCAAGAGAGGGAGCATTCTCTCGGCTGCATTTTCAGCAAGAGAGGGAGCATTCTCTGGGCTGTGTTTTTAGCAAGAGAGGAAGCATTCTCTGGGCTGCATTTTTCAGCAGGAGAAGGAGCATCCTGTTGGCTGCGTTTTTCTGTTTTTAGCAGGTTTCTTTTGGCTGCGTTTTCAGCCAGGAGGAAACATCTTTGGGCTGTGCTGATTGTTAGCCCCGGGGCCACTACTTAGGCTGTGTTTTCAGCCCCGGACAGCAAAGGGGGGCTTGTGACATTGCAAGAAGTGTGGACTTTGCACTAGACTTGCAGCCATGTCTGGTGGTGATATGTCGGAGAGGAAATTTCTTGTTCTTCCCGATTTCCCAACAGACCGGCAACTTAATGGAACCAACTACAGCATTTGGAAAGTAATGATGGAAGTTGTCTTGGAGACATGATCTAGCTGTGATGGTGACATCAAAGGTGGAGAAACTGAGCTATTCAGAGAGTGACTCGCTAACTCTCCTTGAAAAGGCGGACATTGATGCTAAAGTTCACATGTGGGATCGGTTGAATGCTCACGTCCGTTCCTTCATCTTCTTGAACTCTAGCCCACAGGTTATTGGGCACATCAAACAAATGACAATTGCCCGAAAAATCTGGCTACATTTGGACCAATTGTACAAGCGGATGATGCCCATGAAGCGGGCTCCCATGGAGGTGCAGATGAGGTCACTTAATCCAGCAAAGTCAGCATCTATGAAGGACCACATCAGCAAGTTGCAGTCAATGCACCAGGAGGTTCTTCAGGGAGGGAAGATTATTTCACCGGAGGATATGGCAATAACTTTATTGTCTCACCTACCGCAGAAGTATGGAGGGTTTTACTCTTCATTGATCACTTTGGGTAGGGTCACTAACCTTACATGGGAGGACTTTGTCCCAATGGTATTGGATCAGGAGGACTGATTCCGGTCTACGGGAGGAGGATTAGAGGCCTTGACTGGGCAAATGTCCCGGAACCAAAAAGGAAAGGGGAAGGACTCTTCAAAAACCAAGACCCCTCAAGATGGTGAGAAGCAAGATTCTTTCAAGAAGGAGAAGACATGCCACAAATGTGGTAAGACATGACATTTCAAGAGGGATTGCCTGAAAAAATCTACCAAACAAGAGGAGGATTCTTCTTTTGAGTCAGATGCTATTGTACGTGTTGGTGCTTTTTGTGCATCTTGAGAGTGAGCAATTCTCTTGTGATGAGGCGGGGCTCATTGTACTTCAGCTCTTGGTGATTATGAATTGATGGATGCTTCTTGGTACCAGAAGCTTGGTGGATCTCTGATCAAGTTGAAGATATGCTTGTTGGATGGCCTCTTGGCACGGTTTATGAGTCAACCCGGCAAAACTCATTGGCAGACAGGATTTTGGATTCTGTGGTATTTGTGGCATCAAAAAGGCAAGGACAACCAAAGGATGGACAGAGTCTCTTTGGACGATTGACCTTGGTTCCAGGAGCATGGTGACAGGCTATTGTTTCACCCATCAGACTTTGGTTCAGGCACTCTCCAGATACCTTGGGTTCTTTCCACATCCAGGGTTCTGAGAGGGAGTGTTAGCAAGTCATTTCTTGGATGTGTCAGTGTCATGGTTGTCCCCATCTTTTGGTCATGGTTGTCCCCATTTGCACAGGCCCTTGCTTGTGGGTTGGCCACCCGTTTCTCTCTTGTATACACACTCTTAGGGGGTAGAGTAGATTGTAGGCACTAGGGGCAGCAGCCCGTAGGGATATTTGATGGCGGGCAGCAGCGGGCAGGCCATGGGCAGCAGCCCAATCACGCAAAGGCTTGTAGGCTGCATTTTTTGCTAGCAGGCTGGTCGGCCAGCCACAACCAGCCCTTGGGCTGACCGACCAGCCTCACCCACTCCTATGTAAGGAGTGGGTGGCCCCCTTCATTTATCATCATCATAGGTGGTGGTTTCATCATCTTGTGATCATCTAGTATACGTGTCTAGGTTTTCTCTAGAGCTCCTTACTTACGGGTACATGTGTACCCTCATGTGGATCTCATTCTTGTACATGCTTTTCATATAATTCAGCACTCTCTTCTTCTTCTTCTTCTTCTTCTTCTTCTTCTTCGCTCTCTCTCTCTCTCTCTCTCTCTCTCTCTCTCTCTCTCTACTGACAGAGACTTTGCATAGTGCAGCAGCAGAGGCATACCCGCATACGCAGCCTGAGCAGAGACGACGTTCTGGGAGTGTTCCCCATAATAGTTGGTATGATGAGGAGTGTAGAGAGATGCGGGCCCAGCTTCAGAGGGATGTACTTTTGGGAGTCATCACCCACAAACAGTCAACGGATTACCTTTCGTCGCCTAGTGCGGTGGAAGAAGGGGGCTTTTCTCGCTCAGCTAGAGCAGGATTTATATCACTTATTCTTGAGTCAGGATTCCGGTGAGGCATGGCGACTGTTTCATGAGCACTCTTCTCCTCTAGTCATCACTTCCACAGAGGTTTGGGGTCAGTATGCAGCATCTCTATACACAGTTCCTGGGCAGCCACCTCTTCCGGATCCACTGATATCATGTCCACAAACATGTGCTTTCTTTACCACTGAGATGGTAAAGAAGGCGATTGACAGGATGAGGACCAGGAGGACATATGATCATGATGGTTTAGTGGCGTAACACTTTATACATGCCAGAGATATGCTTGCAGAGCTTTTAGCTGTGATGTTTAACTGTGCCATGTGTGAGGGTCTACCTGATACTTGGAGTCTATCTACCATTGTACCGATCTTCAAGGCAGGAGACCCTATGGAGCCTGGGAACTACCGCACTATCATGATTGGACACACTTTGGCACGGTTGTATGCATCCATTCTTGAGCAGCAGCTGAGTAGATGGGCAGAGAGAGAGGGCATACGAGCAGCAGGACAGGCTGGTTTCAGGAGGGGTTTCTCTACTCTCGACCATATCCTCACGTTGAGAGCCATTATTGAGGAGGGCAAATCACATGGGAGACGGATTTACTGTTGCTTTGTGGATTTCCGCAAAGCGTTTGATACTGTGCCTAGAGCTAGATTGATGCGCAGATTGCAGGAGATGGGAGTGCCCACAGAGTTGATTTGGGGTATACAGATCCGTAGTAGGGCAGGTACGTACTCTAGAGGGGCTATCTGATCAGATTCACTCCACTATTGGAGTGAAACAGGGATGTCCACTATCTCCCACTTTATTTGGTATGTATGTAGATGAGGTTTCTAACTACATTCAGAGGGAGGGTGACAGAGGAGCACAGCTTGCAGGGATGTGGATCCCATTGTTGTTATATGCTGATGACATTGTGTTGATTTCTGATTCTCCAGAGGGCTTGCAGCGTCATCTAAATGCATTACATGTGTTTGCCCATGATAGTGGATTGTCTGTGAACCTTGGTAAAACCAAGGTTATGGTATTTAACACCACACCTCAATGGGTCAGGAGGGCAGCACCTACATTTGCATATGGACATGAGGCAGTAGAGTATACATCAGCATATACCTATCTTGGAGTACTCTTCAGTGGGCCAGTGTTTTCATTGAGGAGAGCAGCCAGATACTAGACTGACCAAAGCTTATGCAGCATTGGGAGGTTTGGAGAGGATATGTTCGCAGGTTCAGTTTCAGGAACCTCGAACAAAGCTCTGGCTTTTCGACACTTTGGTGGCTTCAGCTATGCTTTATGGAGTGCAGGTATGGGGACCTTCGGTGGACCATCATGGCAGATCTGGTAGCACTGATGGATGGAGATGTATGGAGAAGCCCTTGGTCTCTATGATTTCCCACATGATTAGAGCCAAGGCTTCTGTGCCGCATGATATTATTCGAGCAGAGTTGGCTACTCCTCCCATTGTGGTGGAGGCACTTACGAGATCAGTATCCTGTATGCACAGTTTATGGGATCTCCCTAGACACAGATACGCTCGGCTAGCCCTTGAGTCTTCCAGACAGCTAGCCTTGCAAGGGGACATAGCATGTTGGTATGCAGAGATGACATCCTGGTTTCAGTTGCATGGTGTCAGCATGGACAGACTGACCCCTTTCCAGTACTCTCTAGATGCACCCTCACACGGGCGGAGATCACCAGGCTCATCCGTCAGGATCTGATTCAGTTAGATACCAGGAGGACATGGATACAGTCGATGCAGGAGTTGGGCACGAAGATGGCTTTCTATAGAGAGCATCTTCTCCAACTCACAGAGGATGGTTTTGTGACTAGGCCCAGCTACATGGATACACACTTATCTCATGCGCTACGGTGTGCCATTGGCCAGATTCGTACCTCTTCACATCAGCTAGAGGTTGAGACAGGCAGATTTAGAGGAGTGCTAGACAGCAGAGGCTAGGATATGCCGCTTATGTGACCTGGAGCCCGAGACAGAGCTACACTATATATGCCATTGCCCAGTGTACTATGAGATACGTGGTCGATCCTAGATAATCCTAACCCACAAGAATGGAATCATTCCCACACCCTTCCGCCCTGTATAAGAGTCCAAGAACCAAGCCATCCATGTCGGAAGAGGAATCTTTATATACCTAGATGAATCTAGGAACATGCCCAAATTCACCTTATAAGAAAGTGCAAGTTATAAACTCATGGTAGTCATCCACAAGACTATATAACCATCAACTCCATCATGCATAGATTGGACTAGATACTATGACATCCCCACTAATGTCATCAGTGCCCAATAGTGGGTGTAGAACTTGGTATCAATATACGCTCCCACACACACACACACATAAGAGCATACATTCATATGAAGGTCTGTGTACTGAGTTTCTGTCGGAAGAGGAATCTTCACAAAGTCTTCATTGAAACACTTCACCCACAAGTATATGGGAAATCCAAAAAGCCTTCTCTTCACACAATCCAACACTTTAGTTCGCTTTTTTTTTCAAAAATAGACTGTAAGTTGGAATCATACAAAAGGAGGAGATTTGGCGCACTATGCTGCCATAAAAGCCCTGTAAAAGTCCTCGAAAAGAATATACCAAGGTTGCGCTTTGACTGCACAACCTAGAAGATCCCTATATATGGGCCTAGCTAGCCCTGAGAGTGTGAACAATGTCACTCCATACGCCACAAATACATGGTAGCATAAACCTGAATACCCTCAATGGCCTCCAAACATTTGGCTTCCAAATATGCCATGCCACAATGCTAGCAATAATCTCCCAAACGTTGTCAACACGTTGTGGAGGTGGCATATATCCTAACTGAAGAATATCCTGAAGTAAGCATCCCTCTACTATGACCCCACATACAAGAATAGCACAATCCAATCCACTACCCTCAACAAGAAGTGGAGGGCCAAACCAACTCAACCATTCAATAGCACCTAGGTAGCGTAGATAGGGCTACTATTCAGCCTGGCAAAAGAGAATTGCTCACTCTCAAGATGCACAAAAAGCACCAACACGTACAATAGCATCTGACTCAAAAGAAGAATCCTCCTCTTGTTTGGTAGATTTTTTCAGGCAATC
>Ga0115856_100458_pt1 | contig 15442 bp, 14 predicted proteins | sample InSIn4gowninarea_FD_83870 | JGI IMG/M metagenome (GOLD analysis project Ga0115856, IMG submission 83870)
AGAACCGCATATTAGTGCCTTTTCCTTAGCGATGGAGTCATACATTGCTTCGCCAAACTTAACTGTGTGAAAATTTTGTACAGTGAACCCACGCCGATATCTGTAGTGATAGGATGCTTGTTCTTTGATAGCAAAATATTGAGAATCGTATATCAGTAGCCTTAATTGGGCATGGAGTCCAAAACTGTGAAAACCCAGAAATGGCGCAAATTCAAAGTGAGGTTATAAATGAAGAATGAATGCACAGGAACCACTGGATCTTGGAGATCAATGGATGAGGTCAAAGGAAATGAGCGATCCAGACTAAATCATGTAAATTGGAATCAAGGAATGAATGATGGACATTAACTAGAAGCGTTGGTGGAAGAGAAATCTGAAGGAGCATTGCCACCATCGATGGTTGAAGATCTATGATCATTGGGCGCAAACAAGTTCGGGCATTAACCAAGACGAAGGGCGAATTTAAAGCTATAGGTGGGATTTCGGGCGGATGCAAAATGGAAAATGGTATTTAGAGGAAAGTGCCTAATTCCATTCAATGGTTGACACGTATCAAATAGAGGAGAGAGAAAAACCGCTCATTTCGGGCGGGTAACTCTCATGCAAGTATTCCACCTGAAATTGATATCAGTCGTCGGTTCCTGGGGTTGAAATCTACGGTGGAGAATGGACCCAACATATATATGTGTTAGCGATGCGATTAAATTTCAATCGCAAAATGTAACACACTTATATGAAATCACCCCTGGTCGGACCCGAAAAGATATGCATTATGTTTTAAACTCTCGGTGCGTCTGTTATATCGCATATCGTTAAGTTTTGTATTGATCTATAATTTGAAAGGGCTGATTGCGATTTGTGATACAAAGTCGTGGATCCGATGGATTTATGCAGCCGATTTAATTCTTTTTGAGTTTCGTGGTAAACCAAAGATTAGCATTAATTTCGTTGTATAAAGGGAAAATCAGTGTTAAAACCAAATCTGAAGAAAAGGCAGTTAGGCATGTTTTCTTTGTATTTTGGCCAATCAAAACACCCGATGTATACATAAGCCCAGTTTTCGCACAAGTAAAAGTCTAACACAATTAATTATGGTTAAAGCAGATTAAGAATTATTAAAGCATCCACAGAGGAACTCAAGAGCCGATTAACAGAGCCGAAAATCCAGCAGTTATCCTCATCTTCTAGTTCAGTTATTTCTTGTTATTTATGTTCTTTTAGGTGTCTTTTACCCTCTGTAAAATTCTCTAATAATTTTTACTTTAGATTGTTAGAGAAGCAGTTAAGTGGTTTGATAGTTTCAGAGATCAGTAACTATTCCCAATGTATAAAAGAGGAAAAACTACAAAGAAATGGGGTTGTTGGAATTTTGGAGAACCCGGAGACTAGGCCACTATATTCCTGATATAACTGTTGATTTATGAAAGAATTAGAAGTTTCCATGAATTTTTGGGTATAATTTTGTAATTTCTCTATCATGTGTCATCTTATGTTTTCTTCTTTCAAGTATTGTAATGAAGTTGCGGGTCTTTATTTTCTTATGTAGATAAAGTTAAAATTCCTTAAAAGAGTGCTCCTATACTTGAATTTTTCACCTTCCTTTCTAAGTTATAGATAATAGTTTCTGTGTAAGGCAGCATATTATCTTTAACTTCTCTAAGGGTCATAGATAGTAGTTTATATGCTAAGCAGCATATAGTCTATGATTCAGTTCTCATTTTCATAATTCTTCTAAGTTACAGATAGTAGTTTCTGTGAAAGACCAACATATTATCTTTAACGTTTCCAAGTGTCATAGATAAAAGATTCTGCGTAAAGTAGCATATTGTCTCTGACTTCTTCCTTCTTCAGTTATCATTTATATTCAGCGAGTAAATGGAATTTTGAGATTTTCAGGTCACATATGTATTAATGGTTAAAAACCAAGTTTTCCGGGTCCTTCATTTGAAAACACAACATATAATAAAGTGACAGTAATTACAATAATTAATGTCTTAATCACAATTTCTACACATCTAGGAAATTGGTTTCTTAAGGTACAACACATCCCAAGCCTTAGACAAACTTTAATGAATTGCTTTATCATAATATGCCACAAATTTCTTTGCAGTTGTTCTCTACGACTAGAATATTAATAGTGTTTCGAGTGATCCTTATATTAGGGTTGACTTGAACAAAATATTTTCCTATTTGAAAATCCACATCTAATTAGGAGCCAACCTGAAGGAATTAGGGCCAACTTGTGTAGGAGGCTTAGGCCATTCAAAAATAATAAATTTTTTTGTCATTCATTCAAATCCTTTCAAAGTAGTCTTGGACACATGGACTCATGACAATTTGAATTATGGTTTTTGACCTTCTTTTAGGGTAGGAATTACGAATTAAGTCCATACACTTGTGGGGCTAATATTGTGCTAAAACCATCCATATGGGGCTTCAAACTTCAAAAATAAATATATCTCCAACCAAGAGGACGCACAGGGCATGTAACCTATCAAACAAAATGGAGAGATAATGGCCACCAAAATTGGAGGTCCTTGTATCCAAATTCATTGTATCTTATATGTATATCATCAGAAAATGTTGGCCCATTCACCCTTTGACATCAATAACACTTTTTCCAACAATCTCCCCCTTTTCCATTGATGTCAACACTTATGTTGCCCCTGTCATCATTCTCCCTACGTCTCCATGCTTCACTTCCTTTGTCTCCATGTTTCACTTCCTTTTTTATCCCCCTTTCACATCAATGGAAAAGGTTGACTTATTTATTTTGGGTTGCTCCCCCTGAAATATGGTACTCAATAGGAATTTAATATTCTTATCATTCCCTTCATTGTTGTCCTTACAACTCTTTTGCTTACCTGTGGTTTTATTCCACTTTGTTTGGTGTACAACATAAATTTCGTTTGGTCTTCTTGTGGTTATTGAAACCAATCTTCCTAAATATTCTTCTCTAATTTCACATTTTCAAGAGTTAAACAAAATATTATACCCTTGATCACACATTTTTCCAACATTGAGAGGATTGTGCTTCAAATCATTAACTAGAAAAACAATTTGTGCCTTCATATGTTTTATTCCAAAGCTTTCTACACCTTTTTCAAGTATCTTGACAGAAGAGTTATCTCTAAATGCAACATTGTCTCTCTTTTCTTTTAGGCTGAAATTTTTTTGTGATCTCCAATCATATGTGTCAAGCATCCACTATCTATGTACTATTCATCTTCTATATCTTCAGTGGTTAATGATATATTTCAAGTTTCCATCTTTTTCTTCTCCCATGTCATAGTTGGCTTCTTTGACTGCATGATTATAGCATTCTATTTCACATGCTTGCAATCTTGTGCCTTGTGACCAAGATTATTGCACTTGTAGCATACAATGTTTTGATTCATTAATGGTTCAAATAGACTATAGTTTTTGTTGGTAGATCCATGGACATTTCCAATCTAAATCCATAATCATTCATACTCCTTACATAATAGTATCTTGTATTGAATTTACAATGAATTTTTTTATGCCCAAAGATATTGCAAGAGTAAAAATTACCAAGAAAGATATTTTCATACCTGGGAGTGTAGGATAATCTTATGAAGTTGTTTTTCATTTGAGAAGTTTTAATACATTTTTGATCATTTTTGTGGTGGATGTTCTTGGGAATGTTAACAAAACTTCTTGAAGCAACAATATTTCTAGATTCTCCTTTAATTTTATCCTTTAAAGGCTTGGAGTTTGTAGGGACCAACCCTATATATATTTTTTTAAATACTAAAAATACAACCATAAGAAAATAGCATTGTGAATTCAAAGTTATTAAGCACTATCTAACACCTCCCTGAAATTCATTTCAAGGAACATATCATAAATTTTACATATATTTAATTAAAGCCATAAATAAATCATACAAAAGAATATTGTAACACATAGGTACCATTCACCAGAAGACAAGATTCCACTTGATTTGCCGCTACTTGTCTTCCTTTGATGTTGGTCACCTCTGAGTTTGAATGACGACGTACTTGATCTGAATGCAATGACCCACCGATTTACCTCCCAGCCTACTCCTTGGGTACTCTTCTTCCCCGCGGACCCCCGAGCTACAATGGGGTTGTATAATGGAGGAATGTAATAGTTGGTAGAGGAGAGCACTCCTTGACTCAAGATTCCCCTCTCTAAGTCCTCTACCTCACCAATCTCACAATAGTTCTGTTGTGCCCTACAACAACCCCCCATTTCATATTAATTTTATGAATAAAATTAATATCTGAAATGGGTCCCTTTAGGAGAAAATTGGTATCAATATTGTATTGTTCAATAAAGGTACGATAACCAAATGAAAACATTATATAAAACCTTTTAAGAAACCCATTCAAATCAAATTAAACAATATTTTATCATTGCGATAAAGCAATCGCACGATCGCATATCGCAATGACATAGGGGACACACATAAAAGATATATTGGTTTCTATCGATGCGATATCGCTATCGGCTATCGGCATACTTTATACGCAACCCCAAGCCTTTCACCCCGATGCGATGCAATATCGCAATCGGCAAATCGGCAATATGCTATCCATGCCATATATAATCCCTATTCTCCCGACGCGATGCGATATCGGCTATCGGTGATCGGGGGTTTCAAATGGTGTCATATAAAAGATTAAAGCCCTCCCCGATGGTTGATTGCGATAAAAGCACAATTTTCAAGAAGTCGTTAAGTGAAGGGATATTTTGATCAAATCATATTTAAAGCTTAATTTAATAAGCCATAATGCACCTGCGCCCAACCGCCAAAACATTCATAAGCACGCCTAAACGGGTCATTCGGTCGAATAATGATAATAGGCATTTAAGGATTGGCAGGTTTTAAACGACCATTTAATGTAATTGTAAGATCTTCCCATGGATAGTATCCGCGCCCATTTTTTAGAATTAATCTCTTAGCACGCTTTGATCGATATATCTTTCCCACATTGGATTTTCATTATCATATCTCTGTGTTACGTCTATTTTCGCCTCTGTGCAGAATTCATCCAAAGAAGAAAGCTCAGGCAAAATGGGAAAGAAATCCAAGAAGATTACAGGAGCCTCCATAGCATCAGCTGCAGGACAAGCTGTCGTTGATCCCTCAAACATAAAGAAAGGATTAATATCGGATACCACCTGTTCTGGTCTCATCAGAACAACATGGCAAGGCACCTACAACTTAATCGAAGCCGAAGAGCCACAATTAACAACAGTACAAGCCATTGCAGATTCCACTCGGAAATCCGAAGGGACTCTTAAGGACTTAGCTGATTCTTTCCTTCATCGGATAGCAGCAAGGGAACAAATTCTCCCATATACAGATGTAGTGCGGTGGGCAATTGAAGAAATCCAAATCCTGGACAGAACCTTCAGCACCAAAGACGAGAGAATTTTCGGGTCATTCAAAGCTGATGATTTAAGGCAAATGTATCATTTGCCTGAGCCAGAGAAGATATATAACAAGGCGTTCCTGGAGAAATTCGCAGATGAAAATGAAGTTGAATCCGAACCCATTTGGGATTGGAGACAAAATCCAGCGAAACACAAACATGAATCTTCCGGTAAGTATTCGATTGATTCCTTGGCCTCTCCTTATTGCTATGCTGGAATAATGATGTGTAGACTGTGGGGATTGCATGACTCTGCTAATTTTACCATAGAAATGGTCCCCCCTAATGGAAGCTACATGCAACGGTCTAATAATGGATTGGGCCAATATTCTCTCAGATAAACTAGCCCAAGCTGTCCTTGAATTTAGAAATAACACTCGCATCTCTGAAAGAATAATACCCCCATTCTATTATAGTGCCTATATTTTAGATACTTTGTGTTTCAATTTTGAATTTCCTGTGCTCGGCTGGAGGTGGACACCACAAGAATCCATGCCTATTCACATTTACCATCAGAAATTATGGAAATCCTCTTATAAGCACCATTTATACCAAGTCTGTAATGGCTTTATGTTGCCTATTTATTATTCTATTTTTGATAAACCCATTCCCAAGATTTCCTACCAGGATGGAATTGATTTAACATCAATTGGGAGATGGTTTGGAGAGGAGAAATTCACTTACATAAGAGTTTTCGGTAGCCAAGCCGAACCTCATGTCCTCCCTTTATACATACCTGATAAACTGTTGGGAAGGGAAATCACTTATCAGATTAGGGTTGAGAGTGTTTATACTCTGCATGATCTCAAACATGCAGAAAAAGAAGCCACGAAGATTAAATCATTAACTCTGGCAACTCTCCCAAATAGGCCATTTGATCCAAATAGAGTTGTGTATAATGCCTTAGAGCAGGCAAAATTGTCAAAATTTGATCATAAGGAAGATATGTTTGACGACCTGTTCTCTTCAGCTGAAACGATAAATCAGGTTAAAGCATTTGCCAGAGAAAAATATAATGATGAAGGGTTGACAGAATTTAATAAACTTAGAGAACAGAGGTTGCAAACTCTGCCTCTCAATTTACTAGCAACAACCCCAACGACATCGTCAAGCGAGCCTGATCGGCAATAGTTAAAGGAACCTCCTGTTGTAACCAAAGAACAAGTAAAACCACAGGAGGAAAATCAGAAGAAAGAACAGGAAGAAAAATAGAGAAGGGAACACGAGGAAAATCAAAAGAAAGAGCAAGAGGATAAGCAGAAGACATAGCAAGAAAAAAAGAAGGAGTCCCAAGCTGAAAAGGAAAAACAAGCCACCATGGATGTCGATATAGATACTCATTTTGACCCTAAATTGCTCCAAGAATGGAAGCAATTTGATTCCATTATCAGTGGTTTGGAATGTTCAAAGGACACTGACACTTCTATGCTAACAGACACGCAGGATATCACTCCACCACAGGTTCTAAGTGGAACCAGCTGCCCACCCATTTCTAGAGAGGTAGAAGTAATACCAAAGAACCCCTCCGACCAAATCATTTTGCAGGTAGAAGATATTCCTCCCCTGGATGTCTTCTACAGCCCAAGGCATAAAGCGTTAGTTGAACGACAAAGGAAAAGAAGAAGGACTGATCAAACTTCCCTTTTCCCTGAGCAAACTATCACGGGCAATATAGTTTGGAAGGAGGAATTTGACCCCTCCGATGACCTAACAAAACTGTCACAATATGCAGGAGCATATTCTGCAGCGACAATAGACAAGGCATCGGAGGTAAGCCTTTTAATAAAAGCAAAAGATCAGGAGATTTTATCACTACAGCCATAGTTAACCGAAGAAAAGCACAAAGCAGAGCAAGCAGAACAGTAATTGTTGACGTAGCAGCAAGTGAATAGTCAACTAACACAACAATTGCAGGCAGAAAAACAAAGAATCGACCAAAGTGCAATCCAAAAGCAAAAAGAATTATCGGAGGCATTGGCACAGTTAAAGGTAGCAAATGAGCAGCTGCTGAAAACAAAAGATGAGCAAATCGCTCAATTGTCAGCACAGATTCAAAAGGCGAAGGGCATTCCATAAGTGGCTGAGTTCAGAGTAGAAGCACTACAGATTAATATTGCATTGATAACTCAGATTAAGCTTTTATGTCAACAAATTTCTCAAGCAGAGCCACTATGTGAGTTAACGGCATCCATAAGTGAAAAAGTAGACAAGGCTAGGACAGAATTGGATCAAGCGGAAGAGATGATAGTTGCGTTTCTCGACTGGCAGGATACTGATCAAGCCCAGGCAGCAAATTTACCAAGAATATTAGAATCGCATAAAGATACACTCTTTACAGAATGGCAATCATAGTTAATGAAAGCAGAAAGGGCAGTATCCAGATGTAAATCAACTTCAAGAAATTTAGTTGAATTAGTCAATAACACCCTCTACTTATCAAACATGATCTCCCAATGCACACCAGGAAAGATAACAACAACGAAAACATTGGAGCAATCATGTTATCCAGATTTAGAAGAAAAGGGAAGAGTAATTGCTGGCATTAACAGTTTAACCTGGGATACATATTGGTTCTTCTTGGTAAAACCACACTCACAGAGAGCCGCCCTCAAATGTCTTACGGATGCAATCAGATATATTATCCCCGATATTCAGGATGCCACCTATGCCGCCCAGCTGAGCTCACGCCTCAACAAACCACCTGAAGTAGAGCCAATGCTTGCGATAAGTCAGCTCAGATTTAAAGGCAAGCAGCCTACCTGATGAATCATGCCACCGATTGCCAGATCGCTGATGAAAATAGGATCAAGATTTATTGATACCAATTTCGTAGCATTTCAGTTTATTAGATATTTAGATTAATTTAGTATTTATAGACCCTTTCATTGTTTTGGAAAGGGTTGTAAAGTTTTGTACCTGACTTAAAGGCTGAAGTTACACTATTGTGCTTCAGTCATATTCTTTTATGAAACTGGACCAATTGTTCTTAATTTGATACAGAAGCTTCTTTTTGCAATTGTGCACTATTGTCTTTGTATGGAAAATGTTTCTGCGTTGAAGTAAGAACTACAAGTAGCGATTGATATTGGGAGTGTCAAAGCAGTTCATATGGTATTTCTATCTATGTCTGAATTCATTCCTTTCATATGAGTTGTTATTTGATTATCTTTGCTATCATTAAATATATGTATGTGCTTTAACAGCAATCCTGTATTCCTTTCACTATTGAACGTTTATGGTATGCTTTACTTTCAATCATATATATATGTTAATGATATAAATGAAAAGTGTAGTAATTTTGCTTTAATCTCTTTACTTAACTATTTAAGTAAAGTAATCTTTGAATGAATTAATATCTATGTCTGTCAGATGGAGTCATCTATATGCTTGTCCATAGATATAGATCATCGAGCACTACACTTTAAAATGCAATAATTCCCGGGATAAATAATAGTTCTATTATTTTACTGATAAGATCCAGTTATTCGCCTATCATTATATTAGAGAACCAATCATTCATACATCCCCTTTTATTCATTACTGGGAAACTGGTCCCGTCATATCCAGTCGGAGCCACCATTCCAAACGTAAAAGGAGCTATACTAAGGTCCGGACCGGGTGGTTATCCGCAATGTTGTTGCAGCGATTTTCGAGGCATCAACATTTTTGGTGCTAGAAGGAGGGCATCAACTGTGGATGGCAAGCAAACCCAAATCTGCAAGCCATTCTGAGAGTAATTCTCCCTCCTCATCTCCTCGTACTTCTCAATTGCATGTTGGTTCTCCAGTATACAAACAAGAAGAAGAGGAATCAACTATCACTGCTCAAATCCAACATCCTCCAGAACAATTAAGTCTTGAATCCCCTGAAGTTCAGTCTCTTATCCAAAAACTTCAGAGTTTCTCGATTTCACCACAGAAATCTGAGGTATCACAAAGCAGTGCTACTTCGCAGTTCAATTTACCTCACCCTCTCACCAGACTTCAAAGCGAAAAGCTTGGTATTGAACCCACTGAGTTCCCTTTACCTAAAAGGAAAAGGGCCAAAAAGAACACTGAAGGATCAGATAGTGAGACACTTTCATCCACATCCTCCATCTCATCTTCCCCTCTGCGAAGACAATCATCCACTTCTCCATTACATATTGTCATTCATCAGGGAATAGGAGCCTCAACATCTCAACTTGCTCACTCCTCAACATTATTTCCTTCCCACACATTTGGAATTTCAACAGTAGTACCATCTACTACTGCTCTTATAATGGCAGATCCATGGACCAGGCCTGGTGCAGTCAACATGCCTGCACCATTGCACGCATTACCAGATGCTCCTGAAAAATGGCTACCCAAGTTCAACCCAGATGATGGGACCCAGGCTGAGGAAAATATTAACAATTTCATGTTGGCAGTCAACTTGAAAGGAGTAACAGAACAAGATGTTGTTGTTAGACTTTTCCCTTATACCTTGCAAGGATCAGCAGGATCCTGGTATTTTTCTTTACCCTCTGGTTCCATTACCAGTTGGGATACTTGCCAGGAGCAGTTTCTTACTAAATATGGAGACGATAGGTCTTTGGCTACTTTAATAAACAATCTCTCCAATCTTAGGATAGAGCATAGGGAACCAATTAAGGAATTTAATGCTCGATTCAATAAGCTCCTGAATAAAATCCCAACGGCCTCCAAACCAAGTGAACAAATCTGAAGCGAATGGTATATAACCGCCTTACCTGCCAATATAGCCATTTTTGTAGACAGAGCTGGGAAACCTACCTTAGCCGAAAACATGAAAGAAGCACTTGCTGTGGAGAAACGTATTAATGCTCTGGAAAAGAAAGCTGCTCTCGAGGATAGAAAAACTAAAAAAGTTTCTTTTAAAGATGATTCAAAGAAGAAAACCTCAAAAGATCCATATGACATGCAGGGCCTTCAAAAGGTCCTCAAAACAATGTCCAATGAAATGATAGAAATAAAAAAACAGGTAGTTGAAACCTCAACTAAGAAACCCTTTAGGACTTATAAGAAAACCGAATCAAAACCACCGAATGTCATATCTAATGCAGATTCAGATCAAGAAGAAGAGGAAGAAGAAAAAACCCCACCAACTGATGAAGAAGAAGAAGTGGTTGAATGTCACAGAATGTGGGATTTCATATTATCCAACTCCGATACCGAGAATGAAGAAGAAGCGTTCCCTGTCACTACCAGGAGTAAAACTACTTCTGAACCTGTTCAGGCAACTTCAAAGAAAAGAAGTGCAGGTGCTGCTACAACAAAGGAAAAGGTGCCTGCAAAGAAATCACTTGCAGTAGCTCCTCTAAACCAACCTTCAACTTCTAATACTCCTTCAACATCTAAAATGTTAGTGGTATCCGATTCAATGGATTATAATATTGTTGATGACATGAAGAAAACTAAAGCAAACATTACTATGTTTGAGCTTAGTAAATTAAAATATCAGCAAAAATTTCTTCTCAAAGAGTTGAATGTTGTTCCTTCTTCACCTCTTCCCAGTGCTAAAGCTGCAAATGATTCAGGACAACCACCTTCTAGTATGGTTGAAGCTACTGATTCAGTTCTGATTGGAGATAGATCAAATTCTCATACCCCACCTTTCCTTTTGACCTATGAGATTTACAACCGAAACCTACATAACTGTTTAATCGACTCCGGGGCATCATCCAATATAATGCCAGCTTCAGTTTGTGCTAAACTAAATATTGAACCCCAGAAGTCAGCTATTCATATTGTACAATTGGATAGAACTAAAGTACAAGTCTTAGGAGAAATTAATTCCGTAACTATTAGGTTGTCGGCTGATCCTAGAGTAGTTCAAAGAATCAATATTTTGATCGCTGATATTCCTGAGTTTTATGGTTTAATCTTGAGTAGGGATTGGTCTGAAAAACTACATGGGTATATTTCAACTGATTGGTCACATATGTGGCTTCCCTATAAAGGTAAGCCAAATCAAATAAAGATTGATCGAGAAAAACAAATGACCCATACAGTTACTGAATTTGAGCAAGAAAACCAACCTGTAGCATTCAATAACAACATTTTGGGGAACTATTCATCAGAATCATTCTTTGGCAATTTCACTGCCCAACAATCTCCTTTCCCAGTAAACAGTTTAACATCACAGATTGAAAACTATTCTCAAATGGATAACTCAAGATGTTTTAATAATACTGAGGAAACTGTAAATAAAATTCTTAATACTTCTTTATTTTGGTCTTTGTATTTTGATGGCTCCAAGTCTAGCGAAGGGTCAGGAGCAGGGTGTATCTTGGTTAGCCCAGAAGGGGAAAAAACCATGATGTCTTGTAGGTTAGAATTTGAATGTACTAATAATACAGCGGAATATGAAGCCTTAATCCAAGGACTGTATAAAGCAATTGGCCTTAAAGTGCAATATTTGAAAGTATTCGGCGATTCTGAAATTATTGTCAAACAAGTGAGGAATACAATTCATTGTCTTTCAACTCACCTCAAGCACTATCAGTCGCTAGTTCAAGACCTCACTTCGCATTTTTCTACATTCAATATTTCCTTCATTCCTAGATCCCAAAATTCGGCAGCTGACCTACTAGCCAATGTAGCTTCCAAGCTCCTACCTTCTGAAGACTACAGCCCAGATAGATTTTCAATAGAACTGCTTTTTAGGCCATCAATTCCTGATAATGTCACTAGTTGGAGAGTATTCAACCATGATGAGGACATTTTACAATTCTTAACTTCTGAAAAATCCTATGATGACCAAATCATCGAGGAAAATGAGCATGATCTTCAAATGAAAGGTAAAACTGAGGAAAATTCAATCCCTAAGACTGTGGTAAAACTAGAGGATCTTTATGATATTAAAGACACGTTTAAACCTGTGATTAATGCAAATCTCCATAGTTCTACCCTTAGGTTCGAATTGATAAACCTTGGCACTAAAAAAAATCCTCAAAACATCAATCTAGAATTAGGACTTTCCTTCGAAGAAAAGGAATCATTCATCAAACTGTTAAGGAAAAATAAACAGGTCTTTGCTTGGAAATATGATGATTTGAAGACATATGATACGTCCATCATTTAGCATACCATTCCTATGCTTCCCGATCAGAAACCAATTCAGAAAAAGTTAAGAAAAATACATCCAAGCCTAGAGAGTCAGATCAAAAATGAACTTAACAAACTCTTAAAGGCCAAAATTATTTTTCCAGTATGACATTCCAATTGGGTCTCCAATATGGTGCCCGTCAGAAAGAAAAATGGCGACATTCAGATTTGCATCGATTTCAGGAATTTAAACAAAGCAAGCTTAAAAGATAATTTCCCATTACCTACTATGGAGCAGATACTCCAATCCCTAGCAGGCTCTGAATTAATTTCCTTTCTAGACGGTTTCTCAAGATATAACCAAGTCCTAGTCCATCCTGATGACCAGCTTAAAACCACATTCAGAACTAAATGGGGTACATATGCATATCAGAAAATGCCTTTCGGCCTCATTAATGCAGGAGCCGCCTTCCAAAGAGCGATGGACATAGCTTTTAAAGGGTTAATTAATAGAACAGTAGTCATCTATCTAGACGATATTACTGTGTTCTCAAAAGAGAGATCCAGTCATTTGCAACACCTAAATCAAATTCTTCAACGTTGCAAAAGATATGGTATTTCTCTTAACCCCAAAAAGTCTTTCTTTGCTCTTGACCAAGGAAAGTTATTAGGCTTTATTGTATCTAAAGAAGGCATTTATATTGATCCTGATCGGATCAAAGAAATCTCTGAAATCCCTTTTCCACATAATAAGAAATCCATGCAGTCATTTTTAGGCCAGATTAATTTTGTTAAAAGATTTGTTCCAGATTTTTCTCAAATTATTTTGCCACTTCAAGCTATGATCAAGAAAAATTCAGTATTTAAGTGGAGATCAGCAGAAAAAGAGGCATTTGAGTTAATCAAACAATCAATAACCAATGCCCCAGCCTTAAATACTCCCAATTTTTCTAATCATTTTATATTGTATACTATTGCGTCCAACTCATCATATGCTGCAGTTCTTACACAACTCAATGATCACAATTTGGAGGCACCCATTTCATTTTCTAGTTCAAATCTTCAGGGTGCCGAATTGAATTACTCAGAAGTATAAAAACAAGCATTTGTTGTATTTAAAGCAGTCAAACATTATAGACCCTTCCTTTTGAAAACTCACACAAAAGTTATAGTTCCCTTTCCTGCAGTTAGGCAACTATTAATTCAAAGAGAACTGGGCGAAAAAAGGGCAAATTGGGTCACAGCGCTTCAAGAATATGACTTAGAAATAAAGCCAGCAAAAATTATTAGGGTCCAAGGTTTTTGTAGGTTATTGGCAGGAGCATCCAACATTCCAGAATCAGATTACACAGATCAAACAGAAGATATCAACCAGATAAGTGTTACTAATTCTGAATCACAATATGCTGATTTAATATTTTATTTGAAAAATGAATATGCACCTCCTAACCTGTCTTACAAAAACAAAAGGGCCATTCGGTTAAAAGCAAAAAAATTCACAATTATTGATGATGTGATTTTTAGGCAGAACTATGATTCAATCTTATTAAGATGCCTAGAGAAACCTGAAGCACAAAAAGTTTTGCAGGAACTACATGATGGACCAGCAGGAGGACATTTTGGAGCTGACACAACAGCTCACAAAATTATTCATGCTGGATACTATTGGCCCACCCTTTTTAAAGATACCCATGAGTATGTAAGGAAATGCTACACTTGTCAAACTTCTAGTGGAAGACAACGAAAGCCGGCTTTCCCTTTGCAACCAGTCAACATTGAACAGCCATTTGAGCAATGGGGATTGGATATCATTGGGGAAATTACCCCACCTTCTTCCAAACAGCATAAGTATATCCTTACTGCTACCGATTATTTTACTAAATGGGTCGAAGCAATTCCTTTAAAGACAACAAATTCTGAAGCAATCATTGAATTCATAGATCAATTCATCATTACCAGGTTTGGTGTCCCAAATGCTCTTGTTTTTTATAATGCATCTTACTTCTCAGGCAATGCTATGTATGATTTCGCTATTAAAAGAGGATTTAAATTGAAATATTTTGCTAATTACTATCTTGGCATTGAAGTAACCCAACATCCAAAATCCATATTTCTTTCTCAAAAGAAATACATTGGAGATTTGTTAAATAGATTTGGCATGACAGAGTGCAATCCTCTTTCTACTCCAATGGAACAAAACTTAAAGCTCACTTCTATTGAAGGAAAGGAATTTGAGGATGCAACAAAGTATAGACAGCTTGTAGGAAGTCTCATCTACCTCACTACTACCAGACCAGACATTTCATTTGCTGTTGGAATCCTCTCCAGGTTTATGCAAAAGCCTTGTGAGGGACATTGGTCTGTTGCAAAAAGAGTTCTAAGGTACTTGAAGGGAACTCAAGACCTTGGAATTAAGTATACACAGGTGGACGACTTCAGCTTGATTGGATACTCTGATTCAGACTTCGATGGAGACAAAGAAACTGGGGTATCTACTTCAGGATATGCTATGAGTCTTGGATCAGGAGCTGTCCCCTGGAGATCACGAAAACAATCAGTTCCAGCAGATTCCACAACAGAAGCAGAATATGTGGCAGCAGCAGAAGCAACAAAAGAAATTGTGTGGCTCAGGAAAATTCTTGAAGATTTGCAGGTAAAACAAGTACAATCAACTCCACTCATGATTGATAACACCTCTGCAATAAAGTTGGCCAAGAACCCAAAGTTCCATGATCGTACTAAGCACATCAATACTAAATATCATCTGATCCGACATCATGTTGAGGCCAAAACAATCCATCTACGTCATTGTTCCACAAATGAGCAAATTGCAGACATCTTCACCAAAGCGCTTGGAAGAGAAAAGCTTGAAAGATTCAGAACGATGCTTGGACTCACCAACATCCCTTCAGATTAAGGGGGGGGAATGTTCACACCTAATCTTCAACGGTTGGGTAAACAGGAACATGAACA
>Ga0115856_100436_pt1 | contig 15406 bp, 8 predicted proteins | sample InSIn4gowninarea_FD_83870 | JGI IMG/M metagenome (GOLD analysis project Ga0115856, IMG submission 83870)
CCCTCGCCTCCTTTGGAGGTCCAGGTTGTCAGTACCACTCTTCGGCCTCTGCCGTGAGGTACACCGCTTGGGCAGGGAAAGCACCTTGGGGGTGCACTGTCAAAAGGGCTAAGCTGCGTGCTTCACTGGTAATGGTTTCAAGGAACGTTTCACCTCAAAGCGGTCCCAGAGCTAAGCACTTGGTGCGCGGAAAGCTGGATTCGGGGGATGGAGAGGCATAACGAGAAATCCTCTGGGTGCTCTGTATTCAGACCGTGCTCTTCGCCGGGGCACGTTATGCAGACCCACGCCTTATCCAGTGCTGCGAAAGCTTCTGCCTTTTGTTTGTTTTTTCGCCGATATGGAAAAATGACAACCCCCTCTTTTCTTTTAATTTTTTATGATGGCGGTGGAAAAAGGGAATTCGGATATGGCGCTTTTGAGTGATGAAAACAGACAACAAAAATGCGAAAAATAAGTATAAAACTCAAATTAAAGTTAAAAAGTCATAGGCAGATCAGGTTGAGCTGTCAGAATGCACCCAAACTAAACCAAATGTTTCATTTTCTGGCCCAAAGTTTCTTATTATGACATCCCCTAACAAAGACTTATGAAAAATTTCCCCATTCATAATTGAAAAAGGTTTACTCGGAATTGCAGGCTCTCCAAAGTCTGTGAAAAAACTACGCTCTGGTGACCTGTTAATCGAAGTTGCAACTGCTTTACAAGCTAAATCTTTACTTTTAGCCAAGTCAATAGCCAATATTGAAATAAAGGTTACACCACATGCAACACTAAATACATCTCGTGGGGTAATATCAGAAATAGACCTAGTAAATTGTACAGAAGAAGAGCGAAAAACAGAATTGTCAGAACAAGGAATCTTAAATGTCAAAAGAATTACTATTAAAAAAGACAATAATATTATTCCAACAAAGCATTTGATTTTAACTTTTAATTCATCAGTTTTACCTAAAAATGTAACAACAGGGTACCTTAATTGTTCAGTACGGCCATATATCCCCAACCCGTTGAGATGCTTCAAGTGTCAAAATATGGACATTCCAAAACATCTTGTCGTGGCCAAGAAGCATGCTCTCGGTGTTCAGAAAAATGTCACAACTTCACAGAATGCATATGAAATCTGTTGAAACGCAAACCGATGTGAAATGTCCCCTAAAACCAATTTTGAATAGAAATAGTACAGCCACTTCTACTTTATCACGAAAATCAAATGCTAAAGATACCACTTCTACAATGCAATCACAAAATGTAACAACACATACAAAGAAACAAAATCAGTCTAAGAAAGATTTTTTGAAAGAAAAATTGCATAAAAAAATCGAAAAACCATCATTATCCGATGAAGAATGCACATCTGATTCTTCCATTGATGGAGCCATGGAAGTGGAACCAGGCTTGGATTCCCCTCCAAACTTGCTCCCCAAATTTAAAAAACAAGGCGGTACTAAACTTCCTTCCGCTTCATAATGGCTTTTTTCATATCTTGGAATGTGCGTGGACTTCGTTCCAATCTTGCTGATCTTAAAACTTTAATAGATAATTATAATCCTGTTTGCCTTGCTCTCCAAGAAACCTTACTTAAACCTGATTCAAATTTTAGTCTAAATAGATATACTACTGTAAGAAATAATTTAATAGTTGAAGGCCACCCTCATGGCCCCTTCTCATTTCTCAAACTTACCCTCTCCATAACTTAAGACTGAATACTGAACTGCAGGCAGTTGCTGCCAGAGTTCATATTAATAAACTTATTACAATATGTAGCTTGTATCTTCCCCCAAACCAATCAATAGATCAGTTAAGCCTGGATGACTTAATAGCTCAACTACCAGAACCCTATATATAATACTAGGTGATTTTAATGGTCATAGCCCTTTATGGGGAAACTCAGACACAAACAATAGGGGAAAACAAATAGAGAAACTATTACAAGATCATTCCATTTGCTTACCCCCTCAGGGGCTCACTCCTTTAGTGAGACGGGTGTGGCAATCCCGAGGTACCCCAGCTACCTTTCCTCTTTTCTTTTTCCCCTCTCTATCTCTTCTTTCCTTTTTCCTTTTTTTTCCATCTGTGTTTTCATTGTCTTTCGTTTTTGTGACTGTCTATTGGTTTTGTCTTATGTGTGTGTGTATTAGCACCTCTGCAATGCAAGTGCCACACAAAAATCCAAAAAAACCAATAAGAGATTCAAAATACAAAAACATGTTGTCCTGTGCTATCTGTCCCCTCCGCAGCCAGTGAAGCATCAATGCGGATCCCCTAGTAACGGGGTACCCTCGCCTCCTCTGGAGGTCCAGGGTGTCAGTACCACTCTTCGGCCTCTGCCGTGAGGTACACCGTTTGGGCAGGGAAAGCACCTTGGGGTTGCACTGTCAAAAGGGCTAAGCTGCGTGCTTCACTGGTAATGGTTTTGAGGAACGTTTTCCAGAAAAGCGATCCCAGAGTTAAGCGCTTGGTGCGTGGAACGCTGGGTTCGGGGGGTGGAGAGGCATAATGAGAAATCCTCTGGGTACTCTGTATTCAGACCGTGCTCTTCGCCAGGGCACGTTATGCCAATCCACGCCTCATCCAGTGCTGCGAAAGCTTCGGCATTTTGTCGTTTTTTCTCCGGCAAGAAAAATTGACACCCCCTTTTGTTTAAAAAAATTATGATTATGGCAGGCGATAAAGGAAATAAAGATATGGCGCTCTTAAGCGGCGAAATGTGTGAAAAATACGAAAAAACGAAAAATATGTCAAATACAAAACAAACTAAGCGGTCTTGGGCCGATCAGGTAGAACAAATAGAATTGATACAAAAGAAATTGAATAGTCCATTCAAGGGACCGAAATATCTTATAATGACATCACCAAATAACGAATTAGCAAAAGCCTCTCCTTTTCTTATACAAAAAGGCCTTCTAGGGATAGGAGGTTCTCCAAAGACTGTAAAAAAACTCCGCTCGGGTGACATACTGATTGAAGTAACATCACAAGTACAAGCTAAATCATTCCTGTCAGCAAAAATAATAGGAAATATTCCAATTACTATTAAAGAACATGCGACCTTAAATTCATCCAGAGGCGTAATATCCGAGTCTGACCTTTTAAATTGCAGTGAAGACGAGATTAAAACAGAATTAACAGACCAAGGTGTGATCAGTGTAAAAAGAATTACCATTAAACGAGAAAACAATATTATATCAACAAAGCATCTTATTTTGACATTCAATTCCCCAGATTTACCAAAATATGTTGCAGCCGGATATCTAAATTGCTCTGTAAGACCGTACATACCAAATCCAATGCGCTGCTTCAAGTGTCAAAGGTTCGGGCACTCTAAGACATCTTGTCGCGGACAAGAAACTTGCTCGCGTTGCTCAGAACCTGGACACAACTTCAGTGAATGCTCAAAGGAACCAATATGTGTAAACTGCAAAGGATCACACACTGCAAACTCCAAATCTTGTCCAAAATGGATACTTGAAAAAAAGATACAAGAAACCAAAATAAAAAACAATATTTCCTACCCAGAAGCACGCAATATAGTAATAAGCTCTCAACCCAAAATTCCCCTCAGGGGCTCACTCCTTTAGTGAGACGGGTGTGGCAATCCCGAGGTACCCCAGCTGCCTTTCCTCTTTCTTTTTCCCCTCTCTGTCTCTACTTTCCTTTCTCCTTTTTTTCTTCCAACTGTGTGTTAAATGTCTTGTGTTTGTTACTGTTTATTGATGTTGTATATGTTTGTGTGTATTAGCACCGCTGCATTGCAAGTGCCACACAAAACTCAAAAAAATTAATAAGATATGCAAAAATCCAAAAACATGTTGTCCTGTACTATCTGTCCCTTTCGCAGCCAGTGAAGCATCAATGCGGATCCCCTAGTAACGGGGTACCCTCGCCTCCTCTGGAGGTCCAGGGTGTCAGTACCACTCTTCGGCCTCTGCCGTGAGGTACACCGTTTGGGCAGGGAAAGCACCTTGGGGGTGCACTGTCAAAAGGGCTAAGCTGCGTGCTTCACTGGTAATGGTTTTAAAGAACGTTTCTCCGTAAAACGGTCTCAGAGTTAAGCACTTGGTGCGTGGAACGCTGGGTTCGGGGGGTGGAGCGGCATATCGAGAAATCCTCTGGGTACCTGTACTCAGACCGTGCTCTTCGCCGGGGCACGTTATGCCAATCCACGCCTTATCCAGTGCTGCGAACGCTTCGGTCTTTTGTCTACTTTTTCGCCGAAATGGAAAATTGACACCCCCCCTTTCTTTTTTGTTTTAATTTTTGATGGCGAAAAATGCGGAAAACAGAGATTTGGCGAGCTCAATGCTTAATGACGAAAGTCATGCGAAAACAAATAAACAATCACTAATTGCAGGTAAACGTTCATGGGCAGATGAAGTTGAGCAAAGTGAACTGACTCAAAAAAGAAATAACATTCCCTTTTCTGGTCCTAAATTTTTAATAGTTTCATTAACTAATAAAGATCTCCCTTTGTCAAAAGCTTCACCATTCCTTATCCAAAAAGGTTTGGAGGGAATAGGAGGCCAACCCAAGTCTGTTAAGAAACTAAGGTCGGGTGATATTTTGATTGAAGTCCAAACTGCCATTCAAGCAAAATCATTTTTAATAGCCAAAACTTTAGGAACCATACCAATTACAGTTTCCCCACATAAAACTTTAAACACGTCTCGAGGAGTAATTTCAGAACCGGATTTACTAAACTGCAGCGAAGAAGAAATTAAAACTGAACTAGCCCCCCAAAATGTCATTAATGTGAAGAGAATAACAATCAGAAGAAATGAAAATATAATACAAACTAAGCACTTAATTCTAACATTCAACAGCCCAGACCTACCTAAATATGTTACAGCTGGTTATTTAAATTGTTCAATTAGACCCTACATCCCTAATCCTATGCGCTGCTTTCAATGCCAGAGATTTGGACACTCCAAAGTGTCCTGTCGTGGCCAAGAAACCTGCTCAAACTGCTCAGAAATAGGACACAAATATACAGAATGCTCTAATGACTCAAAATGTGTTAATTGTCAAGGCTCTCACCCTTCTAACTCAAAATTATGCCCAAAATGGGTACTTGAAAAACAGATCCAGACGATTAAAATTAAAAACAATGTTCCATATCCAGAAGCCAGAAAAATAGTTATAAATTCTCAGCCTACAAATAAACCAACTTACGCTGCTGTTACCAAAAATGTTATGAAATCTGTGGAAACACAAACTGATATCAAAAATCCATCAAAACCAATATTAAATAGAAATAGCTCAGTTTCTAGTACCATACAAAGTAAAACCAATACTAAAGAGACAATTTCTAAAGTACAATCAACGAACAGTGCTGCAACAATTATTAAAAAGAGGAATGACATCAAGAAGAAGTTATTAAAACAAAAATTAAAAAGACAAAATGAAAACTGCTCATCAGATGAAGAGAGAAGTGTATCTGACACTTCAATGGATGCTACTATGGAGGTGGAACCAGGAATGGAATCCCCTCCTCACTTGCATCCAAAAATTAACAAAAACAGTGGTACGAAAATATTTTCTGCTTCATAATGGCTTGTCTAATATCATGGAACATACGTGGTCTTCGTTGTAACGTTTCTGATGTTAAATCTCTTATTGACATCCATCATCCTGTTTGCTTTGCTATCCAAGAGACACTCCTTAAACATGGCTCAAATTTATATGTAAATAACTACACTGTTATCAGAAAAGATTTAATAGTTGAAGGCCGCCCTCATGGAGGTGTTGCCCTTCTTGTTTCTCAGAACTATCCTTACAATAGACTTGATTTATGTACTGAACTCCAAGCTGTCGCTGTGCAAGTCCATATTAAAAAGTTGATTACAATATGCAGCCTATATCTACCTCCAAATACATCCATAGATCAAAGACAGCTTGATCTTCTACTAGAACAACTACCTGAACCATATATAATACTCGGAGACTTTAACGGCCATAGCCCTTTGTGGGGGAACTCAGATACCAACCCTCGGGGATTGCAAATTGAAAAACTGCTCCAAGATCATTCCATCTACTTACTTAACAATAGAGAAAATACTTACTTCCATGAACCCAGTGGCACATTTCATGCTCTTGATCTGGCCCTGTGTTCCCCTTCAACTTTCACATCTTTGAATTTTACAGTTGAAAATAATCTCTATAATAGTGATCATTTCCCTTTAATAGTTACTCTCTCTGATCAGTATTCTTGCAGCACTGAAAGACCTAGAACTTACAAACTTCACCAAGCAGATTGGGAAAAATTTACAATATTAGCAGAACTAAATGCAGACATGATATGCACACAAGATATAAACGAAGCCACGGAAAACATTACCAGAGCCATTGTGAAAGCAGCGGATATTAGTATCCCCAGAACATCTTTGAAGCCACCTAAATACCCAAAGCCTTGGTGGAATTCAGATTGTAGGCAAACACATAAAGATCAGAAAAAGGCATGGGATACTTTTCGTAGGTACCCCACACAAGATAATTTAATTGCTTTTAAGCGAGCCAGAGCCATCGCTCGAAAAACTCGAAAGCGTAGCCAGCATGAATCATGGAAGAATTACGTCTCAAGCATTACTCCGTCGACCAGCAGCCAAACCGTTTGGAAGAAAATCAAGAAAATATCAGGCACATATAATAATAATAATAGTCATCCTGTAATTCTTAACATTAATGGAAACATTATCAGTTCAGTACACGGTATTGCAAACCAGATAGCAACATCTTTTGCTGCTATTTCCAGCGCCAGCAGTTACACAGAACCTTTCCTATCTTATAAAAATACTTTTGAAAAGAAAAAACTGTCATTTCACACAGCGGAAACATATGAATACAACAATGATCTTACCCTCCACGAATTAAAATATGCTCTTTCCAAAACAAATGACACATGTTCAGGACCAGACAATATCTCATATAAAATGATAAAAAACCTATCTGATGATTCCTTAATAGTGATTTTAACATTATACAATAGAATCTGGAAAGAGAATGTTTTTCCGTCTTCTTGGCGGAAAGCTATCGTTATCCCCATTATTAAACCTGGAAAAGACCCCTCAAATCCATTCAACTATAGACCAATAGAACTCACTAATTGTCTTTGTAAATTGCTAGAAAAGATGATTAACAATAGATTAATTCACTACCTAGAAAAGAACCACTGTATTTCACCTTTCCAATCAGGTTTCCGTAAAGGAAGGTCAACCATCGACAACATCCTTTTGCTAGAGACGTCAGTTCGCAACGCTTTTCTGAGAAGAAATCATTTAGTGGCCATATGTTTTGATATCAAAAAAGCATATGATCGCACTTGGCGACATGGCATCATTTCTGATATTTTTAATCTTGGTCTACGTGGAAATCTTCCCAATTTTATTGTCAATTTCCTCAATCATCGAAGTTTTCAAGTAAAAATTTTAAATACTTTATCAAATGAGTTTGTCCAAGAAGAAGGGGTTCCACAGGGGAGTGTGTTAAGTGTGACACTGTTTAATATTAAGATTAACGAAATTCTTAATCAGCTGCCACCATCAGTCAAAGGATCCTTGTACGTCGATGACTTTATGATTTGGTGTCAGGGCAGGGATATCAGACATATAGAAAGACAGTTACAGATCTCTGTTAAAAACATTGAAAAATGGTGCAATAGAAATGGATATGATTTATCAGAAGAAAAATGTACATGCATGCATTTTTGTCGTAAAAGAAACTTTCATTCAGAGCCAGAAATTTACATTAATAGAAAATTAATTCCAGTCTCAGAAAACATAAAATATCTGGGAATTATTTTAGATAAAAAACTAACTTTCAAAGCACACATTCAATATTTAAGAGATAAATGCCTCAAAACCTTAAATATTCTTAAAGTTCTATCCAATAGTTCATGGGGAGCTGACAGATCTTCCATGCTCACCATCTACCGATCAATAATACGTTCAAGGTTAGACTATGGTGCAGTTGTTTATGGCGCCACCAGATTTTCCATCCTAAAAAAACTAGATCCAATTCATCATCAAGCCCTCAGATTATGTTCCGGAGCATTTAGAACTTCACCTGTCAATAGTTTATATGCTGACTGCCACGAACCATCTTTAAGTTTAAGACGCACACTCCTAGCTATGAAATATTACTTTAATTTAAAATTCATGAATCTTGAACCATATACCAACAATATCTTAAGTGATCAATTTACATTTCTATACCAAGCGCGACCTACGTGCATTCCTCCTTTGGGGATGCGCGTCCGTCAGTTGATGGAGAAATGGAATATGGAGGATTTTCCAGTGTCATCAGTCCATCATTTTGACATACCCCCATGGCAAAAAATAGCCTTCAATTTTAGAAATCCTTTTAAAACTTTTAATAAAAACAATATAAATAACAATGTTTTAAAGCAAATTTACCAAAATTTTAAATCAAATTACAAAAATTATCATTGTATTTATACTGATGGCTCCAAAGTAGATCATACAGATTATGTGGGATGTGCCCTTATTTATAATCAATATGTTGAAAGTTATAAATTGCATAAATTATTTTCTATATTTAGTGCTGAACTTCAAGCCATTTATTATGCCTTGTTACTTATAGAAAGACAAAAACTAAAGAAATCAATTATTTTCTCAGATTCTATGAGTAGTTTACAATCACTTGCATCTTTAAACATACAATCTCACCCATTTCAATCAAAAATTTTAAAATTACATAATGATCTTTCCTCTAAAGGGTACAAAATTATCTATTCCTATGTACCCAGTCATGTGGGAATTAAGGGAAATGAAGCTGCGGATCTTGCAGCAAAATCAGCTTCAAATTTGTCAAATGATCCAATTCCAATTAATGATATCAGAACTTCAATTCACTCAATAATGAATAAATTTTGGCAAAATCAATGGAATAGGGAAATACACAATAAACTCCATTCTGTAAAACCTAATCTTGGTGTTTGGAAGAGTCAGCATGCCAGAAGAGACAGTGTCATTCTAACACGTCTGCGTATAGGCCACACTCGCCTTACTCACCAACACCTGCTTAAGGGAGAGGATCCGCCTCTATGCATGAGATGCGACGTACCATTGAGTGTCCATCACATTTTAATTGACTGCCCTGCTTTAAATCATATTCGATCTCAAATTTTTAAGAACGATTTTAATCTACCTACGTTAATTGGAGCACACCCTGATCCCAATTTATTTCAATTTTTGCATATGACAAATATTTACAATCTTTTGTGAAAATGTAGTTTGGTTTTATATAATATATGTGCTTTCTGGAAATCTTGGTTTTATCTCAAATTGTCTATCTATTTATAAAACTGTGAATTTTTTTTAAAACACGTGCTTTGAATCTAAATCTCTGTTTGGCGCAGTATGACCAATTAGGTTTTGTGCCATAAAATTCCAGTCAATCAATCAATCAATCAATTCGAATAATTTACGTTCAAATCTTTTTCGAAATGACATTAATCTTAAATCTTTGATTGGAGCTTCGCTAAATTCCAATTTATTAAATTTCTTGCGCGTCTATCTGGATTTTATCATCTATTATAAATTTAAAATATATGTTCGTTTTTAAGTATTTGAGCATAAAACTTAGAATTTGCAATTAGTACATCTGAATTTTGCTTTTATGTCATTTTAAATGTTTTCCACTGTGAACAAAATCAGAAATTTTAAGAAAGAAGATGTCCATTTAGAAACTGTCATGAAATTTTAACTGTGATTGGCGCAGCATAATCTATTAGGTTTTTGTGCCACAAAAATCAAATCAAATCAAATCAAATGAACCGTAGAGTTTCCGAGGTATAACCTCCTCCATAGATAGACCGCATTCCGCGAGACCATTGTGCGGTACGGGTCAAAACCCACTCCCATCTTCCGAGATTTATAAAATAATCAAAACTTTACATAGTAATTTATTGCAATTGCATCATTTTAATTATGCTTATACATTGTATAGCTACGTAGCCCCCTCAGGGGCTCACTCCTTTAGTGAGACGGGTGTGGCAATCCCGAGGTACCCCAGCTACCTTTCCTCTTTTCCTTTCCCCCTCTCTATCTGTACTTTCCTTTCTCCTTTCTTTTTCCTACTGTGTTTAATATGTCTAGTGTTTTTGTGAATGTCTATTGGTGATGTAAATGTCTGTGTGTATTAGCACCGCTGCATTGCAAGTGCCACACAAAAACCCAAAAAAACTATTAAGAAATGCAAAAATACAAAAACATGTTGTCTGTGCTATCTGTCCCATTCGCAGCCAGTGAAGCATCAATGCGGATCCCCTAGTAACGGGGTACCCTCGCCTCCGTTGGAGGTCCAGGGTGTTAGTACCACTCTTCGGCCTCTGCCGTGAGGTACACCGCTTGGGCAGGGAAAGCACCTTGGGGGTGCACTGTCAAAAGGGCTAAGCTGCGTGCTTCACTGGTAATGGTTTCAAGGAACGTTTCTCCTTAAAGCGGTCCCAAAGCTAAGCCCTTGGTGCGTGGAAAGCTGGGTTCGGGGGGTGGAGAGGCATATCGAGAAATCCTCTGGGTGCTCTGCATTCAGACCGTGCTCTTCGCCGGGGCACGTTATGCCAATCCACGCCTTATCCAGTGCTGCGAAAGCTTCGGTCTTTTGTCTACTTTTTCGCCGAAATGGAAAATTGACAACCCCCCCCTCTTTATTTTTCTTTTGTATGATGGCGGACATTAATGATAATACGAATATGGCGAATTCTACGCTTCATGACAAAAGTCATGCGAATAATAAAAAACAAACTCCAACCATTGCTAAAAGATCATGGGCTGATGAAGTAGAGGCTGAGGAACTAATGCAGAAAAGGAAAAATGTACCTTATACTGGACCAAAATTTTTGATAATTTCCGCAATAAATAACGATTTCTCAAAGGCATCTCCATTTCTTATACAGAAAGGACTGCAAGGGATAGCAGGGAACCCAAAGACTGTTAAAAAATTAAAATCAGGCGACATTTTAATAGAAGTTTCAACTATGACACAAGCAAATACTTTTCTAGCAGCAAAAACCCTAGGAACTATTCCAATAACTGTATCACCTCACAAAACACTAAACACATCCAGAGGGGTGATATCAGAGGCAGACTTGATAAATTGCACAGAAGAGGAAGTAAAAACTGAATTAGCCTCTCAGAATGTCATAAATGTCAAACGAATAACCATCAAAAGAAATGAAACTGTTATAGCAACTAAGCATTTAATTTTAACATTTAATACCCCGGATTTGCCTAAATATATAACTGCAGGATATTTAAACTGTCAAGTTCGTCCCTTTATACCTAACCCTATGCGCTGTTTTAATTGCCAAAGATTTGGACACTCCAAATTGTCCTGTCGTGGCCAGCAAACATGCTCCAGATGCGCTGAAACTGGGCACAACTTTACAGAATGTACAAATGATCCAAAATGTATTAACTGCCAAGGCTCCCATACATCCAATTCAAAAATATGCCCTAAATGGGCCCTTGAAAAACAGATACAGACAACCAAAGTTAAAAACAATGTCAGCTATCCAGAAGCGAGAAAAATAGTTCTGAATGCCCAGCCTACCAACAAACTCAGTTACGCTGCTGTTTCAAAAAAACAAATGAAATCAGTTGAAACGCAAACGGACGTAAAATGCCCGCTAAAACCGATTTTGAACAGAAATACCACCACATCTTGTTTTGTACCAGGTAAACCAAACAAAAAAGAAAAACCTTCCTCTGTGCAAACACCAATAGCCACGACATCCTCTATAAAAAAGAGAAATGATATGAAAAAATCAATTTTGAAACAAAAATTGCAAACTAAAAAAAATGAAATGTCTTCATCTGATGAAGAAAACTTATCTGACACATCAGTAGATGGGACCATGGAAGTGGAACCTGGAATGGAATCCCCTTCGCATTTATGTCCCAAATCCAAAAAAAACAGCGGTACTAAAATTCCTTCTGCTTCGTAATGGCTTCTTTACTTTCGTGGAACGTACGTGGTCTTCGCTGCAATCTTTGCGATGTTAAAACGCTGATTAATACCCATCAACCTGTTTGTTTTGCCCTTCAAGAAACCCTGCTTAAATATGACTCCAACTTTAATGTCAATAGATATACTTCTGTGAGGAAAGATTTAATCAGCGAAAATCGCCCTCATGGGGGTGTTGCTATACTTATCTCTCAAAATTACCCTTTCCATACCCTAACCCTAAACACAGAACTGCAGGCTGTCGCTGTGCAAGTTCAAACGAGAAAACTTGTTACTGTATGCAGCTTATACATCCCTCCGAACCAATCCATAGATCAGAAAATTTTAGATGACCTAATAGAACAATTACCAGAACCATATATCATACTTGGTGATCTCAACGGCCATAGCCCCATGTGGGGAAATTCAAATACTAATCCTAGAGGTAAACAAATTGAAAAACTAATTGATGATCATTCAATATGTTTACTAAATAACAGAGAGAATACCTATTTCCATGAACCGAGTGGCAGCTTTCATGCTCTTGATTTGGCCCTCTGTTCTCCTTCTATTTTTACTTCTTTAAGCTTTTCAGTTGAAAACAATTTATATAATAGTGATCATTTCCCTTTAATAGTTACCCTCTCAGATCAATATTCTTGTACCAATGAAAGACCTGTAAATTATAGACTTGATAAAGCAGATTGGGACACATTTATGATATTATCAAGTCTAAATTTTGATATGATTAATACATCAAATATTGACGAGGCCACAAGTAACGTTACCGAAGCCATTATAAAAGCAGCGAATTTTAGTATACCGAAAACAGGTACGAAGCCACCTAAATTTTTTAAGCCTTGGTGGAATTCGCAATGCAGGCAGACATATAAAGATCAAAGGAAGGCATGGGATACCTTTCGCAGTGATCCTACTCAGGAAAACTTAATTGCCTTCAAGCGGGCACGAGCTAATGCTCGTCAAACTCGGAAACGCAGTCAGCGGGAGTGCTGGGAAAATTACGTCTCTAGCATCTCACCATCAACTAATAGTAAAACAGTCTGGAACAAAATCAAGAAAATATCAGGCACATACAACAATAGACAACCAATAGCACTTGGATTAAATGGAAATATACTTGCTTCTTTAAAAGACATTGCAAATGAAATGGGAGCATCTTTTGCTTCTGTTTCAAGTGCCAACAATTATACAGAGCCTTTCCTCTCATACAGGAACCAAATTCAAAAGAAGAAAATAGATTTTCGTACAACCAGCAATTATGAATACAATAGTGACCTTACTCTAAATGAACTACAATATGCACTCTCTAAAACAAATAATTCAAGTGCCGGACCGGATGGAATCCCATATGCAATGATAAAACACCTTTCTGATGAATCTCTGATAGTACTTCTAACCTTGTACAATAGAATATGGAGAGACAATGTTTTCCCGTCGTCTTGGCGGAGAGCCATTGTTATACCCATTATCAAGCCTGGGAAAGACCCCTCCAATCCCTCAAATTATAGACCAATAGCTTTGACAAACTGCCTATGTAAATTGTTGGAAAAAATCGTCAACAATAGATTAACATACTATTTAGAAACTAATAATTTAATCTCCCCTTTGCAATCAGGTTTCCGTAAAGGCAGATCCACCACTGACAATATCCTATTGCTAGAGACGTCAATCCGCAATGCGTTTCTGAGAAGAAATCACTTGGTGTCAATTTTCTTCGATCTTAATAAAGCATATGATCGCACTTGGCGATATGGCATAATTTCTGATCTCTTTAATCTTAATTTGCGTGGAAATCTCCCCAATTTTATTCCTAATTTTTTAAATAATCGATCATTTCAAGTCAAAATTCTGAATACATTGTCTGATGACTTTTATCAAGAAGAAGGAGTACCTCAGGGTAGTGTCTTGAGTGTCACTCTTTTCAATATAAAAATAAATGAAATTCTCAAACAGCTTCCCCCATCAGTGAAAGGTTGCTTATACGTGGACGATTTCACAGTTTGGTGTCAGGGCAGAGACATGAGATACATAGAAAGACAGTTACAAATCACAGTCAAAAATATTGAAAAGTGGTGCAACAAAAATGGCTTTGAACTGTCAGAAGAGAAAACCAAATGCATACATTTTTGTCGCCGCAGAAACCTCCACCCAGACCCAGAACTGTATATTAAAAATAAACTCATCCCAATTTCTGACAACATAAAATATTTAGGCGTTATTTTAGATACAAAGCTATCTTTCAAACCACATATACAATATATAAGAGATAAATGCCTTAAATCCCTCAATATCCTGAAAGTGTTATCCAATACCTTTTGGGGTGCTCACAGATCATCCATGCTCAGTATCTATAGAACAATAGTACGTTCTAGGTTAGATTATGGGGCCATTATTTACAGTGCAGCCCGGATATCAACCCTTGGAAAACTAAATCCAATTCACCATCAAGCCCTTAGACTTTGTTCTGGTGCTTTCAGAACTTCACCAGTACATAGCTTATACACTGACTGTCATGAACCATCCTTATACTTTAGGCGCTCATATCTTGCAATAAAATATTATTTTAACTTAAAATCCAAGAACCTTGAACCATATAACAATATTTTGAGAGACCAATACACCTTTCTCTATCAAGCTCGACCGACTTGCACTCTCCCTTTTGGTATGCGCGTACGTCAGCTGATGGAGGAGTGGAATGTTGGTGATGTTTCTGTGACAACTAGCGATTGCTCTGCTTTTCCACCATGGCAAGATATATCTTTCCACTTTGAGAATCCTTTCAATCATTTTAATAAGAATGAAATTAACAACACAGTCTTGAAACAAATTTATCAAAATTTCAAATCAAATTATCGAAATTATCATTATATATATACAGATGGCTCGAAGGCAGACAATGCCGGCTACGTGGGTTGTGCCCTTACATGTGATCATTTCATTAAGAGCTATAGATTGCACAATATGTTTTCCATATTTAGTGCTGAACTTCAAGCCATCCATTATGCACTCTTACATATTCAAATGCATAATTTAAAGAAATCAATTATTTTTACTGATTCATTAAGCAGCTTACAATCACTAGCATCTTTAAATCTTCAGTCACATTATAAATCCAAATTACATGTATCACAAAAGATTGTAAATATTTATCAAATGCAAAAATTGAAATAAATTAGGATGAGGGTGGGGTCCAATTAACACAGTTAGGTTAAAATCATTGTTAAAAATTTGAGAACGTAAATGATTTAAAGCAGGGCAATCAATTAAAACATGGTGGACACTCAATGGCACGTCGCATCTCGCGCATTGAGGTGGATCTTCACCCTTAAGCAGGTGTTGGTGAGTTAGGCGAGTGTGGCCTATACGCAGACGTGTTAGAATTACACTATCTCTTCTGCTATACTGACACTTCCAAACACCA